>Ga0335075_10009819_pt1 | contig 14560 bp, 13 predicted proteins | sample Lox_Sample_24_FD_206723 | JGI IMG/M metagenome (GOLD analysis project Ga0335075, IMG submission 206723) | Soil microbial communities from Loxahatchee National Wildlife Refuge, Florida, United States - Lox_Sample_2.4 | ecosystem: Environmental > Terrestrial > Soil > Wetlands | place: USA...
TGGCTCTCGCGCAAGAGGGCAGTGCGGCGCCGGCCGACGGTGCCGCGCCAGCGGAGGGAGGCGCATGAGCACGAGCGGGCACGCCGCTGGCGGTGAGCTACTCATCCTGGACGGCTGCACGGTTATCCCGTGCACCGAGCCAGACCAGCTGATCAGCGACGCCGCCGTCGCGGTAGAAGGCGGCCGGATCAAAGCAGTCGGACCGCGCCAGGACGTGCTCGCTGCCGTCGCGGCCAGCGATGCTCGCCGTATTGACCTCGACGGTAGTTTCGTCATCCCCGGCCTTTGGGACAGTCATATCCACCTCGGTGCTTACGTGCCGCCGTACGAGCAAGCGTTCGAGCACGAGGCACCGGGCCATCACATGATCCGCTGCATCCGCAAGATGCAGGACAACCTGCGCTGCGGCATCACGACGCTGCGATCTCTCGGCGAAGAGAACGACGCGGACTTGCTACTGCGCGACGCGGTCGAGGCTGGCGAGATCGAAGGACCGCGGATTTTCGCGGCCGGAGACATCATGTGGACCCGCACCGCCGCTGGTGCCGACGACTTCCGCAGGCACGTGCGGCGGGCTATCGCGCGCGGCGTCGACCAGATCAAGCTGCTGTCCTCAGGTGGCATCCCGTGGCGGTCCGACACCATCGGACACACGCTGCACAGCTACGAGGAGATCGCAGCGGCGGCAGAGGAAGCCCACCGGTGGGCAAAGCCGCTCGCCGTGCACGCGATGGGCGACGAGACCATCATCGCTGCTGCGGAGGCCGGCGCCGACACCATCGAGCACGGCTTCGTCGCGACCGAGAAGGGCATCGCGGCCATGGCCGCAGCCGGCACCATGTACTGCCCGAACCTCACCGTCACGGTCGCCTGGGATTCCGCAATTCTCGCGGCCAGGGGTTACCCGGAGTGGTTTACGGCGAACGCTGCGGAGGCCGCCGCCCGCCATCATGAGATGTTCCGGGAGGCCGTGCGCCTGGGCATCCCGATCCTGGCCGGCGTGGACGACCTGCCTGAAGGCGACGGCCCTGTCGGCATCGAAGTGCACGACGACCGGATCGGGCTGATCGCGGAGCTGAAACTCATGCAGGCGGCCGGCCTGACGCCGGGCCAGGCCCTCATCACTGCTACGAAGAACGCCGCGCTTGCCGTCCGGTCGCAGGCGAGTCTCGGCACTCTCGAGCCGGGCAAGCACGCCGACCTCGTCGTCCTGTCCGGCAATCCACTGGACGACCTTGACCGGCTCGCAGATGTGACCGCCGTCTGGAAGAGCGGCCGCGCCATCCGCCTGACGCCTGGCCTGGAGCCAGGCTGGCGCGGCGGCGGCATCCGGTAAGTACCGGACCGCGTCCGGCCGCAGAATGCAAGAGAAGAAGGGACAGGCAAGTGCTCACCCTCGTCGCCAGTGAGAACGGCAGCTTCGGGCTTCCCGCCGCCTGGAAAGCACTGCAGGACGGGGCAACTGCCCTGGACGCAATCGAAGCCGGCGTGCGAGCCGTCGAGGACAACCCTGACGACCACACCGTGGGCTATGCAGGTCACCCCAACATCGACGGGATTGTCGAGCTGGATGCCTCCATCATGGACGGCACGACCCGCCGGGCCGGTGCCGTCGGCAGCCTGCAGGACTATCGTCATGCCATCACTGTCGCGCGTGCAGTGATGGAGCGGACCCCGCATGCGCTCATCACCGGTGACGGCGCTGCTCGCCTGGCCGCCGAGATCGGCGAGACGCGAGAGGACCTGCTCACCGAGGGCGAGCGCGCGTACTGGGCCGCGGAGGTCGGCGGCAGCAGGGCCGACCTGCTGGCCCAGGTCAGGCAGCTCACCCGCGATCCGCGCGAAGGCGCGGGCACCGTCGACTTCCTGGCCATCGATCGCGACGGCCACCTGGCCTCTGCGGTTTCCACCAGCGGCTGGGCTTTTAAGCACCCTGGACGGCTCGCCGATTCGGCCATCATCGGGGCCGGCAACTACTGCGATGACCGGTATGGCGCCGCAGCGTGTACCGGCTGGGGCGAGCTAGCCATCCGCGCGTCGACGGCCCACACCGCGGTGATGGCGATGGCCCGCGGAGCCTCCCCCGCTGAGGCTGCCACGATTGCGCTGCGCGACCTCTTCGAGCTGCCGACCGACGGCGTCCTGCCGCTGATGCACATCGTCGTACTGAGCCCGTCCGGTGACCACGCCGCCGCCACGACGATGGCCGACGCTCGCTACGCCTGGCAGGACGAGAGCATGAGCGAGTTCACCATCTCCGAGCGGCTCGTGGTCCGACCCGGATGAACAACAGCTCGACCCTGCTGCGCCAGATCGAGACCGAACTGGTCGGCAGCTATCTCCGGCGCCGGCCGCTGACCGCTGCGCAACTGGGCGAGCCGTCGTGGCGCGAGCAGCTGCTCCCCGTCGTCGCGGCCGAGGCCGAAGACGACCTGGCGGCGCGGATTGCCGACATCCGGGCGCGGCTGACGGCTGTGGCGGCCGGTGAGCTCACCGCCGAAGACCGGCTGACGCTTGAGATGATGACCGAGCTCAGCGGCTACGAGCTGGCCGCGCTCAAGGCGCGATCGAGCCGCTTCGTGGTGACGCCACTGCCCGAGGCAGGCCTCACCGCGCAATTGCTGCTGTTCCTGCCGGAAGCCAGTATCAGCTCGGACAGTGACCTGGAAACCTTCGCATCGGCCTGCGCGCAGATACCTCAGGCTCTGCAGGACAGCCTTTCGGAACTCGCCGCAGGCCGAGCCGCGGGGCAGCACCCGGTAGCGCATCTGACGCAGCGGGCCATCGAACAGATCGAGCAATACCTCTCGACGCCGCTGGCGCGGGACCGCTACGTCCTGACCGCCAGCTCCGCGCCGTGTCCGGCCGCATCCCGGCTCGCCGCAGAGCTGTCGGCCCGGGTCGCCGCCGCAGTCCGCCCGGCTTTCCGCCGCTATTGCGACGTCCTGCGCTCCGAGGTACTGGCGCAGGCGCGCGGCAGCGACCGGCCGGGCCTGCGCTGGCTGCCAGGCGGCGAACAGATCTACCGGTCGGCAGTACTCGAGCACACCACGCTCGACGTCGGGCCGGACCAGGTCCACCACGCAGGCCTCGAGCTCGTCGCACGCATCCGGCGGTCCGCCGAAACAACGGCCGCCGATCTGGATTGGGCGCCCGACTTCCCGCAGATCCGGGACCGGCTGCGAGCAGACCAGAACCTGTACTTCGCGAGCGCCGAGCAGATGCTCGCGGCGGCGGAAGAGGCGATGCGCAAGGCGGAGCTGGCTGTCCCGCTCTGGATCAGCGACCTCCCGGAAGCTACCTGCGAAGTCAGGCAGATGAACCCGCTGGAGACGCGCAACGGCGTGCTCGGTCACTACCAGTCGGCGCCGCTAGACCGGCATCGTCCCGGCAGGTACTGGCTTAACACCGCGGATCCGGCCAGCCACCCGGTGTACGAGGCCGAGGCTCTTGCCCACCACGAGTCGATCCCCGGTCACCACATCGAGATCTCCAAGAGCCAGGAGGCCCCGGTCTCCTCGCCGTTCCGCAGGCTCGCGGAAGTGACGCCATACCGCGAGGGCTGGGCGCTGTATATGGAGCAGTTCGCGGACGAGATCGGCCTGTATTCCGGCCCGCTGGCCCGGCTCGGCATGCTGTCGTTTCAACTCTGGCGGGCTTGCAGGCTGGTCGTCGACACCGGCATGCACCAGCTGGGCTGGAGCCGCGACCAGGCGATCGCGTTCATGTGGGACAACACGATCCTGACCCGTGGCAACATCGAGAACGAGGTGGACAGGTACATCGCCTGCCCGGGCCAGGCACTCGGCTACATGACCGGCCAGCTAGCCTTCCAGCAACTGCGGTCGGCCCGCGTTCGCGAGTCTTCTAGCCCGGCCCAGAACCGCAGCTTTCACAGCAGCGTGCTCGAACATGGCCCGCTGACCCTTGGCTGCCTTAGCCGCTCCGTCGGAGTCGAGTTGGCGGTGCTGTCATGAGCGCCGCTCCGTCTCCGTACATCAGCGGTCACACCGCGAGCGTGATCCAGTGACTCACTTCCTGCTGCGGCGTTTCCTCCAGGCGATCGCCGTCATGTTTGGCGTGACCCTGGTGGTCTTCCTCATCTCCCACTTGCTGCCCGGCGGACCTCGCTCCCTGCTCGGCTTGCAGGCGAACCCTGTCACGGTGAAGCAGTTCTACGCCGCAAACGGGTACAACCGGCCACTGCCAGTACAGTTCGTGCTGTACCTGGGCCGCCTGCTGCGCGGCAACCTGGGCTTCTCCTACCACTACAACGAGCCGGTATCGACGCTGCTCGCCCAGGACCTGCCAAAGAGCGTGCTGATGGTCGGCCTCGCCTACGTGGTCGGCCTCGTCGTCGCACTTCCGATCGGAGCACTGCAGGCAGTCCGGCACAACAAGCCGGTCGACTACGCGCTGACCGGCGGGTCGCTCGTCGCCTATTCCATGCCGACATTCTGGCTGGGCCTGCTAACCATCCTGATCTTCGCTGTCCGGCTTCGCTGGCTGCCCGCCGAGGCCCCGCAGGGTGCCACGGTCGGAGCGATTCTCGAAAATCCCAAGGGCCTGATCCTGCCGGTCCTGACCCTCGCTGCGGGCACAGTCGCCGTCTTCAGCCGATTCATGCGTGCATCCGCGCTAGAGGTGCTCATCCAGGACTACGTCCGCACGGCGCGCGGCAAGGGCATGGCGGAGCGCGCCGTCCTGGCCAGGCACGTGCTGCGCAACGCGATCCTGCCGACGATCACGCTGATCGGGCTTAGCCTCCCGGCGGTCCTGTCCGGAGCGATCGTCACGGAGTCGGTATTCAACTACCCCGGGATGGGCCTGCTGTTCTGGAACGCGGCACTCAGTCACGACTACCCGCTGCTTCTCGGCTTCACGGTCGTGGTCGCGGCAGCAACGATCGCCGGCTCGCTGCTGGCCGACGTCCTTTACGGATTCGCCGACCCGAGGCTGCGCGTATGAATCCCGGCGGGCTGCGCGAGGAGGAGTCATGAGTGTGCTCGAGCTGCAGACGGGCAAGGTAGTGCGGCCTGACCGGCCGAGCAGCCTTCGGTCCTTCGTCGAGCACAAGCTCGGGCTGGTCGGTCTCGCGATCGTCATCCTCATCATCGCGTTCAGCTTCCTCGGGCCGCTGCTGTACCCGACCGATCAGATCCATACCAATCTGAACCAGGTCATGGTCCATCCAGGCAGCCGGTTCCCGCTCGGCACCGACGACCTCGGCTACAACGTGCTCGGCAGGCTCATGGTCGGCGGCCGGTCGTCGCTTGAGGTCGGGGTCATTGCCGCGCTGCTCGCCGCATGCGTCGGAACTATCTGGGGCGCGGTGTCCGGCTACGCGGGCGGCGCACTCGACGCGTTCATGATGCGCGTCGTGGACACGCTGCTGGCGATCCCCGCGCTGCTGTTGTTGCTGCTGCTCGCCAGCGTGTTCACGCCGACGGTCCCGGTGCTGATCTTCGCGCTGTCCTCCGTGTCGTGGCTGGTGACGGCCCGGCTCGTGCGCGGCCAGGCGCTGGCGCTGCGGGAGAAGGAGTTCATCGAGGCTGTCGCTGGTTTCGGCGGGCGCAACTACCGGATAGTGCTGCGGCACATCGTCCCCAATGTGGCCGGAACTGTCGTCGTTCAGGCAACGTTCGAGATCGCTAACGCCATCCTGCTGCTCGCCGCGCTGAGCTTCCTCGGGCTCGGGCCGCCGGCTCCGTCGACCAACTGGGGCAGCATGCTCAACAACGGCCTCACCTACGCCTACGACGGCGCGTGGTGGCTGATCTACCCGGCTGGCCTCGCGATTGTGCTAACGGTCGTGGCGTTCAACTTCCTCGGCGAGGCGCTGCGAGACACGCTGGAGGTACGGCTCCAGACCAGCTGAGCCGAACCTTTCTGCCCTGTTTTCGCCGGTCTCAGGCAACTGCCAGCTAGCCGTACTATTCCCGCGCAACTGGCGCGTCTCTAACATGGCATCGGAAATACGGAGGGAACCGTGGGTCAGCCAGAGCAGGGAGCAAGCGCTGGGCCCAGGATCGATCAAGTCACGCAGCTAAGCGAACTGCACTTCGCTGCCACCCTCGAAGCTGCCGCCCGACCACGATCCTTGCAGGGGAATAAATGAAGGAATCCGAGTACCTGCGTATGGCAGAGCAAGAGAAACACTACTGGTGGCATCGTGGGCGGTTAGAAATAATTGATACCTATCTCAGACAGGTCGTGACAAGCGGGCCTATCCGTATGCTGAATGTCGGATGCGGCACTGGAAGCACCGTCGCGATGCTAGAAAAGTACGGCGACGTCGACAATATCGACATATCAGAACATGCGGTATCGCTCATGCGGCGCTGCGGGCACTCCCGTGTCAGCAGGACGGACGGTGTCAGCTTGCCCTATGGGGACAACTCATTCGACGTAGTATGCGCTTTCGATGTCCTAGAGCATATTCAAGACGACGTTGAGGCACTAGCGGAGTGGAGCCGTGTCCTCAAGTCCGATGGTGCGATCGTCCTAACAGTTCCTGCCTATCAATGGCTCTGGAGCGGCCACGATCTGGCTCTGCACCACTTTCGGCGCTACACACGAAAGACTCTGAGGCGCGTTGCGTTAGCGGCTGGGCTCGGCACGGACAGGACATCATATGCTATTGTCTTCTCGCTGCCGATTCTCGTCAGCGTCCGGCTGATACAGAACATAATCAAGCCGACGGCTGGGCCGGTGTCGTCGTATGTGGACGTTCCGAGGTCGGTAAATTGGATGTTCACACGTCTTCTGTACCTTGAAGCGCGCTTCCATCCCTACCTAGCATTTCCTGCGGGCAGTTCGGTCGTCGCGATCTTACGCAGAACTGAGGACGGCATCAGGTAAGGATTTTCGCCTGATAGACCGTGAACAGCTTCGCAGCCGGCAGGCTTGAATGGAATGGCCATGCGGTGCGTATCAAGCGATCCTTCCGGAAGTTGTGCCGTATGAGAAGGTCGAGAGCTTGATTGCGGTTGATGTGCTCCCTTGCGAGCATGAGGTCATAGCCGCGGTAGCCAAGGCGGCTAGCTGCCCTGGCGGTGGTCAGCCGCCGGGCGAAGTGAAGGAATGCGCCTTCGTTCGGGACATAGATCGTGACGACTCCGTTGGCGCGGACCACACGCCGCCACTCCCTGAGGGCATTCTCGGGATGCGGAAGGTGGATCAGCAAGCAAGTGGCTATCAGGCGGTCGAAGCTCCGATCACGGTAGTGGAGATCCTGTGCGTCGGCAACGGAGCAGGTGACGCGCGGATCGCCAGCAAGCGAAGCCTTCGCTGCCTCAGCTAGTCCTTCGCGCAAGTCAGTTAGCACGTACCGCCTGAACGTGTGTCGCACGAACGCAAAGTGATTGCCAGCGCCCGCGCCAACTTCGATGACATCCGTGAAATTATAACTTTCTTTATATGGGCGCTCCATGGCCCGGTGCGCGTACTTGGCAAGCCCATGCGCATCACCACAGGGCATTCGATCATGAAAGATCGAATAGAAAGTGTCAGGGTCGCCATATTCCGGATCGTCCTGATGAAGGTTAGCCCGGTTGAAGTCCATGTATGCCCTGTGCTGGTCTCTGCCTCGAGGTGGCTGCTTGCCGGTTACTTTACCTGCGAGCAACCTCCGCTGTTCTGTTGATCTTGGTCCGATGTCTCGCGTAGCCAGTGACCCCGCCGTCGGACTGGGCGGCGGTGGATCCATGGTCTTAGGTCCAATCGGCGGTCCGTGTGCACTGTAGAAATCAATGCGCCATTCTGCTACCATGCTTAGCTCAAGAATACGCTAATAGGTATTGCGACTACGAGCGGAGCATCCTGGTGCGTAGTGCCAACGTATCGAAAGGGCTCGACCAGCGAACTTTCGCGGAGACTTAATATGGACGTTGAGATATTACTTCAGCGAACCCTCGCAGGGCTTGCGCTAGCGAGAGCGCAGCCGATTCCGCTGACAGAGGTCCAGGCATTGAACAAACGCTTGCCATCGAGCGTAGCGGTATACATTCACATCCCGTTCTGTCCAGAGGTATGTTCGTTCTGCGCATTCCACAGAATTCTTGGCGGTCCAGAACGCATAGAGAGATATGTTAATTCGCTGCGTCAACATATACATACCTGCCTATCGCAGGTCGGGGTAAACCGTCCGGTGCGATCACTACTCTTGGGCGGAGGTACCCCAAGCGTCTTAACACCAGCTCAAGTTGAACGGGTATTATCAGCCGTATCGATGGACCTGCGCCTCGACAACGTGCCGATCACCTTCGAGATGCATCCGAGTAATGTATCGGTCGAATATATCGAGGGGCTGTTGGAGCTGGGAATAAACAGGTTCAGCGTCGGGATACAGAGTCTATCTCCGCTCGACCGGGTATCCATGGGTAGATCTCTCACATCCCCGGCTCAGGATATGCATGCACTTCAGGTCATGGCCGGTCTGGCTATTCGGTACAACGTTGATCTCATATTCGGCTCACCTGGCCAGAGCCTGGATAGCTGGTCGGCGACTCTTATGTCGCTTGTCACGAACATCCGCCCGCCTGAACTGACGATTTATCAGTATGTCAACGCCTTTGGCGCGCGCACACGCATTTCAGTCGCCAGAGGGGCCGTGGCCCGCCCAGGACTCGCTAGCCGGCACTCCATGTATAGATTCGCTAGGCAGTACCTGCTCAGCTGCGGTTACGATCAAGCTGGAGCGATGAAATTTATTCTGCCGGACTACCGAGCGGATCCGCCCCAGGAATTCTTCCGCGACAGACCGGACCTTATCGGGCTTGGGCCACACACATATTCACGGCTGGGATCCTGGTACCTCATCAACACATCTCGCGTGCATGACTTCGTTGACGGCGGCGAAAGCCGCAGCTCAACGTACATTGGAATGCGCTTGCCACGCGCCTTCGAGCACTTGGCTGAAACTACATTTTCCGGCTCTGAGCACCGAGTTAGTTTTAGTGCCTGGCGAGCGGAGTGGTATACCCAGGTCTATGGCGTATTGTATTACCTCCTCAACCAGAATCTTACGCGCTGAGTTGGCAGGCAGCGGAGGATACTTTGTTCCTGCAGAGGTGGAGATGAGCGGGCGCGGTTTCACCTTCCCCTTTAGGCGGGCCATTCGCTCTCGCGCCCGACGGAACGTCGAGTTGCGTCGCCTGGTGATGGACCTCGGTCGGCGTGATTTCGAGAGGCGCCATCCCGGTACCTCGTTCGGACCAGTGCTCGTCCTGCTCGCCTCGTATCTGGAAGCGGACAACATCAAATTCGTGCTCAAGGCGCTGCCTGTGGAGGTAGGCAGTCTCGCCGTCTCTGCCTTGGTCGTGGTAGACGGGGACGACGACGGCACCGAGGACATCGTGGCCGGCGCCGGGCTCATGTGTGCAGTGCTGCCGGTGCATATGGGCCAGGGCGTGGCGCTTCGCGTTGGGTACGAACTGGCCGCGACCCACGGAGCGCGCTACGTCGTTACCATTGACGCTGACGGCCAGGACGATCCGAGCGCTATTCCGGAGCATCTCGCCCCGATCCTGAGGGATGAGGCCGACGTCGTCATCGGCAGCCGTAGGCTCGGCGTCGACTTCGAACTGCACGGCGACGAGACGACCGACAAGGTGCGGCGCCTCGGCGTGAAGGTGTTCGCCTGGGTGATCAGCCAGGCTATCGGTCACCAAGTCACAGATACGACTAACGGCCTCCGGGCCTTCAAGATCGAAGTGCTGGACGACCTGACCCTCGAACAGGACCAGTACCAGACTGCCGAGGTGATCATTTCGGCCGCCGCCCGCGGGTGGCGCATCGCCGAAGTGCCCATCGTCCGGCACCCCCGAGCGTTTGGTGAGTCCAGGAAAATACCGGGAGGCACGTCAGGCGTCCGGGAATTGCGCCTGTTCCTGGGCGCCAACGTCTTGTTCGGGCTCCAGTACGCTCGGGTGATCGCTAGGACGTGGTGGCGCGAGCGACGGCACTGAGGCAACTCTCCTCATTGCCGACCGCGCCGGCGCACACAGTCAGTTCGCATCGAAGGGTCAGGAGCTCGAATCCGCTCAGCTAAACCACTCAGCGACGTTCCCGCTCATCAATGGCTTGCTGCTTCCTCAGCCCTAGATAAGTAAGACAGCACTCCGAGGCGGCGCAGCGCTGGCTCGTCCAGCGACCTCAGCGACGGCAGCACCAGATCGGCTCGGCCATAGCCGGGATCGGCGGCGATCAGCGGATCGGGGACTGCAATGCAGCGCATTCCCGCGGACTTCGCCGCTGCTACCCCGTGTACTGAGTCCTCGATCGCGAGACAGCGCGTCGGGGCCACCCCCAGTGCACGCGCAGCGGCCAGGTAGACATCGGGGGCGGGCTTGCCCCTGCCCGCGTTCAAGGCCGAACAGCGCACCTCGATCTCTGTCAGTCCGAGCCGCTCGCAGACGGCATCGATGAGCCGGCGCGGCGAGGACGATGCGATCGCCAGGCGCAGCCCGTGTTTCCTGAACAGCGCGATCGCCTCGGTCACCCCGGGCATCGGAGCGCCGTCGGCCGCGACGTACGCGATCACCTCATCGGTGATCCGGTCGGCGACCTCGGCGTCGCTCGGCTCAGTGCCGTCCGACGCGCCCGGCAGCCGTTGCAGCCATACCGGCACCACTTCGGCAATCGTCTGCCCGGTGCTGTCGAGCAGGTCCTGCTCGCTCAGCGAGATTCCGAGGTTTGCGAACACGCTCGCCTCAGCGGCCCGCCAGACCGGCTCGGTATCGATCAGCAGGCCATCCATGTCCAGGATGACCGCCGTGACAGGCTGCCCAGCCTGCGGCCCGGTCACGTGAGAGTTGCAGCAGACGAGCGGACCTCCATCGCGGTGTCCACGAACTGGCGGGCCCGACCAGGGTCGACAGGATTCCAGGTGACGCCGTCGACCTTCAGGCTGGTGCCGACGATCACGCCGTCGGCAACGGCGAGGATCTCTGCCAGCCGCTCCGACGTCACGCCAGTATTCGCCAGAACAGGCGTCTGCGGGACCGCCTCCTTCGCCGCGCGCAGGTCACTCATCGCGAACGGCACACCAGCCTCCGGTCCGCTGATGAGGATCGCGTCGAGACCGAGGAAGCTTGCGCTGCGCGCTCGCTCGGCGACAGTCCTGGTCCCCAGCGACGAGCTGAACTCGGGCGTTATGTTGCCGAACAGCGCCACATCGGACGCGCCGATCGCGTCGCGATAGCCCGCCAGGTCGCCGAGCGAGGGCGAGATCACGCCGATGTCACTCTCATACACGCCGGTCAGGACCTCGCGGATGAACGAGGCACCGGTGGCCCGGGCGACGGCGAGGCTGGCGCGCGCATCCCACAGGATGTTGACCCCGAACGGGACCCGGATCGATGAGTGCAGCTCGCCTATCACCGCCGCCATCGCCGCCGGGACCTCGGGGCCGACCGTCAGCTGATAGGGAATGTCGGCCTCGTTGCAAAACAGCACCGCATCGACGCCAGCATCCTGCAGCACCTCCAGGTCGCGCCCGACGACGTCGAGCAGGCGCGTGCGCCCGGCCTTGCGGTCATGCCGAGGCCGACCGGGCAAGCCGGGAAAATGCACCATCGCTATCACGGGCTTGACGGTGCCGAATCTTTCCTCGAGCGACATGATCAGCATTGACCTTTCTGTTGTTCTGCGGGTTACGCGCCGCTATTGCGGCGGACGAAATCAACGACGGCCTGATTCCACGGGCCCGGGTTCTCCCAGAAGGCAGCATGACCGCCGGGAACGACAACCCACGCGCCAATGCCGTCTTCCAGCGCATCGAACAGGTGCCGCGACAGCTCCGGCCGGATAATGATGTCGTCCTGCGCGGCGATCACGAGCGTGGGCGTTCGCACTGAGCCGATTCTCGTGGCGCAGTCGTGCCCGGTGAGCGCTGCCATCTGCGCCGCGAACGCTGCCGGCGGCTGAGTGCTCGCCTCGGCCCCGGCAATCAGCTCGGCGACCCGGTCCGGGTGCCGCTGGTAGAACTCGGGGCTGAAGATCCACGGCGCCTGCTGGCGCATCATGACCGGCATCCCGGCCGTCTGCGCGACGAGCGCCCAGGTGCCGAAGGCCGCTGCGGTGAACGGATCGGCCACCGCGAACGTATTAGCGAGCACGAGCGAGCGCAGATCGCCCGGCCAGGCGATGGCGTATTCCTGCGCGATGGCGCCGCCCATCGACACACCGGCCAGGTGGAAGGCAGGCAGCGCCAGTTCGGTAACCAGCGCCTTGAGGTCGGCCGCCATCTCGCGGCTGGTGTACGGACCGGGCGGCTGGCTGGACCGTCCGACGCCGCGATTGTCGAAGCTGATTACCCGCAGGCCCGCCGCGACGAACTCGTCGGTCTGGTTGGCCCAGCCGTCCAGGTCGTCGCCGACGCCATTGATCAGCATCAGGTTCTCAGGTCCGTCTCCGTCGATTCTGTAGTGGATGTCGATCCCGTTGCCCGACACGATCGCGCTGGTCATCGCATCCTCCGCTGGTTCAGCGCGGCATTCCACAGCTCGACCGACGCCTTGAGGTCATCCAGCACCTGCCGGTCATCCTGCTCGAACGGCGGGATCACCTCGAGCACCATAACGACGTCATGCGCGCCGGCCTCCGCCAGGGCGTCGAGGACACGACCGGGCTCGATCCGGCCGGCCGCGTTCCGCTCCGCGGTGAACGGCCAGTGGTGGTCAGCGAGGCCATCGGACTGCTGAAGCTGGACCTCGCCCAGGCGCCCGCCGGGACGGCCTTCAGCACTACCGCCGAAGCGCCTGATCCACGCGTACGGATCCCGGTCAGCTCCGGTCGTGCCGGGAACGCACTGATGGCCGACATCCAGGCACAGCCGGACCGGCACGTGGCCCGCGTCGCCGTCGGTGAGCAGCGTCTCCAGCTCAGCGATGGTCGACGGCTCGCGCGGTGAGGCCAGGTTCTCGACGAGCAGATAGTCGAGCCCGGCCGCTTTCGCGCTGGCAGCGATCTCCGCCAGCGAGAGCTGCAGGCCCGCCCAGCGCTGGGCCCGGAGCTCCGGCGAGGACCACTCGGCGACGCTCATGGCGCCGACATGGCCGCCCACACCGCGAGCCCCGACAGCCGCGGCCAGGTCCACCACCGCCAGGTACCACTCCAGGGCGGACCGCCGGTGCTCCGCGTCGGGGCTCATCAGCAGGTTGCGCGAGTATGCTGCCAGCCCGGTGAACACGGTCTCGGCGCGCAGCTCGTGCCGGATGAGCGCCGAGCGGATCTGGTCGGCTGCTCGCTCGCTCCCGGCCGCGTCGTCGATGTCCTCGACTAGGTCGAGCGACAGTTCCACGATGTCCAGACCCAGTTCATCGCGCACTACGCGAGCCCAGTCCGCAGGCAGTGGCCAGCGCTTGACGGCAAAGCAGTTGTTGATGCCGAGGCGAGCGTGCATTCTCAGGCCTCCTCCGGCTCCGGCCGGACGACGGGCGACGCGACCAGGGCCTGGTACCGCTCGTACAGGTCGTCGTAGACAGCCCGTTGAGCCGGATCTGGCTCAGCCAGCCCGGCGGGCCGGTACCCGCAGGCGACCGCCTCTGCCGGGTCGCGGTAGATCCCGGCGCCAAGGCCCGCGAGCATCGCCGCGCCTGCCGCGGTCGAGTCACCAGAAACCCACACGACCGGGATCCCGGTGACGTCCGCTTTGATCTGGTTCCACACCGCCATGGCCGCGCCGCCGCCGGACACCCGCAGTTCGGTAGCCGGCGTCGACGCGCGGCCGAGTGTGGTCAGGCACGCCCGGATGCCGCAGGCGACGCCCTCCATCGTGGCGCGCGCCACAGCCCCGCGATCATGCCGCAGTGACAGTCCCGTCATCGCGCCGCGCAGTGCCGGGTCGTCCCGCTCGCCGTCGCCGAGCACTGGCGCGAACAGCAGGCCTGCAGCCCCCGGCCGGGCCGCCGCGGCAGCGGTCTCGATCCGCGCGTAATCGTCCGGGCGCGCGGACCGGGCACCCCCGGTGTAGAAAATCTGCGCGATCCAGTCGAGCGCTTCCCCGGTGGTGTTCATCCCGACCTCGGTCACGTAGCCGTGCCGGGCCACGATGCTCGGGTAGTGGGTGACGTCGTGGTCGGCGAGCGGCTCGCGAATCACCGAGTTGAAGCAGCTCGAAGAGCCTGCCATCTCGCTGACCGGACCGCCCTGCGTCACGCCGGCCCCGAGCGTGCAGGCGATGCTGTCGCCTGCCCCGGCCACCACCGGAACGCCCTGCGGAAGGCCGAGGCGATGCGCGAGCGCGGGCCGGATCTCCCCCGCAACGCTCCAGGAGGGAACGACAGCGGGAAGCATCGCGGTGTCCAGCCCGAGCCCCGCCATCAGGTCGGTCGCCCAGTGCCGAGCCCGCAGATCGAGCAGGGCGGTCGCGGCCGCCATTGACCAGTCGGTCGTCGAGTTGCCAGTCAGTCGGAGCGCCACGTAGTCGGTCGGCTGGGCGAACCGCCGAGTGGCCACGAAGACCTCGGGCTCGTGCTCGCGCAGCCAGAGGATCTTGGCGGCGACATGAAACGCGGCCGGGACGTGCCCGGTGAGCTTATGCAGCGCGTCGTCGCCG
>Ga0335075_10009820_pt1 | contig 14559 bp, 14 predicted proteins | sample Lox_Sample_24_FD_206723 | JGI IMG/M metagenome (GOLD analysis project Ga0335075, IMG submission 206723) | Soil microbial communities from Loxahatchee National Wildlife Refuge, Florida, United States - Lox_Sample_2.4 | ecosystem: Environmental > Terrestrial > Soil > Wetlands | place: USA...
GCTCCATGAAGCGTTTCGAAAACACCTTGCTCGATTCGAGCCTTCCGCTCGAACGATTCGGACCGAAGACGAAGACGCCGGCATCGCGCAGACGATCGCCCACGCCGGCCGCGATCGCCGACTCAGGCCCGAGCACGACCAGATCGATGCGCTCGGCGCGCACCCGCTCGACGAGCGTTTTGCCGTCCGTCGCCGCGATCGCCCAGTTGACGCCGCGCGACGCGGTACCGGCGTTGCCGGGCGCCGCGAAGATCGCCTCACACGACGATGACTGCGCGAGCCGCCACGATAGCGCGTCCTCGCGCGCACCGCCGCCTACGACGAGGATCCGCATCCTACTCCCGGCACCAGGCCAGGCACGGATCGATTGCGTCGAACTGCGCGATTCCTGCGTTACACAGTGCGGCGGCTACCGTCGGCTGCCTAAAACCACCGTCCTCAGAGAAGAAAGCCATTTCGCCAAGCGGGTCTCTTAATGCGTCCTCCATGATAGAACCGAGAATCATGTCATCGGTCGGATCGGAGCGATAGCTGTGAACTTCACGCGCCAACACTTCACGAGATGAGCCAATCAGTCGCGAACACGCCGACGTACGCCGAATTACATCGGTGAGTCTGCGCTCAGAATCGTCCACATAGCGAACAAGAGCGGCATCGGCAGCTGCCAACGCACGCGCAGCCTCCTGCGCATGAGAGTCCGTGTGACGAATAATGTTGCCGATCTGGCTCTCGAAGGGCTCCTTGAAACGAAGCTTCGCGATCCTGTCGCTCTTGAATGCATGATGCGCCTCCATGAAGCAAACGACCGGAATAGCGAGCTCGACCTTTTCAGGGAGGTCAAGCAGTTCTAGAGCTCTAGGAGTTCGACCAGTACAGACGCTCATGAGAAAATTCGTTTCGAGGTAAAGCCTGGTCAAGGTATAGATTCCACACGCACGCCGGCCTTGTTCAGGAGATCCATGATGTCGGGCTCGAGCTCGTCACTTCCGGGAGGATTGCTCTCCTTCCAATGGACTGCCAGATCACGGAGCCACGCCATCGTCATCCCGGCAATGAGGAATTCACTCATCACCCCCTCGTAATCCACGCCAATATAGGGCCGTAAGGTTTCGCGAGTGCCTAGCTTCCTTAGGAACCGTGGTTCTGGCGAGGCTTCCTTGTAAAAGCGAATCCAATCGCTATCGACGAGAACGTAGTAGACTGTCTCCGGCTTACCAAGGCTCACCGCATACGAGCGTAGCTGATCCATAAAGAAATCTTGGTCGCGCTCCGCGATCGATCTCTTTACCTCCACGATCAAGAGCCTTGAGCTCTCGCGATCCTCTGAGATGAGATCCGGCCTAATCATGATACCCATATGACTTCACAAGTGCCCCGGAGTACCCTTTGGCAGGTCTTCGCTACTCCCATTCGACGGTGGCGGGCGGTTTCGAGGTGATGTCGTAGGCGACGCGGTTGACGCCTTGCACCTCGTTGACGATCCGCGTCGAGATGCGTTCGAGCAGTTCGTGCGGCAATCGCGCCCAATCCGCGGTCATGCCGTCTTCGCTCGTGATCGCGCGCACCGCGACCAGATTCGCGTAGGTGCGCCCGTCGCCCATCACGCCGACGCTGCGCACCGGCGTCAGCACGGCGAAGTACTGCCACGGGTGCGGTTGCAACCCTTTCGCGCCGTCGATCTCCTCGCGCACGATCGCGTCGGCGTCACGCACGATCTCCAAACGGTCGGGGGTGACGTCGCCGATGATCCGCACCGCCAGGCCCGGACCGGGGAACGGCTGACGCTGCACGATGTGTTCGGGCAAGCCGAGGACGCGACCGAGCGCGCGCACTTCGTCTTTGAACAGCGCGCGCAGCGGCTCGATCAGCTCGAACTCCATCTCCTCGGGCAAGCCGCCGACGTTGTGATGCGACTTGATCTTGTGGCCGGCTTTGCTGGCCGGCGTCTTCGATTCGATGACGTCGGGGTAGAGCGTGCCTTGCACCAGATACTTCACGCCCGGTATCTTGGCCGCTTCTTCTTCGAACACCGCGATGAACTCGTGGCCGATGATGATACGCTTGCGTTCGGGGTCCTCCACGCCCGCGAGCGCCTGCAGGAACCGTTCGCGCGCGTCGACCGCGATCACGCGCAGGTGCATGACGTCGCGAAACGCAGCGAGCACCGACTGCGCTTCGTCCTTGCGCAACAGGCCGTGATCGACGAAGATGCACGTCAGCTGCTCGCCGATCGCACGCGAGACCAGCGTCGCGGCAACCGCGGAGTCGACGCCGCCCGAGAGCGCGCAGATGACCTTGTCGTTGCCGACGTGCGCGCGAATCTCTGCGATCGCGCGGTCGACGAAGGACTCCATCTTCCAGTCGTTGCCCAGGCCCGCGATACGGTGCAGAAAGTTCGCGAGCATCGCTGTGCCGGCTTCGGTATGGACGACCTCGGGATGAAACTGCGTGCCGTAGATCTTGCGTTGCTCGTTGCCCATCACTGCAACCGCGCAGCGCGGTGTCGAGCCGAGCGTTTCGAAGCCGTCGGGAAGTTCGACGACCGAGTCGCCGTGCGACATCCATACGCGCAACTGCTCGGGGACGTGATGCCAAAACGGCGAGCGCCGGTGAGTGGTCGTGAGCGTCGCGGGACCGTACTCGGCGTGATCGAGCTTCACCAGCTTGGCACCGAGGTGACGCGCGACGAGCTGCATCCCGTAGCAGATCCCGAGCAGCGGCAAGCCGCTGCGTAAGATCTGCGGGTCGAGGTCGGGCGCGCCCTCGACGAGCGTGCTCTCCGGCCCGCCCGAGAGAATCAGCGCGGCGGGATTGCGCGCGGCGAGCACCGGCCAGGCGACGTCGTAGGGGACGATCTCGCAGTAGACGCCCAATTCACGCGTTCGGCGCGCAATCAGTTGGCTGTATTGCGCGCCGAAGTCGAGGATGAACACCGTTTGGGGCATGGGGCCGGGGATCTACTTGGCAGCAGCTTGCGCGGCCGCGATCACGTCGTCGTAGTTGGGCTCGTGACTGATGTCGGGCACCAGCTCGACGTAGGTGAGCTTCTTGTCCTTGCCGATGACGAAGATCGACCGCATCAACAAACCGTTTTCCTTGATGCGCACGCCGTACGCATAGCCGAACGCGTGATCGCGATAGTCCGAGAGCAGATCGATCGTGACGCTCTCCGCTCCGCACCAGCGTACCATCGCAAACGGCAAGTCCATGCTCACGATGTACGGCTTCACGCCCGCGGGCAGCTCGCCCAGACGCTTGTTGAAGGTGCGTGATTCGACCGCGCAGGTCGGCGTGTCGAGCGACGGAACGACGATGAGCAGCGCGGCGCGTTTGCCGTGATCGGTGAGATCGTCGAGTGTGTTGGCTTGCATGTTGGCGCCGACGAGCCGAACCTCGGGCGCTGCGTCGCCGGCGTGCAAATCCGGCCCGAGCAGGGTGATAGGGTTGCCGCGCGCCGTGACCACGCCCGCGCGTTCGATCGTTTGCGTTGCCATTCTTACCTCCAGGCCGCTGGGTTCGCAGCGCCAACAAAAAAGCCCGCTCGTTACAAGCGGGCTCGCTTTTGTCGGGTTAGCGATAGCTCGGGCGGCTCTGGAAGCAGTCCCTGCAGTAGACCGGCTTGTCGCCACGCGGCTGGAACGGCACCTCGGCGACGCCGCCGCACTGGCTGCAGGTTGCACGGAACATCTCGCGCGGTGCGCCCGAACGGCTGCCGCCGCCGCCACCGCCGCGCGAACCACCCGCGGCAGCCTTGCGGGCAGCACGGCAGTCGGGGCAACGGTTGGGTTTATTGGCAAAGCCCTTCATTGCGAAGAACTCTTGCTCGCCGGCGGAAAATGTGAACTGGCGCGCGCAATCGACGCAGTTCAGGATCTCATCTTGGTACATGGATAAACGAGGACTCCTCGATTTACGGTAAGTGTGTGTTCTCGGAATCGACTCGCTTAGCCCAACAATGGGAACCAGACCGCGAAACCTAGACGGCCCAAGCCTACCATGCCCCGGCCAAAACCACAACCGCCTGCGGCAAGTGTCGCAGCCACTTTCCGAGAAGAGGCCGTCCAAATGGAAGCAAACGATCGGCTCACCACAGCCGAGTTGTTGGGCGTGCTCGAGATCCCGCCCGACGGCCGCATCCTCAGCTTCGGGTCGGCAAGCGCGATCCACGCGCTCGAGATCGCGGCCGCCCGGCCGGACGTCTTGATCGTGGTCTGCGACACCGAGTCCGAGACCACGACGGAGGTCTCCAATCGTGCGACCGAGGAGCGGCTCGACAACCTCGTCGTCGGCGATACGCCGGCGGGCCCCTTGGTGGACCGCGCACTCTGCATTGACAGCCTCACGGCCATCAATCCGCAGTTCCTGGTGACGATTCGCACCGCGATGCTCCCGGGCGGCTACGCGGTCTTCGTCGAGTCGACCGCGCCGCCGGCGCAACCCCTTACCGAGAAGCTGCACGCGACCGGATACGCCGTCGCGGATGCGCTGGAGGGCGCGTTGCCCGGCTCGACCGTCATCCGCGCGCGCTAAGTCAAGACGGCCTCGAGCCGCCCCCCATCGCGCGCCATGACCAGCTCCATCGCGATGCGCTCGCCCACCGACACGTCGCGTCCCCAACGATAGGCCGAGTACGGCGTGTAGCGCGTTCCCGGGGATCCCGGGATGCGCAGCGAGGCATCGTAGCAGACGAACTCCTTCGGGGGCCCCGCAACGATGATGCACTGCAACGCGAACGGCCCGATGACACCCGGCGGATTCGCCTCGCGCGCCACGGCCACGAAGCGCTCGCCCATCTCAAAGGCCTTCTCCAACATCGATTCGGTGAGCGTGGCGGCGATGTGGCCGGCCTCTTCTAAACGCATCGGCACCTTGCGCAGCGCGTCGAACACCGCCGGAGGGACGTTGCGAAACCCTTCGAGATTCGTTTGGCGGCGCGTGTCGGTGCCCATCAGCTCGAGTTCGCCGAGCAGCGGTGAGTAGAAGAAATTCAGATTGATCGACGGCCCGAGCAGGTATTCCTCGATCACCGCGCCGCGCAGCCCATCTTCCGTCAGCATGCCCTCGCGGATCAGGCGCGCGCTCGTCTGATGGTAGTCGAGCGGCGACGTCGCAAGAAAGAACGCGCGCTCGAAACTGATCTTCGCGTGCGGCGCCTTCACCATCACCAGCGTGTCGATCGCTTCGGGCATCGCGAACTGCCGCGGATGACGAATACCCGCGCGCGCCATCAGCGCGTACTGGTTCCCCGATTCGTCGCGCTCCTCTGCGCGCAGCAGGTAACGATTGCCGAAAAACGGGACGAGCATGCGGCGTTCGATCTCGTCGTAGCTGAACTTCTGATGCAGGTAGACTTCGAACGAACGGTTCGCAACGAAGACGGCGTTGTGCGCGAGCAGTTGTTTTTGCACGTCGTCGTCGAGCAGGTCGGGAAAAGCGGCGAGTTCCAGCACCTCGTCGACGCAGCCGCGCGCAAGCGGCACCTCTCGCCGCCGGAAGTACTCGGTATACGTACGGTCGCGCCCCGCCGCCGTCACGACGAGGTTGCGCAGCCCCTGCGCGCGCGCGCCCGAGGCCACTTCGAGCGCCGAGTGACTGCCGATCGAGCAAAGCGTCAACCGCGAGCGGTCGTATGCGGCGAGCGCCGTCCGTACGTCAAACATCGAACTTCTCCGCCATTCGCCGCAGAACGAGCGTTCCATAGACGAGGACCGCCACCAGCCCCACGATCGTCACCGTGAGCGCCGTGGCGAGCGCCACCGGTGAGGGTGCCGCGGTAAAGATCGAGATCCCGCCGCGCCCGGGCGGAAGGGCCGGCACGAGGTACGGATAGAGCGTGACGCTCGCCTGCACCAAGAGCGTCGTGATAAAGAGCGACGAGGCGGCAAAGGCGCGGCGTTCGCGCTTGTGCAGCGACGCCAAGAGCAGCCCGGCGAGCGATGCGAACGAGAAGGCCGGGATCACGTCGATCCAGGTCCACCCGATGCCGCGTTCGCTGACCGTCGCCGCCGTGACCGCTACGTAGAGCACGAGCACCGCGGGCCAAAGCATCGGCACCAGCCGCCTCGCGCGCTCGGCCGCCGCCCCGCGCGTGCGCACGACGAGAAAGGTCGCGCCGTGCAGCGCGATCGTCACCAGTGCGAAAATCGCGACCATCAGCGCGTAGGGATTGAGCAGCTGCGCGAACGTGCCGGCAAAGTAGCCGTCCGCATCGAGCGGGACGCCGTGCAGCAGATTGCCGATTGCCACACCGAAGAGCACGACCAGCAGCGCGCTCGATCCCGCAAAACACGCGTCCCAGAACTGATGCCAGATCGCGCTAGGGAAGTGCGCGCGGAGCTCCATTGCGACGCCGCGAAACATCAACAGCCACAGCACGACCATGAAGGCGAGATAGAATCCCGAGAACGACGACGCATACGCTTCCGGGAAGAGGGCGAAGAGCGCGCCGCCCGCGGCGATCAGCCAGACTTCGTTACCGTTCCAAAATGGGCCGATACTGCGCATCGACCCCTCGCGTTCGCGATCGGTGCGCGCAACCAGCGGCGTGATCGTCGCCACGCCGAGGTCGTACCCGTCGAGCAGCACGTAGGCCGTGAGCATGCAGGCGATCACGATGAAGGCGGCGACGCTCATGGGCCCACCGCGATCTCGCGCAAGACGAGATACAAGAACAAGACGCCGAGCAAGAAGTACATGCCGGCAAAGCCGATCAGCGTAAAGATCACTTCGCCACTGACCACCGTCGGCGAGATGCCCGCCGACGTGCGCATCAGCCCGTACACGATCCACGGCTGACGTCCGACTTCGCTCGTCACCCAGCCGGCTTCGCTCGCGATGTACGGAAACGGCATCCCGAGCAGCAAGAGCCACAGCACCCCCGGCGTGCGGAAGAGGCGCCCGCCGCGCAAGAGCAGCGCCGCGAGCACCGCGATCGCCACGAAGATCGTGCCGAGCCCCACCATCACGTGATAGGCGTAATACGTCAGCTCGACCGGCGGCCAGAGCTGCGCGGCGTAGGCGTCGAGGCCGTTCACGTTGGCTCGGAAGTTGCCGTAGGCGAGAAAGCTCAAGACGTCGGGCACGAAGATCGGATCGATCAGCGTGCGAGTCTGCGTGTCGGGCATGCCGAGGATCGCGATCGGCGCGCCTTTCTCCGTGCTGAAGAGCCCCTCCATCGCCGCGAGCTTCACCGGCTGATACTGCGTGACGTTGGCGCTATTGCGGTCGCCGGTCGGGAAGACGGTGAGCACCGAGAAGACGAGCGCGACGATCACGCCCGCGTCGACGAACCGCCGCCCGAGCGCAAGCTCGCGATTCGAGAGCAGGTAGTACGCGCCGATGCCCGCGACGACGAACCCGCCGGCGACGAGCGCGCCGCAGAGCACGTGAACGAATTGCCACCACGCAAACGGCGAGAGCAGCACCGCCGGCAGACTCGTGAGCTCGATGCGACCGTGTGCGGCGATCGTGTAGCCGACCGGATGCTGCATCCACGCGTTGGTCGCGACGATGAAAAAGGCCGAGAGCCACGACCCGATCCACACGCACACCGCCGACGCGGCGTGCAGTCCCGGCGCAACACGCCCTTTGCCGTAGAGCAAGACGCCGAGGAAGATCGACTCGAGGAAGAACGCGTAGACGCCTTCCATCGCCAGCGGCTGGCCGATCACCGAACCCGTCGTCGCCGAAAAGATCGCCCAATTCGTGCCGAATTGAAACTCGAGAGGAATCCCCGTAACCACGCCGATGGCGAAATTGATCGCGAAGATCTTCGTCCAGAACGCCGCCGCCCTTTCGGCTTCGGCATCACCGCGCGCGCCCTCGATCGTATAGAGCGCGACGAACGGCGCGAGCCCGATCGTGGTGATCGGGAAGAGGTAGTGGAACATCACCGTGAACGCGAATTGGATGCGGTCAGCGATAACGACGTCCATACCGCGCCGCTACGCGCCTAAGGCAGCAAGAACCTCCGCCACCCCTTTTGTCATCCCGAGCGTCACTTTGTCACCCTGAGCCTGTCGAAGGGCGCAGGGACAGAGCTTCCCTGTCACCCTGAGCCATCGTCCTGAGCTTGTCGAAGGGTTGTCGAAGGGCGCAGAAAGCTAGCTGCCTTGCGACGCCGCCAGGACCTTGCGCGCTTCGGGCGAGTCTTGGTACTCCACGGTGAGGATCGCACGGATATGCAGCGCAGCCGCCTTGGCGTCGGGCGAATCCATGCGGTCGAGCGTGGTCAACACGCTGTAGAGCAGCTTGGGCATGTCGCGATCGCGCGGATAGACCTTATGCATGTCGTCGATCGACTGCGCCACCTGCTCGGTGAGCGCCGCCTCGCGGTTGCCGTAATTGTAGTTGAGCATGAAGTTGATGTGTTTGAGCTCGTTCTCGATGCCGAGAATCGAGTAGCCCATCGGGCCGAAGTACTCGTCGGCCGGCGCCAGCGTCGTCAGATATTTGTCGGCCGGCATCGACGTGACGGTCGCAATGATCAGCGGCGAGTCGAGATCGTTCAAGCGCTCCAGAATCGTCTTGGCGTTGGTGCGGTCGCCTTCGGTGAAACCGCCGCCGTTGCCGTTGGCCGCCTGCTGGACCGCGCGCACGAACTCGGGGCCGTAGTCGGTCGGTAGGTGCGCGAGCGGAAAGTTCGGCGCGGCGGCTTTCTCGAAGGCGAGCGAACGCCACGACCGGTCGCCGGTCAAGAGCCAGCCCCGCCAGTTCGCTTCGACGGTCTCGAGCTGCGCGTCGACGTCGGCCCGGTACGTTGCGGCGTTGGCCTGCGCGTCTTCATCGGCGTAGCGCGCGAGCGCTTCGGGATCGTCTTCGGAGTTCACGCGCGCCAGCAGCGCGTTTGCTTGCGAGACCAGCGTCGGATCGGTGCTGTTGCGGCTCACCCACACCGCAGCCTCGCGCACGTACCACACGGCGGCATCGTGATTGGTGAGCGGATTGTAGTGCAGGCCCGAGCCGATCTGCACCGTCAGCGTTTCGAGCTCGGCGAAGGCCGGATCGTCCGGGCGCTGGAGCGCGTACGCGCGCCCCGCGTTGAAGATCGTCGAGAGATAGTATTCTTGCGCGCCGAAGTCCCAGTTCGCGGCTTGCGCCCGGTCGTACGCGTCTTTCATCTGCTGATAGAGGACCTCGGGGTCTGCTTCCATCGTCGCGCGCGCCGGCAACGACGTAGCCGCGATGATCCAGGTCATCGCAAGCGCCGCAACGAGGGTCTTAAAACACCGAGCCATCATCCAAAACGAAACGAAGATTATTGGTCAAGAGTGCGTTTTTGATCTCCCGAGCAATCCGGCGCCCGGTCGACATCGGTTCCGAATAATTGAGGTACGAGTACGGCGAGCCGTCGATGAAGAGATTCGTTCCCGCTACGATGCGCGCCGAGATCTCCATCACGTAGAACTGTATGTCGGGCGTGATGATCGTCTCGATGCAAAACGCGCCGAAGAGGCCCTTGGGTCCGGCGATCTCCTTGCTGACGCGAACGACGTTCTCGCCCATGCGCAGCGCTTCGGCCAGCATCGACTCGCGCAGGCTCACCGGCTGGTTGCCGACGACGACGTACGAAGGGCTGACGTCCATGCCCTCCTGCGCGGCCGCCGGAATGCGGCCGAGCGAGTCGACGTTGGTTTCGTAACGCCGGTCCATCGACATGATCTCGAGCCGGTCTTCGAGCGGCGAGTAGAAATAGTGGATGTAGAGCGGTACACCGATGATGTACTCTTGAATCGTGTACGCTTTCTTTAGCTCCTTCGAACGCTTCTCGAAGTCGTGCGCGTCGCGAATGAACATGTAGCCCTTGCCGCCGCCGGCACCATAGAGCTTGACGATGACCGGGCGATCGATCTCCTCGCCGCTTTTGAATTGACGCGGCATCCGGATTCCCGCGCGCGTCAGCCAGTCGCGCTGCAGTTCGCGGCTCGCTTCCCAGTCGAGTACCGCCTTGTTTCCGAAATACGGAATCGTCATCTTCTTGTGCTCGTCGAGCGACAAGTACGCTACGAACGATCCATGCGGCACGATGATCACCTTACGCCGCTCGAGCTCACCGACGAGATGAGGAAACTCGGAGTAGCTGTCGACCGCAATGACTTCGTCCACGAAGACGAACGAGCGATAGAGGCGTTCGGTGTCGCGGCTCGCGACCGCAAGCGTGCGAAATCCCTCGTCGTGCGCGCCCTTGAGAATTTGCAGCGCCGAGTGAGAACCGAGGGTCGCAATCGTGTACGGTCGATTCATGCCGGATAGATAGCCCTTTCGATGGCGGGATTGCAGAGAAGGCGTTCCGCGGCCTGCGCGAGGATCGCGGTATCCGCCGGAACGCCGGGGGCGACGAACAACCGCCAGCCCACGGGCCGCTCGTCGTCGTCTTGCACGATCCACACCTCGCCCGGTCGCGGCGCGTCGCGCTCCAGAACGGTCACGCGGTGCTTGTTGGGATTGAACAGCGATTCATCGCGCTCGACCCGTTCGGCAAGGTCCGCCGAAGGCGATGCATTCGCGAAGCGCACGATCTGCGAGCGCTCGACGTCCGCGAGGTCGATGCCCAAGCGCCGCAGCGTGACGAGCGCCGTATACGCCGCGTTGTCGGGAATCTTCAAACTGATGGCCACGGCGCGCGCGCTCACGAGTGTGTCAGCGCCTCGATGAAACTGCGGAAAAACACGTCGCCGCCCGACGTCGCAAGCATCGCGTCGCCTCGGCGGCGATCGGGATGGTTGAACGTCCACGCGTCTCGCTCGGGGTGCGGCATGATCGCGAGCACGTTTCCCTCGCGATTGACCAGCCCCGCGGCACCGAGCGCCGATTGATTCGGTGTGGCGGAATCGTCCACACTGCCATCGCGGTGCGCGTAGACGAACGCGACGTGGTCGCCCGCGCGCAGCTCTTGCAGATGCTCGGCGCTTGCCGCGAGCCTGCCTTCCGCGTTCGCGCACCAGGCCGGAAAGACCGCATCGCGGGGAAGGGCGGCGGTAATGGCGCTGCGCACCGGATCGACCGCCAGCTTGACGTACACGTGCGCGCACACGAAGTGCGGCGCCGGCGCGTTGCGCGTGAAGGCGGCCGTCGGACGGCGAATGCCGCCGGTGCCGGGAACCAAACCTGCTTCGAGCAAAATCTGCGCGCCGTTGCAGACACCGAGCACGAGCTTTCCTTGCTCCGCGCCCGCGATCACGTGATCCATCATCGCGTCGTGCGCGGCGATCGCGCCCGCGCGAATGCGGTCCTCGTACGCAAAGCCGCCCGGTAGCACGTACGCATCGTACAACGGCAACGTCGACGCGCGGCTCCAGTGGACCAAGTGTGCGTCGCCGCCGCAGTCGCGCAACAGCCGCCACGTCTCGTCCTCCGAATTCGTACCGGGAAAGACCAGCACCGCGATGCGCCTGCTCACGGATACACCTCACGCAGCGGCGCATGCCACATGTCGCGCAGGCGATGCAGATCGAACGCTTCGTCGTCGACCGCGAGAAGCGGACGATCGATCGTAACGCCGATCTCGTAGACCCCCGCGACGTCATCGGCCAGGCCTTCGAACGCCTCGACGTCGTCGGCGGCAACCTCCACCACGAAACCGCCGGCCTCGCCGAAACAGGCCTCGAGATCGCCGACCGCCCCATGCGTCCACTGCCACGAGTCGTCGACTTGCGCGCCGACCTGCGTGTGTCCGCGACGCAACGTCGGAAAGGCCATCTCGCAGATCGCCGTCAGCAATCCACCGTTGCCGACCGCGTGCGCCGAACGCAGCAACCGGGCTTGCGCCGCTTCGTACATGAGGACGTGTTGCGCCAGGATCGTCTCGTAGTCGATGCGCGGAAGACGTTCGTCGCTTCGTCCGAGCACCTCGAGCAACACCGATCCGCCCAGCGCGCTTTGCGGGTTGCCGATAAGATAGAGCATCGAACCCGCGGCTTTGAACGGCATCGTCACGACGGTCTCGATGTCGCTGAACGCGCCGACGCAGGCGACGATCGGCGACGCCGGAATCGCCCGGCCGCCCGCCGACTCGTTGTACAGACTCACGTTGCCCGACACGAAGGGCGTCTGGAAACGCTCCGCGGCGCGCGCCAGGCCGTCGATCGCGGCAACGAACTCGCTGTAATGATCGATGTCGCGCGGATTTCCGAAATTCAGGCAGTCGGTCAAGCCGATCGGCCGCGCGCCCGTTGCCACGACCTTGCGCACCGCCTCGTAGACGGCGTGCTCCGCCGCGGCACGGACGTCGACGTGGCTATAACGCGGATTGCCGGCGACCCCGAGCGCGACGCCGAGCGGACTGCCTGGGACCGGCGCCAGCACGCCCGCCGCGGCTCCGCGCGGAATCACGGTACATCCGCGCACGACGCTGTCGTAGCGGCGATAGAGCGGTTCGCGCGAGCAGACGTCGGGATGCGCGAGGACGCGTTCCATCAGCTCGTCGAGTTGGACGCCGGTCACCAGGGGCCGTTCGCTGGGCGTCTGGGGCGTCGCGAGTTCGTTGACCGGCAGCTCGTCGCGAATCGACCCGGTGAGAAACTCGACGTCGACGTCCATCACCGTGGCGCCGCGATAGGTGAGCACGTACCGCTTTTCCGCGGTCACCGTGCCGATCTTGACGGCGCGCGCGTTGTACGCGATCTGCGGCAGCGTGAACTCCTCGTTGTAGATCCGCAGCAATTCCGCCGTGACCGCCGGCGGCACGACCCACAGCAGGCGTTCCTGGGTCTCGCCGACGGCGATCACTTCGGGCGGCATGCCCTCGACCGCGACGTTCACCGCGTCGAGATCGATGCGCGCGCCGTAACCGCCGGCCGCAACGATCTCAGCCGAACATCCCATCACGCCGCCGGCGCCCAAGTCTTTGAAGCCGACGGTCAAGCCCTGCTCGCGCAGATAGGCGAAGACGCGATAGCTTGCGCGCATGATGACGCTCTTCAGAAATGGATCGGGCACCTGCACGGCGCCCTTGTTGGCATCTTCGTCGGCCGCGTCCAGCGTCAGCGACGAGAACGACGCGCCGCCGAATCCGCTCGGATCGGTGGCCTTCCCGACGAGCACGATGTCCCATCCGTCGGCGCCCTCGGGCGCGTAGGAGTGAATGATCTCCGCTTCCTTGACGATGCCCATCGCGACGACGTTGACCAAACAATTCTCGTCGAAGCGTTCGTCGAAATAGACGTCACCCGCGATATTCGGCACGCCGATCGCGTTGCCGTAGGCGGCGATGCCGTCGACGACGCCTTGCGCAACGTAGCGCTGATGCGATCGCGGATCTTCGATTGCGCCGAAGCGGAGCGGATCGGCAACCGCGATGACCTGCGCGCCCATACAAAGCACGTCGCGGACGATGCCGCCGATGCCCGTCGCCGCGCCTTCGAACGGCACGACTTGCGAGGGATGGTTATGCGACTCGTGCGCGATGACGATGCCGTAGCGCTCGCCCTTGAACTCGCCTAAGTGCAAAATCCCGGAGTCTTCGGCGGGTCCGAGCACGACGGCGCTGCCGCTCGTCGGCAGGCGCTTGAGTTGGTGGCGGCTCGATTTATAACTGCAATGCTCGCTCCATTGTGCGTCGAAGGCGTGAGTCTCGACCGTCGACGGTTCGCGGCCAAGCCGCTCTCGAATCCGCTCCCGTTCGTCAGGGCGCAGCACCTGGTGTCCCTTGTTGGAGCGCCGCATCGGCGTGCAACACGGCCGAGCGCGCATTGGCCTGCATGAGCAGCGTCCGCCCGTAGAGCACGGTGTCGTCGAGCCCGAGCATCTTCGCGCAGTGCAGCGCCGCCGGCTGCGCCAGTTGCGGATCCGGCGAGGCGTTGATGACCGGTGCCGAGGCTGCCGCTTCCAACATGATGCGCAGCGTCTGATCTCCCGCGATCGAAATGAACACGAGGCGCGCAAACGTTACTTCGAGCTGCTGCACGATCTGCAGCACGTAACCCGGCGTCCTGGTAGGGCTCGCAATATGGCGGATCGTCGGGATGCCGAGCTGTTGAAGCGCATTCGCCATCGCCGTCAGCGCGTCGTTTCGTTCCGGCGCGTCGGCGACGATCGCCGCCATGCCCGGACGCATCACCGGAAACGACCCCACCAACTCCGCGACCTCTTCGTAGGCGGCCTTGACGCGCGCCAGCCCTTCGTCGTCCACGCTCTGGAGATTGCGATAGATCTGCTTGTCGAGCATGCGATCCTCACGCCCTTGCGGCCAGATACGCCACGAGTCGTTGTCGATGACGTCGGCAAGCACGAGCTGTCCCTTGTCGGCACCGGCCGTCAAACGTCCGAACTCGACCTTGAGATCGACCAGCAAGACGTCGCGCCGGCGCCACGCATGCGTGAGGATGTCGAACGTCAAGCGCGCGAGTTCGCTCATCGCCGCGACTTCGGCCGGCGTGGCAATGCCTCGCGCCACGATTTCGTCGGGCGCGATCTGCGGATCGTGGTTCGCGTCGTCCTTGAGGAAGAACTCGATGATCCGCGGCACGAGCAGCATGCCGCGCGCGACGCCCGGATTGCGTTTCACGAACGATCCCGCCGCCACGCCGCGCACCACGACCTCCAGCGGAATCATGTTGCAAC
>Ga0335075_10009822_pt1 | contig 14559 bp, 4 predicted proteins | sample Lox_Sample_24_FD_206723 | JGI IMG/M metagenome (GOLD analysis project Ga0335075, IMG submission 206723) | Soil microbial communities from Loxahatchee National Wildlife Refuge, Florida, United States - Lox_Sample_2.4 | ecosystem: Environmental > Terrestrial > Soil > Wetlands | place: USA: Florida...
TCTTGATAGGCGGCGAATGCCTGGCCTTGCGTCGTCTGCTCGGACGCCCAGGCCGACATCTGGGCGTTCTGCTGCGTGGCCTGGGCCTGGCCGATCGCGTTCTCATAACTCTGGCCTGCCGTCGCCAGGGCCGTGTTGTAGGCGATGCTGGCCGTGCCCAGGCTGTTGCCCTGCGTCTTCTCCGCGGCATCACTGGACTGCTGCCACGTCGATTGCGCCTGCGCCAAGGTCTGCTGCAAACTCTGCTGTGCCGTCGCCTCACTGTTGGTCTGTGTCTGCTGTGCCGACGCTTGGGCCTGTCCTAACGTCTGCTCCGCCTGCGCCTCCGTCTGCTGCCAACTGTTGACGGCTGAGGCATCCGCTTCGGTCTGCGTCTCTGCCGCCGAGGCCAGAGCATCCTGATAGGCGCCGCTGGCCTGGGCGATGGCTTCGCTCTGCGTCGCGCCCGCCGCCGACATCGCCCCGCTCAATGTCGCCGCCGCTTCGGCCAGGCTGCTGTTGTAATCGGCCACCGCCGGGTCCACCGCCTGACCGTAAGCCGCATCGGCCTGCGCCATGCTGTTGGCCAGAGTCGCCTCCGCCTGCGCCAAGGCATTGACGTTGGCCACCACCGCCGCCTGCTGCGGAGGCACGTACTGCGCCGCGATCGACTGCTGCGTCTGCTGGAACGTCAGCTGCGCCGAGTCCAGCGTCAACTGATACTGCTGCTGCGCCAGCACATAGGCACCGGTGGCACTGGTTTCACCCCCCGCGTTGGTGGCCGATTCCTGAGCGATCTGCTCGGCCTGCTGGGCTTGCAGCAGCGTCAGGGCCGCCTGCACCTTGCTGTTGTTCAACTGCACCAGAGCCGTCTGCGTGGCGTTCCACTGCTGCTGCTGCAACGACCGCTGCGTGCTGGTGGCCGTGCCCTGCGCCTGCTGGATGGCTGTCGCCGACGCTGCCACCGCAGTGTTGCGTGCCGCTGCCCGCGCTTGCAACGCCGTCCAGGTGATGCTGTCCAGCGTCGCTGACGCCGTTTGCACGGCGGACGCCGCCGTCGCGGTCGCTTGCTGGGTGGTGCTGGCGTAGGCTGCGTGCGCCTGGCCGATGGCTTGCGCCTCCGTCGCCGTCGCCGAGGCCACGTCTTGACCGTAAGCCGTCTGCGCCGCCTGGAACGCCTGCTGCTGCGTCTGGTCGGCAGGCGACATGGTGTTCTCATAGGCTTGCTGCGCCGCCGCGTTGGCAGCGTCGGCCGTCTGCTGCGCCGACTGGATGGCGTCCTGATAGGTGGTCTGGGCGCTGACGGAGGTGTTGTCGTAGGTCAGGTTGGCGGCTTGCAGGGCGTTGGCTGCCGTGGTCTGCGCCTGCTGGGCCGACTGCTGATAGCTGCTCTGGGCGCTGGCGGCGGCGCTGTCGTAGTTGTTGGAGGCGGTTTCGGCGGCTTGCGTGTAGGTGCTGTTGGCCTGTTGCACCGACTGCTGGTAGGCACTGCCGGCCGACTGCATGGCGGCATCAGCCGTGGTGGTGGCGGTGACGACGGCTGCTTCTTCGTCAGCCTGGGCTTGCTGCAAGGTGCCGTTGTAGTTGTCGTCGGCCTGGGTGATGGCGGTATTGTAGGTGTCCTGGGCCTGGGCCACGGCGGCGAGGTAGTCGGGGTTGTCACCCAGGCTCAGCGGGGTAGTGCTGGACTGGTCCTGGGTCTGGCCGGCGTAGGTGGATTGCGCCTGGGCCACCGCCTGGTTGTAGGTGGCCAACGCCTGCTGCACGGCGTTGTCGCGAGTGCTGGCGGCCTGGCTGGCTGTGCTGGCGTAGGCACTGGCGGCGGAGGTGATGGCGCTGTTCAGCGTGGCCACGGCCTGGGCGGTGGTCGAGCCGGCGGCGGCCTGGTCGTCGCTGAGGCTCTGCTCGCGCGTCAGGGTGGCCGCTGCCTGGGCCGCCTGGTAGGTCTGCTGCAAAGTCGCTTGCGTGGCCTGGTAGGTAGCGGTGGCCTGGGCCTGGGTGTTGATGGATTGGCTCTGGGCCTGGGCGTCGGCGGCGATGTCGGCCTGCCGCGCCGCCTGGTCGGAGGCTTGCTGCTGAGCGTCGGCGGCGGCCACGGAAGCTTGGTTGGTTGCCTGCGCCTGGGCCGCCGCTTGGTTGGCGGTCAGGATGGCGGCATTCTGTGCCGTGATAAAGGTGTTCTCGGCGGCGTTGACGGTGTTCTGATAGGCCACCGAGGCCGCGTTCTGCGCCGCTTGCGCCTGGGCTTGGGCCTGGTTCTGGGCCGTCACTTCCGCCTCGCGGGCGTTCATGTCCGCTGTCCACATGGCCAGTTGCGCCGGCTGCACGCTGTTGACGTAGGGAGCATTGTTGGCGCTGATGGTTTGGTCGTAGCTGGCGCGGGCAGCGAGCTGGGACTGGACCTGAGCGATCATGGCCTGGTTGGACGACTGGTTGAGCGTGTTGAGGGCCTGGGTCAGGGCCACGGCGCGCGTGGTTTGCAGGTTGATGGCGTCGGGTGTCTGGCCGCCGGTCGGGTTGGTGCTGGGATTGACGATGGTGATGCTGACGGTGCCGGTGCTGCTGCTGACGTTGCCGTCGCTGAGGGTATAGGTGAAGCTGTCATAGTCGCTGGTGACGCCGCTGTTGGGCGTGTAGGTGAAGGAGCCATCCGGATTGAGGGTGAGGCTGCCGTTGCTGGGACCGGAGAGCAGAGTAGCGGTGAGGGTGACGCCGTTGGGGTTACTAGCGGCGGCGACGACGCCGGACGAAGCGGCGATGGTCAGGCTGCCGCCAGCGTAGACGCCGTAGCTGAGCGCGTTGCTGGGCGTGACCGGCGTGTCGGTGACCGTGATGGAAGCCGTGCCGATTACCGAGGACAAGCCATCGCTGACGGAATAGGTGAAGCTGTCGGTACCGGCGAAGCCGGGGTTGGGCTGGTAGAGGAAGGTACCATTCGGCTCGAAGGTGAGGGTGCCGTTGCTGGGACCGCTGACGAGGCTGGCGGTCAAGGGGTCGGCGTCGGGGTTGCTAACAGTGCTGAGCACCCCGTTGGAGGCCAGGGGCACGCTGAGAATGCCGTTGGTGGCCACGCTATAGGAGATGTTGGGGCCGCCGTAGTTGTTGATCAGGGAGAGCGGATCGTTGACGACGTTGAGGGTGACGGTGGCGACATTGCTCGTAAGGATACCGTCGCTGACGGTGTAGGTGAAGCTGTCGCTGCCGCTGAAGCCGGCGTCGGGCACATACAGGAAGTCGCCGTCGCTGCTGAAGGTGAGGGTGCCGTCGCTGGGTCCGCTGACCAGGGAGTAGGTCAAGGGATCGCCGTCGGCGTCGCGGGCGACGCTGGGCAGTCCCTGGTCCTCGGAGATAAGGACGGCGGCGGGCTTGGCCTGGGCGGCGGAGCCTTGGGCCACGTTTTGCGGCTGCAAGGATTGCAGACCGAGATTGCCGGAGACGACGTTGTCGCCGAGCAGGCCGCTGTTGGGATCGGTCAGGGCAACGGTGGTGGCGGAAGTAGTGGAAAACAGGCCGTCGCCTTGGGTCGTCAAGGCGCTCAACAGGTTCCCATTGCTGAGGCCGGTGCTGACGCCGCCGCTGTTGGAGACGGTGCCGCCGGGCACGCTGTTGCCGCTGTCGGCCGGGGCAACGGCCAATCCCGGCGGCGCATTCTGCCAGACGCCGACGTACAGGCTGGTGTCATGCGGCAGCTGGAAGGTGATGTTCCCTGCCGTGGGGGCGGTGTCGGTCACGTTGATGGTGGCGGTGGCCGTCGTACTCAGCACGCCGTCGGAGACCTGGTAGGTGAAGCTGTCGGTGCCGGCGAAACCAGCGTTGGGCAGGTAGGTGAAGGCGCCGTCGGCTTGCAGGTCCAGGGTGCCGTCGCTGGGTCCGCTGACCAGCGTGACGGTGAGCGCATCGCCGTCGGGGTCGCTGGCATTGGCGAGGACGCCCTGGCTGGCGGACAGCAGCAAGGGCGTATCGTGCAGCACCTGGAAGCTGGTGTTAGGTGCGATGGGCGCCTGGTCGGTGACGTTGAGCGTGACCGTCACCGGCGCAGTGACGGCGACTCCGTCGCTGACCTGATAGGTGAAGCTGTCCGTGCCGATGTAGCCGGCGTTGGGGGTGTAGGTGAATGAGCCGTCGGCATAGAAGCTCAAGGTGCCGTCGCTGGGTTCGCTGACCAGGGAAGCCGTCAGCGGGTCGCCGTCGGGATCGGTGACGTTGCCGAGCACGCCCTGGCTGGCATCGACGGTCAGCGGCGTGTCGTGGACCGTGCTGTAGCTGGACGGCCAAAGGTACGGAAGGCTGTCGGTGACCTGGATGTTGGCGGTGGCCGTGGTGGTGAGGAAGCCGTCGGACACCTGGTAGACGAAGCTGTCCGAGCCGACATAGCCGGCATCCGGGGTGTAGGTGAAGGAACCGTCGGCGTTGAGGGCCAGCGTGCCGTTGACCGTAGCCGTAACCAGGCTGACGGTGAGCGGATTGCCGTCGGCATCGCTGGCGTTGGCCAGCAAGCCCTGTTGCGCCGTCACCACCAGGGGGGTGTCATGCACGGTGTTGAAGGAGGTCGGGTAGGCGACGGGCGGGCTGTCGGTAACGCTGAGCGTGACGGTGGCGATGTTGCTGGTGGAAACGCCGTCGCTGACGTCGTAGGTGAAGGAATCGTTACCGACGAAGCCGGTGTTGGGCGTGTACAGGAAGGCGCCGTCGGCCAGCAGCGTGAGGGTGCCGTCGCTGGGTCCGGTAACGATGCTGGGTGTCAGCGTGTCGCCGTCGCCGTCGTTGGCGTGACTGAGCAGTCCGGTGGTGCTGGCTACGACCAGAAACTGTCCGGCCGGCGTGGTGTAACTGGCGCCGTCCGCAGTGGGGACGTTGTTGGTGACGTTGATGGTCGCTTGGGCGATGTTGGTGGTCAGGCTGCCGTCCTCGGCCTGGTAGGTGAAGGTGTCGGTGCCGACGAAGCCAGCATCCGGAGTGTAGACGAAGGAGCCATCGGCGGCGGCGGTCAGGGTGCCGTGGACCGGATCGCTGACCACGCTGAGGGACAGTGGCTGGCCGTTGTACAGCACGGCGTTCTGCAAGAGACCGGGCTGGCCAGGACCAACCGTCAAGGTCTGGTCGTGGACAACGCTGAACGTGGTATTGCCGAGCAGCGGCGTACTGCCGGTCTCCAGAGTGACGGTAATGAGCATGGAGCCGCCGCCACTCCCACTTCCGCTGCTGCTACCACTCCCACTTCCACTTCCCGAGTCACTCCCACTTCCGGAGCCGCTCCCACTGCCTGAGCCACTACCACTCCCCGAACTGCTCCCACTTCCACTTCCCGAGCTGCTACCTGAGCCGCTCCCACTTCCTGAGCCGCTACCACTGCCCGAGCTACTACCGCTGCCGGAACCACTACCGCCCGAAATACCATCGCTGATCTGGAAGGTAAAACTGTCGGTGCCGCTGAAACCATCGGCTGGAGTGTAGGTGAACGAACCGCCAGCCCCAAGGTTCAGGGTACCATGACTGGGACCGCTAACGAGGACCGCCGTGAGCGGATCGCCGTCCGGGTTCGTGACATTGGCGAGCACGCCGCTAGCGGCCGCGACAACTAAGGTCTGGCCGGGCACATAAATGTAGGCGAGCGGCCCCTCCGTCGGATTGACATGGGTGACCGCGATATTGACCGTGACAGGCGTCGAGGTCATCAGACCATCGCTGGCTTCGACCACGAAACTATCGCTGCCGACATAGCCGGCATCGGGCGTGTAGACGAAGGAGCCGCCCGGCGACAGCGTCAGCGTGCCGTGACTGGGGCCGTTGACCAGTTGCGCGGTCATCGGATCGCCGTCGGCGTCGCTGGCGTTGGCCAGCACGCCTTGCCAGGGTGGCACCGCGAGGACTTGGCCGGTCGTCACTGTGTAGTTGAGGGAGCCATTGATAACCGGCGGATTGTCCGTCACGTTGATGTAGACCGTGACGGGGGAGCTGGAGAGCAGACCGTCGCTAGCCTGGAAGGTGAAGCTGTCGCTGCCGACAAAACCGGCGTTGGGCGTGTACGTAAACGAACCGCTGGAATTGAGCGTCAGCGTACCGTGAGCGGGGCCGCTGACCAGGGAAGCAGTGATGGGGTCGTTTTCGGCATCGGTGGCATTGCTCAGCACGCCCTGAAACTGAGGTACCACGAGACTGGTGTCGTGTACCACGGTGTACGAAGGCACGGAACTGACGACCGGGGCGGTATCGGTGACGTTGATCGTCACCGTGGCCACGTTGCTTTGTTCCTCACCGTCGCTGACGGCATAGGTGAAGCTATCGGTGCCGAAAAAGCCGGCATCCGGGACATAGAGGAACGAGCCGGCCGGATTGAGGGTAAGCGTGCCGTGACTCGGTCCCTGGACCACGCTCGGAACCAGCGGTTGGCCGGAAGACGAGGTGTCGTTGGTCAGGATGCCTTGCCAGGCCGGTACATTCAAGGGTGTATCATGCGCGACGCTGTAGCTGGCATCGACGGCGGTAGGCGGCGTGGTATCGCCGGTGACGGTGAGAGTGACGGTGGCGACGTTGCTGTCCGCCAGACCGTCGCTGACCAGATAGGTGAAGGAATCGGTGCCGACAAAGCCGGCGTTGGGCGTGTACACGAAGGCACCGCTGGGCGACAGGGTGAGGGTACCGTCGCTGGGTCCGCTGACGACGGAGGCCGTCAGCGGGTCGCCGTCCGCGTCGCTGTCGTTGGCCAACACGCCGTTCCAGCGCGATTCGATCAAGCTGGTGTCGTGGGTCAAACTGTAGCTGTCGTTTTGGGCTACGGGGGGCGTATTGGTCACGGTGATCGTGACCGTGGCGACGTTGCTTTGCAGGAGACCGTCGCTCAACTGGTAAGTAAACATGTCGGTGCCGACGAAGCCGGCATCGGGCACGTAGGTGAACGATCCCTCGGGATTCAGCGTGAGCGTGCCATGGCTGACGTTGTTGACCAGGCTGAGGGTGATGGGATCGCCTTCGGGATCGGCGGTATTGGACAGTAGGCCGCTGAGCGGATTGACGGTCAGGCTGTTGTCGTGGAGGGTTGAGAAACTGAAGTTGGACGCCGGCGGCGGATTGTCGGTGACATTGATGGTGACCAGCGCGATGTTGCTGGCCAGAACGCCGTCGCTGACCTGATAGAGGAAGGAGTCGGTGCCGACGAATCCGGCATTGGGCGTGTAGCTGAAGCCGCCGCTGGGATCGAGAGTGAGGGTGCCGAAGCGTGGGCCGCTCACCAAGCTGGTCGTGAGCAAATCGTTGTTGGCGTCGGTATCGTTGGCGCTGATGCCGCTGCTGCCAGGTATAGTCAGTGTGGTGTCGTGGGCGATGGTATACGTATTGCTCTGGGCCTGCGGCGGCGAGTCGGTGACGTTGATGGTCACCATGCCGACGTTGCTGTAGTAGGCGCCGTCGTAGGCTTGGTAGGTGAAGGAGTCGCTGCCGACGAAGCCGGGATCGGGCACGTAGACGAAGGCGCCGCTGGGATCGAGAGTCAATTGTCCGTGGGCCGGCCCATTGACAAGGACCGCTGTGAGGGGATCGGCCCCCGAATCGGTGTCGTTAGCGAGGACGCCGCTGCTCATGGGCACGGCCAGGGGGGAGTCGTGGACCACGTTGTAGGTGTTGTCCGTCGCCGTGGGCGGCGTGTCCGTCACGTCGATGGTGACCTTGGCCTGACTGCCGTTTACGGAGTAGGTGAAGCTGTCTTCACCGACGTAGCCGCTGTTGGGTTGGTAGGTGAAGCCGCCACTGGACAACAGGTTCAGCGTGCCATGCTGCGTAGTGCTGACAACACTGACGACTTCCGTGCCGGCCCGAGTCAAGATCTGGTTTGCCAGTACGCCCGTCTGGGCCATCTTCACCAGGAGCTGGTCATGCGGCACCGAGAACGAACTGCTGCGGGCCACAACCACAGCTGTGCCGACGGCGGCGTTCGGGTTGACGACGTTGATGCTGACAGTGGCGGTATTGCTGGTAAGGGTGGAATACTGTTGCGTCTGCGAATTGTAAACCGTGGTCTGCTCGTTGTAGCTGAAGCTATCGGTACCGAAATAGCCGGGTTCGGGCGTATAGGTGAAGGTGCCGTCCCCATTCCAGATGAGGTTGCCGTTGGACGGTTGTGCAACAACGTTGTAAGTGATCGGGCCGCCGGCGGCGAGATAATCGTTGGATGCCACGTTGCCGCTGATGCTATTGTTCCACGGATCATACGTGGTCGGATTGAGGACGTAACTATCGTTGACGGCGATGAGCGTGGGGTTAGTCACATCGAGCGTGACCGTGGCGGTGTTGCTGAGGGCTTGGCCATCGCTGGCCTGGTAGGTAAAACTATCTACCCCGAGGAAGCCCTCGTTCGGGGTATAGGTGAACGAGCCGCCGGGGTTCAGGGTCAGCGTGCCATTCTGCGTCGTGCTGACGAGCTTCGCCGTGATGGGATCGCCGTCGGGGTCGTAGTCGTTGGCGAGGACGCTGCCGCCATAGAAGGTATTAAGATACGGATTGGGGCTGCTGGGACTGGGTGGAACGAAATAGTTGTCGGACGTGGCCACCGGAGGATTATTGGTGACGTTGAGAGTAACGGTGGCGACGTTGCTGTCCACCACTCCGTCCGTCGCCTCGAAGGTGAAACTATCGGTGCCGACAAAGCCGAGGTTCGGCGTGTACGTAAAGGTGCCGTCGGGATTGAGGGTCAGTGTTCCGTCACTGGGCCCGCTAACCAAGACGGCTGTCAGAGGTTCGTCGCTGGGATCGACATCCGTGCTGAGTACACTGCTCCAATCGCTAGAGTACAGGGAATTGAACATCTGATCGAAATGCAGCGTGTAGGACTCGTTCTGGACGATGGGCTTGGTGTCCACCACCTGAAGAGTGACCGTGGCGACGTTGCTTGTGAGCGTGCCGTCGCTGACTTGATAGGTGAAGCTGTCGGTGCCGGTGAAGCCTTTGCTGGGGGTATAGGTGAAGGAACCGTTGCTGTTCCAGGTGAGTGTCCCATTGCTGGGATTGCTCAGCACTTGCACGGTCAACGGGTCATTGTCGGCATCGCTGGCGTTGGCCAGCAAGCCGCTGACCGACGAGTAACTTCCGGCACTCAAGGATTGCCCTGCCGTGACCTTGTAGACGCAGTCGTTGGCAACAGGCGGTGTATCCGTCACATCGATGTAGACCGTGGCCGGATTGCTAATCAAGGTGCCGTCACTGGCTTCATAGATAAAACTATCGGTACCGAGGAAGCCTTGATTCGGAGTGTAGACGAAGGAGCCGTTGCTGTTGAAGGCCAGGGAGCCATTGCTGGTGGACGAGACCAGGATGGCCGTCAGCGGATTATGGTCGGCATCGGATACAGCGGAGAGGACGCCGGAAATGGTGCTGTTGTAGGTGCCGGCGTTCAGGGTGGTCCCCGCATGCACCTGGTAGGTGGTGGTCGTGGCCACGGGAGCCGTGTCCGTCACGTCCAGGGTGACGGTGGCGATGTTGCTGACCGCCTGGCCGACAATATCCTGATAGGTGAAGCTGTCGGCACCGACGAATCCCGTAGCCGGCGTGTAGGTGAACGAGCCATTCGAATTGAAGGTCAGCGTGCCGTTTGTGGGACCAGACACCAGAGCGGCAGTCGCCGAGCTGCCACTGGGAAGAGAGTCGTTGGCCATGACGCCAGCCGCGGTGCTGTAGTAACTTCCCGCCGTCAGGGTTGAGCCTCCCTGCACCACATAAGCGTCCGCGTTGGCGACCGGTTGGCTCAGCGTATCCGTCGTGTAGGTGAAAACATCTGCGGGCGATGTCGAGGAGGCTCCCGCAGCGCTGGTAAGCTGAACGTCCACCTGTCCCGCCGCTTCGGCCGGAGCCGCAGCGATGATCTGGTTGGTCGAGGGATTATAGGAGAAGCTCGTGGCTGGCGTTTGCCCAAAGGAAACATTGGTGACGGCGCTCAAGTTCGTGCCGCTGATGCTGACCAACGTGCCGCCAGTGGTCGGCCCGGTGTTGGGGCCAAGCGCGGTCAGTGTGGGCAGCGAGGCGTCGAGCATTTCGCGTTTTTCCAGGACCTCCAGGAAGGGGCGGAACGCTCGTGAGCGGGAGGAAGACTTTGCTTTGGGGGAAGAGCGGCATTTTTTCCAGAACCAAAATCCGCGCATGGTGTAGCTTCCAAGTAGAGGTTAGGCCAGCGGGATGCGCCATCCCTGGAGGCGCGAACGGTATGAGCTTGATAGCCCGCTGTTCGGGTCGAATCGTGGTGAAACCTGTCGCCGGATCGACAAGCAAGCAGCGAGGCAGGACAGCGGGTTAGAGGTTCTTGTGCGCCGAGAAGATGTGCCGACGTTCGGCAGGGATCGGGACGCGGGGAGCCTTATCGGAGTGGGAGTCGATGCTAGGGAGTGCTTGGTTCGTTGTGGGGGCAAAGGCGTGGGAGGAAGAGTGGCAGCCAGTCATGGGTGCGAGTCCTTGTCTCAGCGAAGTAAGGTGTGGCGAAAAGATCTCCTACCAATAGGAGTTATTTTTACAGTTCTCAGGAATACAGAGCAAGATCCTTTTTTCCCTTTTTGTGAATTTTTTCTGAAAAATGTATATTGTTCTGTATCAGTAATCCCGAGCAACTGAACCTGATCATTTCGATGACTACTTTCCTCATGAATCCCTCTCGATAGCTCGATCTCTTCTGGAATGCTATAGGTCGATGTTTTCGGTGGAGTCTTTCTGTCGGCGAGAGAGGAGATCCCCCAAAACATTCAGGAGCGGACGGAAACAGAAGCATGACAGAGAAGCCTTCCCCTCTTCTAAATTTCGATGCAGTGGGACAGGATTTGTGGGCTGTACTTTGTCATTGTCCCGACGAGAGGTCACTTCGACTCGTCTCTGTGTCTCCGTCTTTCGTGACTGCTCTGCACTTTCCCTACAGTTCAGTGCATAGCATCCCACTCCACGTTTTGATGTGCATGGAGGTGCGTTTGGCCTCGCGTTCACCTCACCGAAATGACCCTGCGGTCCTTTCGGCATCCTTCGCGCGCCCGTCTCTATTAGCGGTGAACCCACCATCACCGCGAACGACAGATTTCTCTCCCCGGTCTTCTGAGGCGGCTGCCTCACCGTTACGATCCACGGTCGGGATGGGCACCGGGAGATACTGCATAGGCCGACCCACCGAGCTTTCTTTTTTCTCTCGCCACGCTCGCAGTGGAAAGGTGTGCCTTTAGGCCGCAGCCCATACCCAGGCCACACACGGGATTGCCAACGGGGGCTATGTTCGTAGGTTGCATTTCCTTTGAGGGAAAGCGGAGCCTTTGAGAGTAGAGATGGGGGCCGGTCGCTATCCGGACACCCCACCCTCAAAGGCTTTTCACTGTACATGCCGCATCGTATCACTCTGGCTCACGGAATCAGCATCATCTGGTGGCTATGATCCAGGCCTATCGCGATGCCAATTCATCCCCATCATTGGTGCAACAGAGCAGTCCGGCCAATCCGCGTAATCTGCTGTCGGGACGCATCTCCCTATGGGATAGTGTCCTTATGGTTGCAGGTTTCTCGCCTAGGTTTCATCTGACGTGGCTCTCCGAAGCGAGAAACCAGCGACCGCCATCGAGCTACGCTAACAGCTCGTTTACAAAATTTGTGTCGCCGTTCACTTCCTCGGCCTCTTCTCCGGCCGCGCCCTCTGACCCGGCAGTCGCGTTCACCACGTCGTCCAGCGTGACACCGGCGGGAAGCGTGTTCCTCCGCTTAACCTTCGGATGGGGCTCACTGGGCGGAGGAGGCTCGCTGGCCTTATTCTCGCTGCCCACCTCAACCAGCTTGTAAAGATGGGTTCCGGCCCGACTATCCTTCCCTGCGGCGAGGATTTACGCCCCGGACTACAAGCCGATTGGCAAAGAAATTGTCCAGAGCCTTGTCCACCTCGATGAAACCGGCCACCATCTGTCCGACTCAGATCAAGGGATCATCGGTCCGAACGTCCCGTACCTCATCGCGGTGCTCTGCGACGACCAGCACTATGGGATTTCCGGATACCACCCGGCTGGGCTTTCCGATATGTCCGGAACCACGGCGAATCTCCGGACCATCGCGAAGTGATGCTCTGGCTGGAGACTGGATGCTCTCGACTTTGGAAACTAGCTGGCTAACCACGGAGTTGACAAGGCGTCCAAAGACTACTCGGTGTTCAACACTATCTCCAACGTCAGCATGATGGCTCTTGCCTACTCCAAAGACGATGAAGATGTTAGCAGTTGGGCTTCAAGAAGTTTGCCGACAAGAACTGGGGGCCAGCCTTCTCCATCGTCGCGGGCGGGGGTGTCCGTTCGGACGAAATCGAAGGTTGGTACACGGGGCACATCGAGAAAGGGAAGGACAAGGACATCAATCATGGCCCAACGTCCGAAGCAGCTAGCGGACAACTCGCTCGCACCGGACAAGACCGGCGGCCCGAACTTCTGGCTCCTGCTCGACTAGATTATCCTGAAAGCCCTGCAACTCCTCTGGAACGGAACATCGGTAGGAGGGAAAGTCAGGATCACCTTCTGAGTTTTGACAACCAACACCGACTCTGTAGAGAGGCCGAATGCACAAACGGGTTGACGCCTAGCCAAGGGCCAGCTGTGGGCTTATGAGCGTAAGAGTGCTGTTCTTTGGGACAGATCGGTCTTCAACCCGACCTTCTGGGAAAATTCGCACCGGGTATCAGCCCTTTCTCTTTCGCTTACGCGTGCGTTGACTTGTTTCTTCCCCAGTGGTTTCCTGGCCTTGGCGTTCGATTGCTTCAGCGAGACTCTGGGAGATTTCGGCGATCTCCTTCTGGTCCAGCTGCTTCAGCAGGGCTTGAACAAAAGCTTTAGGCTGGGCAGGCAACGTGATCCGCTCTATACGCTTGCTTCCCTTTCGCGGTTTTCGGGGCCGCTTTCCGGTCTCTTTCAGCGTGTCGAGGTATTTCTTCTGATCTTCTGGCTTCAGCTTGGCCAGCCGTAAGACGCTGCCCCTGGTCAGGCCGGCTTCCCTGGCGAGAATCAGGTTCCGAGCGCCCTGGCCACAATTCTGCACAATTTGATCCACGGCCTCGGCGAAACGAGCGTCCCGTCGGATCGTCTTCTCGCCGACCTTGAACTCATCTCCGAGTTTCTCGGCAGTTGTCTTCTGGTCACTTTGACCAGAAGTTTTGTCGCTACGGGCACCCTGCTTCTTCGCCTCCAAGTAACGCTTGCCGCGAAGGTAGCTCTCGGCCGCAGGTGAGAGGTTCCGTCGGCCGAGTTGCGTGCTGATGATATACGTCTTGATCGCCTCGCGGCTGGCGAACTCCTTTTCGACCACGGGAAAAGGATAGCCCTTTTCCCGGCAGTAGCGTAGGCGGTTGTGGCCGTCCACCAGCGTATCGTGACCTTGCCAGACGATGAGGACGTCGCGACACCCCTTTTCTTCGTCTAGGCTGCGGTGCAGGTCCAGAAGCTCGCTCGGGGACAGCGGTGGGATCAGAGCTTCTAACTCCTTGTCGATGTTGACGTTATCGCTCTCCTCGCCAGGGCGGCAGAGCCGTCGGACGTCCGCAGCATGTTCTGTTTTCATGGCGAAGCACTACCTCGGCTGAGTGATGGGTGTGTGCGGCTGACACAAGATCTTATCAGGCATGCCAGCGCGCCGCAATAAAGCCAACTACTCATTCTATGCGGGATTCAGGACCGAGTTCCGAGAATGCGAATTTGCGGGACGGTGCGAGGATTATGTGGAGACACAGAAATGAATCGAGGAATGAGCTTTCGTCTAGGCGGTTATAGAAGGCCAATCGTGATGAACGCCGGCTTGCGGCAATCACCGTTCACGACATGGACCTCGATGGTGTCGCCAGCATTGGTGCGAACCTGGGCTGATTTGCCGATGTGGGTGTGGCCGCTGATGACGTGCGTGATTTTCTTGCGAGCCAGGACTTCGCGGCTGAGCGTCAGGTTGCCGTATTAGGCGTTGACGAACCCCTAGGCCATGTCACCGGGCTTGCGAGGGATTTGCTCTTTCAGGATCGGCATGTGCATGACGCCGCAAGGACTTCTTCCCAGCCCCGCTTGCTGTTGTGCGGATCGGAAGCAAGTCGTGGTTGCCAGCGATGACGAGGACGGGACACTGGATCGGCCGGAACAGCGACACGCACGATGCCGTATCGCTGGATGATTCTCCTATGTCGCCAGCGAGGATGATGGCATCGGGGTTCTCGGCAGCGATGTCGGCGACCAGCTTGATGATGGTGTCGGCTGGTGTCTTGGGCAGGTGCAGGTCGCATGTGATGGCCAGCTTCATGGGGAACTCCGTCGAGCGATGTTAGCCGATGCACCAGTGGCGAAGCCACAGGTACGCTGTTTGATCGGCGATCCCGTATTCCCTGACCAGGTAGTTCTTGACATCAGTGAGGTAGAGCGTTGGATTGGCCTTCAGCAGATTCAAGACTTCCTGCCTGATCTTCTCTTTCTGCTCGGTCGTAAAGACCGGCAGCTTCCGTTTCACTTTGTAGTTAGGATTGTCTGTGTCCATGACTGTCTATTGGCTCCAATGATTTCGTGTCGGTTTCTGTTACTCTGGGTTGGCTGTCTGTTGTGTCCGTTATTGGTTGCCGGC
>Ga0335075_10009823_pt1 | contig 14557 bp, 10 predicted proteins | sample Lox_Sample_24_FD_206723 | JGI IMG/M metagenome (GOLD analysis project Ga0335075, IMG submission 206723) | Soil microbial communities from Loxahatchee National Wildlife Refuge, Florida, United States - Lox_Sample_2.4 | ecosystem: Environmental > Terrestrial > Soil > Wetlands | place: USA...
AGTCACGCAGGCACGCGAGCTTCGCCCTGATGTCGTTTTGATGGACATCCGCATGCCAGTGCTCGACGGAATCGCAGCGACTCGCCAGATCATCGCGGCGAAGCTTCCCAGCCGGGTGCTCGTGCTCACAACCTTCGACGACGAGAAGATCGTCTACGAGGCGATGAAGGCCGGCGCCAGCGGCTTCCTGCTCAAGACCGCGCCGCCGGCCAGGCTGACCGACGCTGTCCGCACCGTCGCCGCCGGCGAAGCCCTCTTGGCGCCGACCATCACCCGCCGACTGATCGCAGAATTCGTCGGCCGCCCCGCTCCGGGACAGGCCACACCAGCCGAACTCGACCAGCTCACCGAACGCGAGCAAGAGGTCCTCCGGTTGATCGCTCGAGGACTGTCCAACCGCGAGATCGCCCAAGCGCTGGTCGTCAGCGACGCGACGGTCAAGACCCACGTCAACCACCTGCTGCAAAAGCTCGACCTCCGTGACCGCGTCCAAGCGGTCGTACTCGCCTACGAAACCGGACTCGTCCGACCAGGCCAAAGATGACGAGCAGCCGGACAGTTGATCCGGTCGCTGCTCGGCGCCGGACGCCCAATCGCTGGCCTCCGAACCCGCGGCACCGCGATCCAAGGCGACTCCTACGCGGCAAGGAAGTCACGAGCGCCGACGAAAGCAGCCCGGTGCTCAGCTCGAGAAGGAGTCGTCTTCAGTCGAGGGACTCCTTGACGTATGCGATCGCCAAAGCGTCGACTCGATGCAGCCTCCCTGGACTCGTTCGGACACGGCTTCGGCATGCACACCATCCTTCCGACGGCGCAAGAAAACGGCCGAACATTAGGTGCCCACTCAAGCGACGGAACTCCACTCTGCCTATGCCACGAGCATGGGCTTCCGAAGGCGCCGGGGAGATCGCTGACCGCTTAGGGGTGCCAGGTCTCCCAGAGCGCGCCGTTGGTGCCGCGCCAGAAGATGTCCTGCTCGCCGTCGCCGTGAACGGCGACCGCCGGCGCTGACCCCATCCGCCCGGCGGTGGTGATCTTCGCGGGGCCGTGCCAGGCGCCGTTCAGGTCCCAGCGGTCCCACAGCGACCCGTCGGTCCCCTCCCAGAACACGAACAGATCGCCCTTGGAGTCCGCTCCCGCGGTCGGTGCCGAACCCAGCGGTCCCGCGCCCAGGTTGACCGGCCCGTGCCAACGATTGGTGTGCCAGGCATCCCAGAGGTTCCCGTCGCGTCCACGCCAGAACACGTTCTGCACCCCGGAGCTCTCCACCGCGACCCCGGGGGCGGAGCCCATCAAACCGGCGATTTTGATCTTCGCCGGGCCGTGCCAGTGGCCGTGGGTGCGCCACTTGTCCCACAGTGCCCCGTTGGTGCCCTTCCAGAACACGAACACGTCTCCGTGAGCGTCCGCGCCCGCGGTCGGAGCGGACCCCAGCGGACCAGCACCGAGGTTCCGCCGGCGAGTCCAGTGCGTCGTGTGCATCGTCTCCCACAGGTTCCCGCCCGGGCCGCGCCAGAACACGTCCTGTTGCCCGGAGGGCAGCACCGCGACCGCAGGGGATGAGTGAAGGGTCCTTCCGGCGGTGGTGATCTGCGCCGGGCCGTGCCAGGCCGAGTGCGTGTACCACTCGTCCCACAGCGTCCCATTGGTGCCCTTCCAGAAGACGAACTGCTCCCCGGCGCGGTCAACACCCGCGGTCGGGGAGGACCCCATTGGGCCGGCGCCGTGCGAGATCGGGGCGTGCCAGCCGCTCGGCGGGGGGTTTGACCCGCCGGGTGCTGGACTCGGCGGTGGACTGGGCCCGCCGGGTGACGGCGGCGCAAATCCGCTGACGAGCATCGGTGTCGAGCTGTCAGTGCCCGAGCCGGTCCCAAGCTCGCCGGCGCTGTTGTCGCCCCAGCACTCGACCGACCCGCCGGACAGCAGCGCACAGGCGTAGCCGTCACCGCCGGTGACCGACCGTGCGGTGGTGAGACCGCTGACGAGCACCGGCGTCAAGCTGTCCGTCGTCGTTCCGTCCCCGAGGTCGCCGTAGCTGTTGCTGCCCCAGCATGCGACCGAGCCATTGGACAACACCGCGCAGCTCTCGTAGTTGCCCATGCCGACGCCGATCGCGTTATCCAAGCCGGTCACGACGACTGGCGTCGAGCTGCTGGTGTCCCCGCCGTTGCCCAGCTCGCCGTCGCCGCCCTCACCCCAGCAGTCGACCGAGCCGCCCGACAGCGCGGCGCAGGTGTGATCAAGCCCGGCGCTGACCGCGACCGCGTTGCTCACGCCGTTGACAGGCATGGGCGTGTCGCTGTCAGCCAGGCTCCCGTCCCCAAGGTCGCCGTCGCTGCCCTCTCCCCAGCACTCGACGCTGCCGCCAGAGAGCAGCGCGCAGGTGTCAAACAGACCACTGCTGATCGCGATCGCGCTGCTCACGCCGCTGACCGGCACGGGCGTGTCGCTGCCAGTCGTCGTCCCGTCCCCAAGCTCGCCACTGCTATTGCTGCCCCAGCATTCGACCGAGCCGCCCGAGATGAGCGCGCATGTGTCGTCGGCATTGGCGGTGACTGCCGTCGCGTTGCTCAGACCGCTGACGAGCACCGGCGTGTAGCTGTCGGTCGTCGTCCCGTCGCCGAGCTGGCCGTAATTGTTGATCCCCCAGCACTCGACACTGCCTTCTGAAAGGACTGCACAGCTGTGCTCAGTGTCGACACCGACTCCGATCGGGTCGCTCAGACCGCTGACGAGCACCGGCGTCGACCTGTCCGTCGTCGTCCCGTCGCCGAGCTCGCCGTAGCTGTTGTCACCCCAGCACTCGACCGAGCCACCAGAAAGCGCCGCGCAAACCGACCCAAAGCCGCCGCTGACCGCGACAGCAGTCGAGGCCTCCGCCCTGGCGACGCTCGCCAGATCGGCCCCACTAATGACGCCCGCGGCGGCAAGCACCAGCGCTGCCTTCGTCAACCGTCCCGAGACCAGCGGCAGCATCCTGAAGCCCCCTTTCAGTGCCGCAGACCGCGACAACGGGCGCCGCACCTGACCTGTCGATAACGCCTCCTCGCTGCGCTACGCAGCGGAATTGACAGGATTTATAACACTTTTGTACGAATTAGTCAGCTAAGTTCCGGGCGAAGAACTTCCCCAAACATGACCTCCTGCTCGAGTCGCCCGCCAACCAGAGCTGCGCGGCCGCTGGTTCAGCATTGAATGGACCTGCGGAGCCGGAAGTCGAGACGCGACGCATCCGACCGTAGGCGCCGCTCCGGCGCGCCGGCGGTCCCTTGGCACGCACTCACGACCGGAGTTGATCCCGGTGATCGGATTCGTCAGGTAGGTCCGGCGTCTTGCGACGCCGGACCCCCTTCAGAACCGGACGTGCAAGTCTCCCGGCATCCGGCTCAGGCAAGCCTTGGTGGCGGGCGGGTGTTGCAGTGGAGGTGGATGAGACGGGGTGCAGCGGCGTCCGTGGTGGCTGTGTCCCAGACGACGTCGATCGTCTTGCGAGTGGTGGCCAGCCATTGCTCCCATTCGCGTGGGGTTTGTGGGCGGTCTGAGGCGGCGAGCAGCGTGGCCTTGCAGATTGCGCAGCGTCCGTCCTGGGCTCGGTGGAGCTTCAGGGCGGTGTGGTTGATCGGCAGGGGTGCTTTGTGTCGCCGCCAGGCGAGCTGATCCACATCGACGTCAAGAAGCTCGGCCGCATCCAGGACGGCTATGGCAAACCGATCACCGGCAACGGTCGACGCCACAATTTCACTACCCAGACGGACGCCGCAGGACGTGTCCGCGCGCAGGTCGGCTGGGAGGTTCGTGGACGCGTCCGACCACGATCATCTCTACGCGGGCGGGGAGCCGTCGCAGGCCGCTGTGCCGAAGAAGAGCCGCAATCCAGTGGCGGGAGCCGACGCCGCACAGACGTGGGTCGTCCCTCTACCGTAATCGACATGGACGGGGACGCGAACGACAGGAACGTCAGCGAGGCCGCCGTATTCGAGGTTCTGCGCAACGCCTCCCCGACGCGATCCGCTCATGACGAGGACGCGCTCTATGAGACGGCCGAGCTCCTCGGCCACGGATGGCGTGTGGACCAGGTTGCGCTGGAGGTCGCTGCGGCGATGATGCGCGCGCCGTCCTGGACGGAGTTGGCGACCCGGCTGCGTGACGCCGGTCCCGGCGCGCACGCGCTCGCCGACACGCTCGGCGAGCCGGAGGACGAGGACACCCGGGCGGGCGTCGCCGCGGTGTTGACGGTCGCCTTCGCCCGGCTCGGAGAGCGCGGCCTTGACATGCTCACCCTCGCCGCGCTGGTCGCCCCCGAGCCGACGCCCACCGCGGTCTTTCACGCCGCCGAGGACAGGTACTACACGCCGCCGAGGGTCAACGATGACGTCGACTGGGAGCTGTACGGCCTCAACGAGCTAGCGCTGCTGCGCGACGATGCCAACGCCGAGGTGCGACGGATCGATCCGGTCGTCGCGGCCGCGATCCTGCAGCACCGACCGGCCGAGCGGATCCATGAGGTGCGCGAGGGACTGCTGGACGGGCTCATCGCGCTTCTCCATGCCGACGCCGATGTTCAGTCGGCGACGCCGAAGGGCTGTTGTCACTCGCGCAGCGCTTCGCCGCGGACGCCGACTCCGAGGCTGGCGCGCGGCTGCTGGCAGAGCTCGCCGCGATCGAGCACGAACGCGACGATGACGCGGGCGCGATCGCCCGCGAACGCCGTCAGCTCGCGCTCTCCGAGCGACTGTTCGGCGAGTCCGACGCCCGAACGCTCAGCGCCCTTGAGCAACTGGCCCGCGCGCTCTGGTCCGCCGAAGGTCGCGAGGAGGCACGAGCGCTGCTGACCCGCGCCCATGCCATCCGCTCCGAATCCCTCGGCCCCGAGCACCCCGACACGGTGGCGGCCGAGCTTGCGCTGGCCCGTCGGCTGCGGCGCGCCGACCCAACCGCTGCGCAGTGCCACTGCGAGCAGGTGATCGCAATCCGTCGGCGGACCCTGGGAGACCGTGATCGGGCGACGCTCGACGCGATCCGTCTGCTCGCCGGCATCCTCTCAGACCGCGGCTGGGAGCATGCCGACGAGCCTGAGGCACGACAGTGGCTGACCACCGCACGGGCAGTGGCGACCGAGGCGGTGGCGGGCGAGCGCGAGCTCGGGGGCGGGCTCGCCACCGCGACCGTTGACGCGATCGCCCTGCTCGCGGTCATCGAGCAGGATCTGGGTGACCACGCCGCGGCGCAACGGTTGACCGCCGAGGTGGAACGGGCCGCAACAGACACCTGGGGGACCGACGCCGAGCAGGCATTTGCGCACGCCAGGCGGCTGATCTGGGTCAGCCGGCGGGTCGAAGGCGCACACGATCCGGCGACGCTCGCTCGGATCGCGTCGATGCTCGAGAGGGCGTTGGCGCGCGGACTGCAGGCTGAACCGCCGTGGCGCGAATGGCTTCAGAAGCGCGCATCCGAGCTCGCCGAGGCCCGCCGCGCGGCCCTGGGCGCCGACCATCCCGATACGGTGGCGGCGGCGAAGACCGCGTCCCAGCTCGGCTCCGAGTGGTGAGACAATCGTTCGATGACGAGCTACGCCAGCGTCGGTCGCGAGCAGTTTCTCGATCGGATCAGCCCGCAGCTTTCCCTGGACGACCTCGAGCAGGTGCAGGCGGCCTACGCGTTCTCCAAGGGCGCGCACCGTGGCCAGCTCCGCGACGACGGCTCCACTCGCTACTTCGAGCACTGCAAGTCGGTGGCCTGGATCTGCATCCAGGACGCCTCGATCGACGACGACTGGCAGACGATCGTCATCGCGCTGCTGCACGACAGCCGCGAGGACTCGTTCATGCTCTCCTCTCGCCGGATCGAGCTCAACTTCGGCCGGGTGGTGCGACAGTGCGTCGACGATCTCACCCGCCGCGAGCATGAGTCCCACGAGGACTATCTCAACCGCCTGCTGCGCCCCGGGGTCGACTGGCGGGCGCTCACGGTCAAGCTCGCCGACCGGCTGCAGAACGTGCGCACCCTCGGCTCGCTCACGCCGGAGAAGCGCGAGCGCCAGTTGCGTGAGACCGACGCGCTCTACCTCGCGCAGCTGGACCGGTTCCTGGATCTGACCCCCGCCGAGCGGCTGCCGGCGATCCGCAGCCTCGGCGCCCAGATCGCCGACGCGGTCACCGCCACGCCGCAGCGATCCTGAGCCGTCAGGCAGACAGCCGGGCCAACCGGAGCAGCACCGCGCCGAAGAAGATCACCGAGAACGCCACGACGGCGAGCAGGAGCAGTGCGAGTGAGGTGGAGAACAGCGAGCCGTAGTGCTCGACCACGGGCGCCGACTGCCCCAGGGAGATCGCCCGACCCAGGCCGGCGAACGCCCAGCGCGCGAGCATGATCGTCGCCAGCACCTTGATCACGATGCCCTTGCCGGCCAGCGGGATGATCGAACCGCCGAACAGCAGCTGCGGGATGAGCAGGCCGGGGATGAAGCTCGTCGCCTGGTCCTCACTGCGGGCGAGCGTGGACGCCAGCAACCCGAGGCCGACGGAGGCCAGGCCGGTCAGCAGCAGGAGCGCCACGACCTTGAGATAGGTGCCCGTGCCGGCGTAGAGGTGGCGAAGCCCGAGGAGGATGACCACCAGGATCAGGGTCTGCACGCTCGTGAGCGCGAACAGCACGATCGCCTTGGACAGCAGGTAGGCGCGGTTGGAGACCCCCACCGCGCGCTCACGGACGAAGACGCTGCGCTCCTTGACGATCTCTCGTGCCGAGGCGATCGCTCCCAGCCACATCGTCGTGATCACGGTGACGAACAGGAGCGTCGGCGCCTCGATCAGCGCGCCGCCCGGATTGAACACGCGGCGGCTGAAGCCAATCGCGATCAGCAACGCGAGGATCGGGGCCTGGCCGAGCAGGATCGCCAGGTTGCGGCGGTCACGCAGCACGAGCTTCAGATATCGCCGGGCGAGAATCATCGCCTGGGGGACGACCGGTGGCGCGTCCGGAGCGGGGGCCGGCCCGGCAGCCACGGCGGCGGACACGGCCGCCGGCCCGTCGAGCGCTTGCTGGCGAAGCGCCCAATGGCCCTCGTCGTGTTCGGCCAGCGCGGTGTAGATGTCGTCGAAGTCATCCACCTCGAAGAACTCGAGTGCCTGGGCAGGGACGCCCGCAAAGCACAGCACCCCACCGCGGCCCATCACGATCAGCTTGTCGCAGAGGTTCATCTGCTTGGTGGAGTGGGTGATCGTGATCACCGGACGGGACTGATCACTGAGCGTGCGCAGAAACTCCATCAGCTTCTTCTCGAGCCCGGGGTCAAGACCCGTGGCGGGCTCGTCGAGCAGCAGGATCCCTGGGCGGCCCAGCAGCTCGACCGCCACGCCGGCCCGTTTGCGCTGGCCACCCGACAGCCGGTCGACGGGCGTCTCGGCGTGGGGACGAAGCTCGAGTTGGTCGAGCACCCGGTCGACGGCGTGATCGATCTCCTGTGCTTCGGTGTCGGTCGGCAGACGCAACCGCGCTGCGTAGGAGAGCGCCTCCCGCACGGTGAGCAGGCCATGGACGATGTCGCTCTGGGGCACGTAGCCGACGGCGGTCAGGCGGCGGGCGACGGGGATGCCGTTGAGCAGCACCTGCCCTGCGGTGGGCGCGGTGACGCCGGCGATCGCCTTCAGCAACGTGCTCTTGCCCGCCCCACTCTCGCCGATGATCGCCACCAGCTCACCGGGCTCGACCGTGAAGGAGGTCGGCTGCAGCAGCTGTTTGGCGCCGACGGCCATCGCGACCCCATTGACGTCCAGCCGCAGCGCTGCGCGCTCGTCCTGGGCCGCGATGAGCTGGCCGGTGAACGTGAGACGGTACGCCCCGATCTCCAATCGTGACCCCGGCGACAACACTGCGCGGCGAGCCGGCTCGCCGTCCACCAGCGTCCCGTTGCGCGAGCCGAGGTCGCGCAGCAGGACGCGGTCGCCAACCCGCGTGATCTCGGCGTGGAACCGCGACACGTTCGGATCGTCGAGCTGCAGATCGTTGGCGGGATCACGGCCGATCCGCAACTGCGCTCCGACTGCAACCGGCTCCTGCCAGGCGGCGACCACGCCGGCGGGTGCGCTCTCTGGGCCGGTGGTCTGGCGTCCGGCCAGTGCCCGCAGCTCAAACGGGCCCACGCGGACGACGTCGCCGCTGCTCAGCCGCCGCGGACGCTCGGGCGCGAGCCGCTCCTGGTTGACGAGCGTGCCGTTGCGCGAGCCGAGGTCGACGATCCAGGTCCCGGTGGCGTCGGCCCGGATCTCCGCATGGGCTGCCGATACCCGGCCCGAGGGCAGCCACAGCGCTCCAGCGCCGGCGGTGATCTGCGCCAGCTCGCCGTCCCAGACTGTGGGCGCAGCTCCCGGCTCGGGGTCCCTGCGGCCGATCGCCAGCCGGTCACCGATGAGGATGTCGCGGTCACCCACGCGGAGCATGTCCGGCGAGAGCGCACCGTCGGCGGCGGGCGGTCGGGCAGCAGCTGGATCGATCTGATCGGTCATGTCATCGCGCCGTCAATCGCCCCGGCGGCCGATGACCGTCACCATATGCCCAGCCGGTGAAGTTGTCCAGACCGGACGGCACTGGTAGCGTTCATCAGGGTTCGGTGGCCGCTGCCGTTGCCGTGCCCGCGTTTGGATCTGAGGGGTTGTGGGGGTTGCAACCGTGACTGCGCAACTGACTGTGGGCGAGGAGTTCGGCGGGTGCCGGGTCACCGACGAGATCGGTCGGGGAGGCATGGCCGTCGTCTACCGCGCAGTCCAGCTCGGCGTCGACCGAGAAGTGGCGGTCAAGGTGATGGCACCGCGGTACGCGGCCGATCCGCGCAGCCGGGAGCGCTTCATGCGCGAGTGGCGCCAGATGGCGGCGATCGACCACCCCAACGTGATCCCGATTCACACGGGAGGCGAGCAGGACGGTCGCCTGTTCATCGTGATGAAGCTCGTCCACGGCACCGACCTCTACGAGCTGCTCGTCCGGGCCGGCCGCTACCACCCCGCCGAAGCCGTGGGGGTGCTTGAGCAACTGGCCTCCGCTCTGGACGCGGCCCATGCGCAGGGAGTGATCCATCGCGATGTCACCCCGGCGAACGTGCTCGTCGCCGATGGCACCGGCCCCGAGGACGGCGGCCACGTCTACCTCACAGACTTCGGCATCGCTCTGGAGCTCGGAGACGAGGGTGTCACCGAGCCTGCCGGACCCTTGGGCGCGGCACGGTACCTCGCGCCGGAACGGCTGCGCGGCGGTGCTCTGGGGGACTCGGGAACGGTGCGTGGCGATGTCTACTCGCTGGGACTCATCCTGACCGAGATGCTCGGCGGCCTGGAGCGGCCGGCCACCCTTCCCGACGACGTGCCCCAATCACTGGCCGACGTCGCGGCGCGCGCAACATCGCTCACCCCCGCTGAGCGCTTTGCCACGGCCGGAGCGCTGGCCCGAGCAGCTCGAGCGGCCCTGATGGCCGCTCCCGTCCCGCGTCCGTCGACGACCCCGACGATCACCGATGCCCGCCGTGGCGCAGTGGTGGCGCCGCTGAACGTCGGGCTCTGCGATCAGGTGGCCGAACTGTGCAGTCAGATCGAGCAACGGATCGCGGCGTCCCCCGGCGCGGCGCAGGCGGTCGCCAGAATCCGCGCCGACCTCCGCGCGCCCCTGCGCATCGCCGTCGCCGGGCGGGTCAGCGCCGGCAAGTCGACGCTCGTCAACGCGCTCCTCGGCCGCCGCATCGCGGAGACCGACATCGACGAGACGACGGCGTTCGTCACCTGGTACGAGTTCGGCGCGCCTGATCGCGTGCGAATCGTAATGCGCGATGGCACCGAGGTGACTCGTCAGCTGGCAGGCGACGGAGTGGCGGCCACGCTCGCCGACATCGACAACCGCGATATCGCCGCCGTTCACGTCGTGCTCCAACTCGAATCGCTGCGCGACCGGGTCATCCTCGACACGGTCGGATTGGGGTCACTGACCGAGGGTGCCTCGGAACGGACGCTCGAGTACATCGAGGGCGACGCACTCCAGAGCGCCGCGATCAAACGAGCGCACGCCCTGGTGTTCGTCATGGCAGGCGACGCTCGCCAGGACGACGAAGCGGTGCTTGAGCGCTTCCGCAACCGCTTTGGGAGCGATGCGTCTGCGACCAACGCGATCGGAGTGCTGTCGAAGATCGACTCGATCGGTGCCGACGATCGGATCTGGGACCGGGCACGCGCCAAGGCGACCCGCATGCGTGCCGAACTGGGAACGCTGGTCAGCGACGTGGTGCCGATGATCGGTCTGCTGGCCGAGACCGCCGATACCGGAGTGATCGGCGAGCAGACCGCCCGCCACCTCCAGCAGCTGGCCCGCGCCGCCCCGGACGAACAGGCACTGACGGACTACCGGGAGTTCGCCGAGCTCGAGGCCGACGTCGCGCCCGAGGTGCGCCGGCAACTGCGTGAACGCCTGCAGGAGTACGGGCTGGCTGAGGTCTACAAGCTGCACCTCGCCGAACAGCTGACCTCCACCGAGCTGGTGCGTCGACTGCGAGAGGTGTCCGGCATCACCGAGCTGAACGCCCACCTGGAGGGGCTGTCGATCCGCGCGCCGGCGCTCAAGGCCGAGGCGGCGCTGGCGAGACTGACCGACCTGTCGTGGAAGCATCCTGAGCTGTCTTTCGTCCGCGGCCAGATCAGCCGTCTGCGTCAGCGTCCGGAGATGCAGGACCTCGAGCTGTTCCAGGCACTCGACCGGTGCTCGACCGAGCAGATCGCACTGCCCGCCGAGCTGGGCGACGAACTGGTGCGACTGGCCACGGCGCCGACGGTCGCGGGACGCCTGGGCGTTGCGCCCGGCGCGGATACCGGCGACATGCGGGACATCGCCCGTCGCCGCCTGGCCTCGTGGATGACGTACCGCAATGCGCCGGGCACCAGCCTGGCCGCCGGCGGCGTGGCGCTGACGGTGATCCGCGCCTACGAGCACCTGCTCTCTGATCCGCCCCAAGACGAGCTGCGCGGCGTGGCATGAGCCGCCACACAGCCGCTGCGACCTCGCTGCTCGCCGCCGTGCTGGTCGCGCTGCTGGTCCTCGTCCAGGGCGGGCAGCTCGGTGGCGGCTCGGGACCGACGGTGGCGCCGAAGACCAAGACGCCGGCCGGGTATCGCACGGCGTTGGCCGAGGCGAACGCCGAGCTCGCCCACCGCGCCTCCCAGCAACGCAGCGACCGCTCCGACGCGCTCCTGCTCGGCTGGCTGGCGGTCGCGATCCTCGCCGGCGGCGGGATCGCGCTGGTCGTCACCGGACGCCGGCGGCCGGCGCGTCCCCGCCGCCGAGTCATCACGGTCCCAGCACCCGCAGGCGCGCACCGGTCACCGGACCCGACGGGCGCAGATGCCAGCGCGGACCGCCAGGTCCTCGTCCAGACGTGCATCGAGGTCGCGGACGTCATCCCGGTGCAAGCGCTGCGTCTCGAGCTCGAGGACGCCTTGCGAGCGGTCGGCGTGGAGCCAGTGACACCGCCGGACGGATCCCGATTCGATCCCGCGGTGGCGCGCATCGTGGACCGCCTCCCGACCGCCGACCCCGAGCAGGAGCACCACATCGCCCGCACCGAGCGGGTGGGATACATCGATCGCGGACGGCGTCTGCGCCAACCGGAGGTGACCGTGTACAGCCTCGACCAGGTCCACGATGCCTGAGCGCGCCGTCGGCACCCCACCGACCCCTCTGCTGCCCCTGCGGCCGATCCTGTGGCCGATGCTGAGCGTCGGGACGCTGACCGCGGTCGGCTTCTGGAAGCTCGCTCGGGCCACCGGCCAGCGCCGGTACTTCACGTGGACCACGATCTACGCAGGCGCGATGCTGGCCGCGATCCTCGGCAGCATCGGGGCGAAGAGCCCTTCACTGGTGACTCTCGTCGCTCTGCTCGAGTGGATCGGCGGAACCCTGCACTCGGTCGTGGCCGTCACCGCGTACCGCCGGCTGCAGCTGGCGGCCGCGGCGCCGACAGCGCCCGCAGCGAAGGTCCCCGTCTCGGTGCCAGCGGCCCCCGCCGCGGTGACGCCCGAGGAGACCAAACGCCCGCCGGACGGGGGCACCGCCCCGCTGGTCAGCCGGCGCGAGCCGCCCGAGCCGGAGATCGCGGTGCCGCGACGCGAGGATCCGCCGACGCCGCCGCACGAGGACCGACCCAAGCCGCCGCACGAGGACCCACCGAAGCTGCGGCACGAGTGGGCGCTGGCGATCGACTTCGGGACCACCGCGACCGCCGCGGTGGCGGCCGTCCGCAACGGCGGCGTCTGGCAGGTCGAGCCCGTGCGCTTCGGCGACGACAACCGGATGCCCTCGATGGTCTTCTGGCGCACGCCGGACCGCGAGCAACCCGGGCAGCTGCTCGTCGGCAGCGATGCCGAGGCCTGGGCCGCGGGCGCGCCGGCCAACCTGGAGCCGACGCCCAAGCGGCGGATCGGCCAGCCTACCATCACCCTGGGCGATCGGACGATCCCGGTCGTCGAGGCGATCACCGAGATCCTGCGGGTCGCCTACCTCGGGGCGCTCGAGCAGCGCGCCGGCAACCCGCCGTCCGTCATCTGTCTCACCCACCCCGCCCGCTGGGAGCCCGATGGTCCCGAGCTGGAGATCCTGGCCGCGGCCGCACGCGCTGCCGGTATCCCGGAGCCGATCTTCATGTCCGAGCCGGAGGCGGCGGCGATCGGGTACGCGGCCCGTCAGCTGCGGCCGGGCGACCACGTCGCCGTCTTCGACTTCGGCGGAGGCACCCTCGACACCGCGGTGCTGCGCCGGACCGACGAGGGGTTCCAGCTGGCCGGGATGACCGGCGGCAATCCGTTCCTCGGCGGCGAGGATTTCGACATCGCGCTGTATGAGTTCATCGGCGCCCTGCTCGACCCGGATGCCTGGCACCGCCTGCGGACCTCACGGGAGCGCAGCTGGGTTCTCGCCAGCCGCGACCTGCGCGTCGGGGCCCGAAAGGCCAAGGAGCGGTTGTCGACCCGGATGCAGGCGCCCGTCTATGTGCCCGCTCCGGTCGACCACAGCCTGCAGGTCACCCGCGACCAGCTCAACTCGCTGATCGCGGAGCGGATCCGGTTCGGGGTGCGCCTGTTCAGCGAGACCATCTCCCGCGCCGGCCTGCAGCCGTCGCAGCTGTCCGCGATCTACCTCGTCGGCGGCTCCTCCTATATCCCCTTGGTCTCGACCGAGATCACTCAGCAACTCGGCGATCAGCCGTTCCCCGAGCGGTTGGGTGATCCGAAGCTGGCGGTCGCCGCCGGCGCCGCGCAGGCAGTCGCCCTCCGGCATCTCGACGGCGTCGAACCGACCCTTCGGCCACACACCGCGGAAGGGCGGGTGGAGGACGAGAGCATCGCCGATCTCGACCCTCCCGCCTGAGCGCCATGGCCCCCGGGCGCACGATGGCACGGTTTGCGGATACCGAGGCCTTCCGCACCGCCGGAGGATGCGGACATCCCATCCACCACCGCACGAGGTGAACCAGATGCACACCGATCACCATCCGTTTGACTCCCACGACCACGGCACTCACGATCTCGATCACGAGCTCACTCGCGATCAGGCTCGCCTGGATGAGTCCTCGCTGACCGAGCGCTCGGCGATCGGCCAGTCAGTGGCAGGCAGCGCCGAGATCGGTGGCGTGGACCAGGCCACCACACCCCATTATCTGGGGGAGCCGATTGAGACCGTGCAGCTGCCCACCGACGCCCCGACCCTCCACACCGTCCAGCAGGTCGAGAGCTACCGGCCGCCGATCGTCAACGACAACCGCTGGGGTATGACGCCCGAGGGCGTCAACCTGTTCGGCCAGGAGATCGAGCAGCAGGGCGCGCTGCCGACCGACGACACGATCGGGACGCCGGAGATCGACGCGAGCTACTGGACCTACATGGGCGCGGAGAGCGGCTACTGCGGACCTGACTCGATCTCGATGGTCCTCAGCGAGTTCGGCATCCACGCCTCGATGGACGAGATCGCCGGCTACGCCGAGAGCCAGGGCGAGGTGACCGGCAGCGGCGCGGCCGGGCAGATCGATCCGACGCCGGGAGATCTGGGCTGGGGAATGTCCAGCGAGCAGATCGCCGCGGTGCTCACGCACGAGGGCGTGCCGGCGACCGCCACCACCGGCGATTACCAGACCCTCGTCGACGCGCTCCAGAACGGCCGCGACGTGATCCTCAGCGTCGACGCCAACCAGATCTGGCACAACGCGCCCGCCGGCACCCCCGAAGGCCACGCCGTCGTGCTCACCGGCATCGATCCCGCCACCGGGACGGCCTACCTCGACGATCCGGGCACCCCGGACGGGCGGATGGAGGCAGTGCCCCTCACCGAGCTGATGGACGCCTGGCACAACGACGGCTACCAGATGGTCGAGACCCAGCAGGCCCCCGGCCTGCACCTGGACTCCGGTGCCAGTGACGCGGCGGCCTCCACCCAGGGCGGGCCGATCCTGCTCCCGGTCACCGTGCGCGCCGGCGTCAGCTGATCCCTGCCGGGTCGGGTCGAGTCCGCGGAACCGCCCCCGCGGACCGGCCCG
>Ga0335075_10009824_pt1 | contig 14556 bp, 16 predicted proteins | sample Lox_Sample_24_FD_206723 | JGI IMG/M metagenome (GOLD analysis project Ga0335075, IMG submission 206723) | Soil microbial communities from Loxahatchee National Wildlife Refuge, Florida, United States - Lox_Sample_2.4 | ecosystem: Environmental > Terrestrial > Soil > Wetlands | place: USA...
TCCAGTGCCGTGGTGTGCACGGGAACGCCGCCGAGTGCGGTGCGTTTCCCGTTGACGGTCACCTCGGGGTCGACCATCGCAGAGTTCCTCTCAATCCGGGGTACGGCCGCTGCCGCGCAGACTACGGCGCAGGTCAGGGGACCGCGAGGGATGCGTCGGGCGGATAGCCGGACGGGGGACGGGCGTCAGCCCGTACGGGGGAGCGGCCGAGCGGGGGAACCGCTCAGGGCCGCGTGCGCCATCCGTGCGCGACCCGCCCCTTGTTCCAGGCGGCCTGGCGGGTGCGGCGGCGGAGGTCGGCGAGCTGGACGGCGGTCAGCCGCATCGCGCACCTCCTCGGACACCAGCCGGGCGCGAACGCGTCCCGGATCGGCGGTGCAGGCGCACCGCGGGAGCCGAGCCTAACTCCGCCGGACCGCCGGTGACAAGGGCGGCAGCGGTCCGGCGAGTGACCCAGGACACTTTCTGAAATACCCCCTAGGGGTATACGGTTCGAGAAGAAGCAAACGAACGAAGGAGAAACCGATGACTGTCAACGGCACCGCCCTCTCGACCGATCAGCTCCAGCTCGGCGTGGTGCACGCCCCGGCCAAGGCGGGCGAGCCCGGCGAGCTCTCGTTCACCGTCGCCACCCTCGACGGCCGCCCGGTCACCCAGTACGAGGAAGCGCACGACAAGCAGCTGCACCTGATGGTGGTCCGCAACGACGGCGAGTACTTCCGCCACCGGCATCCGGTGCTGGACTCGGAAACCGGCGTCTGGACGATCCCGTGGACCTGGGAAGCGGCCGGTACTTACCGGGTCTTCGCTGACGTCACCCCGGCCGGCGGCGAGGGCGCGACGCTTTCGCGGACGGTCGAGGTCGCCGGCGACTACCAGCCGCTCGACCCGGAACCGGCGGCCGAGCACGTCGCGGACGGCTACCGGGTGACGCTCGAAGGCGAACTCGCCGCCGGGGCCGCGACGATGCTGACCGCGCGGGTCACGGGGGGCGGCGAGCCGGTCACCGACCTGGAGCGCTACCTGGGCTCGTTCGGCCACCTGGTCGCACTGCGCCAGGGCGACCTCGCCTACCTGCACATCCACGCGCTCGAGGACGGGACGCCCGGGCCGGAGATCCGCTTCCACGCCGAGGCCCCGACCGCCGGCCGCTACCTGCTCTACCTGGACTACCAGGCCGAAGGCGTGGTGCGGACCGCGCGCTTCGTCGTCGACGCCGGGCTCGCCGCACCGGGCACCGCACACCAGGACCACCACCACGCACACCACTGAGCGGCCGCCGGATGCCGTGCCGCTCGCCTCCCGACTGAACCGAAAGCGAAAAGAGAAATGACCACCACCCAGGAAACCCGGCCGGACACCCGCAGATGGTGGGCGCTCGGGCTGATCGCCCTCGCCCAGTTCATCGTCATCATGGACACCTCGATCATCGGCGTCGCGCTGCCGCAGATGCGGGACGCCCTCGGCTTCACCCCCAGCACGCTGTCCTGGGTCTTCAACGCCTACGTGATCGCCTTCGGCGGTCTGCTCTTGCTCGGCGGACGGCTGTCCGACCTGTTCGGCGCCCGCCGCCTTTTCGCGGCCGGCTGGGCGATCCTGCTGGCCGGTTCGGTGCTCGCCGGTGCCGCCGGAAACGTGCCGGTGGAACTCGCCGGCCGGATCGTGCAGGGCGCGGGGGCCGCACTGATCGCGCCGAGTGCGCTGACGTTGCTGATGATGTTGTTCGGCGGCAACCCGAAGGAACTGACCAAAGCCCTCGCGCTGTACGGGGCGGCGGCCCCGGCGGGCGGCACGGCAGGCGTGTTCCTCGGCGGCGTGATCACCGAATACCTGTCCTGGCCGTGGGTGTTCTACCTGAACGTGCCGATCGCAGTGCTCGCCCTGCTCGCCACGCGGATTCTCCCCGGCGGGACGACCGGAGCGCGCGGCACCGTCGACGTCCTCGGCGCACTGACCGTCACGCTCGGCCTCGGCACTCTCGTGTACGGCATCGTCCGCGCCCCGGAAACCGGTTGGGCGGCGGCGGAAACCTGGCTCGCACTCGGTACCGGACTGGTCCTGCTCGCGGCATTCGTGCTCCGGCAGGCGAAGGCCCGCACTCCGTTGATGCGGCTGTCGATCTTCCGCGCCCCGAGGCTCGGCGCGGCGAACCTGGCGCAGGTGTTCCTCGGCGCGGCCTGGATCCCGATGTGGTTCTTCCTGAACCTCTACCTGCAGCAAGTGCTCGGCTTCCGGGCGTTCCCGGCCGGCGCCGCGCTGCTGCCGATGACCGCGCTGATCATGCTCGGGATGATCGCGCTGGCCCCCCGTGTGATCGGCCGGTTCGGGCCGAAACCGCCGATCGTCGCCGGGCTGGTGCTGCTGGCGGCCGGGCTCGGCTGGCTGTCGCTGGTCCGTGCGGACGGCAGCTTCTGGGCGGACGTGCTGCCCGCGTCGCTGGTCGCCGCGCTGGGGATGTCGCTGGCGTTCATCCCGTCGCTGAGCACCGCGATCTCGGCCGCCCGGCCGGAAGAAGGCGGCCTCGCCTCGGGAATCGTCAACACCGGTTACCAGGTCGGCTCGGCTTTGGGCCTGGCCGTGATGACCGCGCTGGCGGCTTCCGCTGGAGCGGGCGCACTCGGCGACCCGGCCGCGCTGACCGACGGCTACTCGGTCGCCTTCGCCGGCTCGGCGATCGTCGCCCTCGGCGGTGCCGCCCTGGCCGCGCTGACCTTCCGCCGCCGGTAAGCCTTTCCCGCCCGTAGTCCGTGAAGGGCCCCTTGAGGGAATCTAAGTCCCTCAAGGGGCCCTTCAGGGACGTCAGGCGGGTTGCTTTTTGTCCGAGATACGGGCGTGCAGGCCGACGAACAGCAGTACGAAGGCGACGGTCAGGATGATGTGCCCGAGCCCGGCGATGCCGGCGATCGCCGCGCCGGATTCCTTGCCCAGTACGGTCAGCGTGCCGTGCACGGTCATGCCGCCGACGGTGATCAGCATGCCCGCGTGGTAGGTCCAGAAGAACGGTTTGAACGATTTCGTCTCGGAAAGCGCGAACACCTTTTCCAGCACCAGCACGATCAGGAACACCAGGGTCCCGAGCGCGAGCAGGTGGGTGTGCAGGATGGCCAGCTGGGTGTCGCCGGTGAAGTTCTTCGCCTTGGTCAGCTCGCGGTAGTACAGGCCGCTGAGCAGGCCCAGGATCGTGTAGACAGCGGCTGCCCAGTAGATCTTCTTCGTCATCGGTTCTCCTCGGCGCCGGCACGGGCCGGCTGGTGGATCCGTCCGTCGACGACCTCGTGCACCGAATCGACCCCGTCGAGGTGGGAGCGGTCGTGGGTGACCAGTACGGTCGCGGTCGCCTGTTGGTGCGTGATGGTAGTGAGCAGGGCGACGATCGCCGCGCCGCGGTCCTGGTCGAGTGCGCTGGTCGGCTCGTCCACCAGCAGCACGTCGGGCTCGTTCATCAGCGCCCGCGCGATGTTCACCCGTTGCTGCTGCCCGCCGGAAAGCCGGCCGGGCCGGTGCTGTGCGCGGTCTGCCAGGCCGACCGCGGCGAGCAGTTCCCGCGCTCGTTTCGCCGCCGCCTGCCGGGACGTCCCGCCCAGGTGCGCCATCACTTCCAGCTGTTCGGCGGCGGTCAGCGAAGCGAGCAGATTCGGTTGCTGGAACACGATCCCGATCTTCGTGCGGCGCAGTTCGGCGAGCGCCGCCCGGTCCAGCCCGGTCGTGTCGACGCCGCCGACGACCACCTGTCCGCTATCCGGCCGGATGAGCGTCGCGGCGACCGCCAGCAGGCTCGATTTGCCCGAGCCGGACGGCCCGACGATCGCCGCGACACTGCCTTCCGGCACCGTCAGGCTGACGTCGTCCAGCGCGGTCAGGCGGGAATCGCCGTCCGGGTAGGTGAGGGTGATGCCGGACAGGTGCAGGCTCATCAGTGCGCTCCGGAAGTGAGGGCGGTCAGCGGGTCGACGGAAGTGATGCGGCGGATCGCCAGCGCGGCGCCGAGCAGGCCCAGCAGCACCAGCACGGCGGCCGGGGCGAGCAGCGTGGCCGCGCTGAGCACGAACGGCACCGTTCCGGACGCGATCGCGCCGAGTGCGGCGGCGAGGCCGGTGCCGAGTGCGGTGCCGCCGGCCAGCAGGAGCACGGCTTGGCCCAGCGCGTCGCGGAGCAGGTACTTGGTGGTCGCGCCGAGGGCTTTCAGCACCGCGATGTCGCGGCTGCGCTGGATCGTCCACACCGTGAAGAACGCGCCGATGACCAGCGCCGAGATGACGAACAGGAAGCCGCGCATCAGCTGGAGCGAACCGTTTTCCGCACTGTAGGAACCGATCGCGGACAACGCGTCGTCCGTCGGGACGGCGCGGGTGCCGAGTCGCGCGTCGGCGGCGGCGAGCTGGCCCGGGTCGGTGGTGGTCACCGCGAGGACGGTGGCGTCCGTGCCGGCGAACTCGGTCCACACCACCGGCAAGTGGCTGTAGGACGCGTCGCCGGCGATCGTCGCGACGGTGACTTGCTTACCCTGGAGGGTGATTCGGTCGCCCGTGCGGGCGTGCAGCTTGTCCGCCGCACCGGTGGACAGCACGACGGTGCCCGGACCGGTTTTCCCCGGTGCGAGACCGGAATCCGGCCGGACGGCAAACGTCGAAACGGTGGCCACCTGTGTGCCGGAGCTGGCGTTGGCAGTGCTGATCCCGATCGGCGTCGCACTGGTCACGCCCGGGATCCGGGCGTACTGTGCGGCCTGCTCCCGGGTCACTGTGGACTGTCCGAAAGAGAGGGACCCGCTGCCCAGATCCGAAAAGACCAGCCGGTCGGCCTTCAATCCGGCAATGGCCGACGTGCTCTGCCCGGCGAGCCCCGCGGTGAGCCCGGACAGCAGTCCGACCAGCAGCGTCATCAGCACGACGACGGTTCCCAGCAACGCGAACCGTCCCTTGGCGAAGCGCAGATCCCGCCACGCGACGAACATGGGTGTATCCCTTCCTTGCCCGGTATGCCTTCCAGCCTGGTCCGGCCGGGGCGGGAACGCATCGCGCCGCGGATGGCTCCGCCGGAATCGATGGGCGCACCCGGCGTTCAACCTTTCGATTGATGCCGATCCGGCCCGATGCCCGGACAATCGGGGAAGGAGGCTTTCGTGAACCCGCACACCCTGGACCGGCCGCTGCGCGTGCTGCGCATGTGCCTGCACCTCCTGCTGGCCGGTCTCCTGGTGCTCGCCGTCGCCCGCGCGTTCGCCAGCGGACTGGCGCAGGCCCCGTCGGTGCTGGCGGGCGCGCTGGTCCTCGGCGCCGTCTACACCGCGGGCCCGCTGCTGCCCCGGGTCGGCCGCTCCCCGCGCGCCACCGCCGGCTGGCTGCTCGCGCTGGGCGTCGCCTGGCTGGTCCTGCTCTGGCTCACGCCGGACGGCGTCTGGCTGGCCTTCCCGCTGTATTTCCTGCAAATGCACCTGCTCCCGGCCCGCTGGGGCCCGGCCGTCGTGGTGCTCACCACCCTGCTCGCCATCGCCGGCTTCACCCGGCACCAGGGCGGCGTGAACGTCGGCGTGATCATCGGCCCGGCCCTCGGCGCCGCCGTCGCGATCGCCACCGTGCTCGGTTACCAAGCGCTGTACCGGGAAAGCGAGCAACGACGGCAGCTGATCGACGAACTGCGGGAAACCCGCAACGACCTGGCCGCGATGGAACGTTCCGCCGGAGTCCTCGCCGAACGCGAACGGCTGGCCCGGGAAATCCACGACACCCTCGCGCAGGGGTTGTCGAGCATCCACCTGCTGCTGCGCGCCGCCGAACGAGCACTGCCGGACCGTCCCGGCGTCGCCCTGCCGCACGTCGCACAGGCCCGGCAAGCCGCCCAGGACAACCTCACGGAGGCCCGCCGCTTGGTCTACGCCCTGGCCCCGGTCGAACTGGAAGGCGCTTCGCTGCCGGCCGCACTGGAACGACTGTGCGCCCGAGAAGGACAACGCTCCGGCCTGACTGTCCACTTTCACCTGAGCGGCACCGCCTTCGACGTGCCGACCGCGTACGAAGTCGCCCTGCTGCGCATCGCACAATCCGCCCTGTCAAACACAATCCGACATGCGTCGGCCACCCGGGCCGAGCTGACCTTGAGCTACATGGACACCAGCGTCACCCTGGACGCGGTAGACGACGGCACCGGCTTCGACCCGAAAGCCCTCCCCGCCGGCAGCGAAAAAGGCGGCTTCGGCCTAGCCGCGATGCGTGCCCGGGCCCGCTCCCTTGGCGGCTCGTGGACGGTGGAATCCGCACCCGGACACGGCACCGCGCTGGCCGTCAGCTTCCCGGTGGACCCCCGATGATCCGCCTCCTGCTGGCCGACGACCATCCGGTGGTGCGCGCCGGCCTGCGTGCCGTGCTGGAAACCGAACCGGACCTGGAAGTCGTCGCCGAAGCCTCGTCCGCCGAAGACGCCGTCCGCCTGGCCGCCGGGGCAGACGTAGTGCTGATGGACCTGCAATTCGGCCCCGGAATGGACGGCGCCACCGCCACCGCGGCGATCACGGCCGCCGCGGAGGCACCAAAAGTCCTGGTCCTGACCACATACGACACGGACGGCGACATCCTGGCCGCGATCGAAGCGGGCGCGACCGGGTATCTGCTGAAAGACGCACCGCCGGAAGACCTGGCCGCCGCAGTCCGCAACGCCGCCGCCGGCCAGACCGTACTGGCCCCCGCCGTCGCGCACCGGCTGATGAACCGCATGCGCACCCCCGCGACGGCGTTGTCCGGCCGGGAGATCGAGGTGCTCGGCTTGGTCGCGGATGGACTGTCCAATGTGGAAATCAGCAAACGGCTTTTCCTGAGCCAGGCAACGGTGAAGTCACATCTGGTGCACATCTACGCGAAACTGGAAGTCGACTCCCGCACCGCCGCCGTGGCCGCAGCCCAAACACAGGGACTGATCCGCCGATAAGACAAAACGCAACGGACCCCCCAGCCAAGCGTGGCACCCAGCCCCCTCCCTGCACCCCGACACGAAGCCAAAACGCAGTTCAGGGCTGTTTGTCAAGGCATCTTTCCCGCCTTGACAAACAGCCCTGAACTGTAGTCACAATTCCAGCTTCGGGGTGCCCCACCGCAACCCCCCGACACCACTCAGCCCGCGGACCGCGTCACCCCCCAGCCAACGAAGCCTGAATCCCCTCAAACCGGGCCCCCATCGCCCGGGCCAGCGCCTCCGCCGCCCGCAGCGGCCGTACCATCACCATGAAGTCCGCAATCCGCCCCTCCTCGTCGTACCGGAGGAAATCACACCCGGTAACCGCCAGTCCCTCCACCTCCGCCTCGAAGACCAGCGCATGCTCCGCCCCGTCGGCGATCTCCCGTACATACCGGAAATTCTCGAACACCTCCGAAACCGCCCGGAGGATCGCCGCCGTGATCGCCTTCCCCGGATACGGCTTGAACGCCACCGGGCTGCGGAACACCACCTCCTCCGCGAGCAGTGCCTCCGCCGCCGCCAGATCACCCGTCTCGATCGCTTCGCGGAACGTCTTCATCGATGTCCTCCAAACCCGGGGGCCGTCACAACTCGGGGCCCGCTCACCGTACCCAAGAATTCCCACAACGTGGAGCCAGCGGGGAACAGCCGGGGAACCGCCGCGGAAGTGGCCATCCGCCCGCCGGCGCGCGACAATACCCGGGTTCCGCGGGACGAGAGGCGCGTCGATGACCCTGTTCGCGATGGCGATCGTCCTGCTCGCCGGGCTGGCCGGACCGCTGCTGGCCACGCCGAAGAAGACCCGGATCCCGATCGTGGTGGGCGAAATCGTCCTCGGCGTGGTGGTCGGCCGGACCGGGTTCGGCTGGGTGAACGCGGACGAGCCGGTGCTGTCCTATGTGGCCTCGGCCGGGTTCGCGCTGGTCATGCTGGTCGCGGGCAGTCACGTGCCGTTGCGGGACGCGGCGTTGCGGATCGCCGCCGGGAAGGGCGCGCTGCTCGCCGCGTTGGTCGGGGTGCTGGCGGTGCCCGCCGGGTTCGGGGTCGCGGCGCTGGTCGGCACCGGGCACGGGCTGCTGTACGTGGTGCTGCTCGCTTCGAGTTCGGCGGCGCTCGTCATGCCGGTGCTGGACGAAACGAAGCTCACCACTCCGCCGGCGGTCGCGCTGATCGTGCAAGTCGCCATCGCGGACACCGCGTGCATCGTGGCGTTGCCGTTGGCCGCCGCGCCCGCACGGGCCGGGAAGGCGGCGATCGGCGCGCTCGTGGTGATCGCGGCCGGCGCGGTGTGGTTCCTGGTTCTGCGGTGGCTGCACCAGCGCGGTCTGGTCGACAAGGCGCACGAGCTTAGCAAAACCCGCCATTTCGGACTGGAACTGCGGATCGCCCTGATTGTCCTGTTCGGACTCGCCGGGCTCGCCCAGCTGGTCGGCGTGTCGGTGATGCTGGCCGGGTTCGTCGCGGGCCTGGCGCTGGCCGCGGTGGGCGAGCCGAGGCGGCTCGCGCGGCAGCTGTTCGCGGTGACCGACGGCTTCCTCGGGCCGGTGTTTTTCGTCTGGCTGGGCGCTTCTCTCGACTTGCGCGCGCTCGGCCAGCACCCGGTGATGCTCGTTCTCGCCGCCTTGCTCGCCATCGGCGCGGTCGTGGTGCACGGTGCGACGCGGCTGCTCGGCCAGCCGCTGCCGCTGGCCGTTCTCGCCGGTGCGCAGCTGGGCGTTCCGGTCGCCGCCGTCACCATCGGCACGCACGAACAGCTGCTCGCCCCGGGGGAGGGCGGGGCCATTCTCGCCGCCGCGTTGGTCAGCGTCGGTGTCGCCGCGTGGGCGGCGTCTCGCGCGACGAAAGGGCAAACCGCCGAAGTGAAGGAGGCGTCGTGAAAGAACACGTGGTGAAAGAACACTGGAAAGACGAACCGGACGAGCACGACTATCCGGCCGCGTTCGACTTTCTCACCTTGATCGCGCCGGAGGAGGCCGCGAGCGGGCTGGTCGACCAGCTCAAGCAAGCGAAACTGGTGCACCGCAAGGCAAAAGACATCCTGCGCGCGAGCGGCCTGAAACTGCTGCCCGAGGACAACGCGCACGTCGCCAAGGACCTGGACAAGATCAAGGACGGCACCGCGCTGTCGCCGGTGCTGCTCGTCCGCGGCCACGGCCACCCCGGTTTCGAGACCCATGCGGACCTGGTCGTCGCGGACGGTTATCACCGGGTGTGCGCTTCGTACCATTTAGACGAAAACGCGGATATTCCGTGCAAACTGGTCTGACCGCGACCGTGTAACACCCGCCGGACGGTGCCGATTTCCGAAGCGAGATCGACAAAACGAGGCGGGGCAGTGGACGAGAACGACATCGAAAACCATCCGGACCTGATGAATCCGGACTGGCAGAAGTACGCCGAACGGGAGGCGTGGGCCAGCGTCCGGCAGGACCGGCGGCGGGGGAAGGGCCGCACAACGGCGGTGGTCGCCGCGGTCGTGCTGGTCGCAGCTGGGGCGGCCGTTTATCTGTGGGCACGCAGCGAGGCGGCGGATTCGAGCGCGAGCCTGGCGTCGTACGGACCCGGGCCGTCCGGGGTCCGCACGCCGTCGGCCACCGCGCCCGCTCCGACCGACCTGCCCTCGGAGGGAAGCGTCGACCTGGCCCGGCCGTACGACAACACTCCGGCGCAGAACTGGCGCGAGGGCATCGACGGACTGGACATCGCGCCCGCGACGAAGGTCGGATCGTTCTCCGCCGAGCAGGTGCGCGGGGCGGAAGACCAGGTCAAGCAAGCGGTCACGATCGCCCAGTTCGAGCCGGAGGTCCAGGAGCAGCATCGTCCGGACAAGTACGTCGGCCTGTTCGCGCCCGACGCGCGCGCCGACCTGAAAGCGAACCTTTCCGGCTACACGACTGAATTCGCCACCGGCTACCACCTCCTGTCCGCCCGTCCGCGCATGTCCGGGACGCTGACCGTGAAACCGGGCAAGGACGGCGAACTCGTCCTGCACGTCGCCTACGTGGTGGCCTACGCGTTCGACCCCGGCCACGCCATCTACCACGGCCCTGGGGGCCTGGTGCCGTTCGTCCGGGTCGATTCCGACTACATCCTGCGCGTAGGCAAGGGCTGGGGCTCCGGCAGCCGAGGGCTGTGGAACGGGTCCGGCGGTTCGTTCTATTCGAGCGTCGGCTGCACCGCGGCGAAGGCCGGCCTGGTCGCGCCCGCGTTCTCCGAACCGGGCTACCCGGCCTCGTCAGCGGCTCGGGAGCCAGGCCGGTTCGATCCGGCCAAACCTATGCCCACCAACGGCAACTGCGACAAGTAAGCCCTCGTCAGCGGCTTCCGGCCTTCGCGGTGAACCGTGCGGGCCGGGAGCCGGTACTATCACTCCCGATGATCACGAATGGGTCTCGGCCGGTCCGGGCGAGCGGTCCTGCCCGGTGGCGGGTCGACGAGGTCGGCTGGAAGGTGCGGCTGCGTGAGGTCCGCCCGGGCGACCAGCGCACGCTCACCGGGTTCGACCGGGACGGCGTGCGGGCGCGGGACCTCCAGGTCGGCGGGTACCGGCACTGGGCCACCCACCGGACCAGCGCGGCGGATTGCCCGGACGGGTTCCACTTCGCGATCGAGACCCTGCACAACCGGACGCTGGTCGGGTCCGTCTGGATCGAAACCGACCCGCTCGCCGGCCGGTTCAGCTACGGCATCGGGATCGGCCCGCAGTACCGCCGCTGCGGCTACGCGGCGGACGCGGTCGCGCTGCTGCTGGCGTTCATGTTCACCCGGTGCCGGTACCGCGCGTGCGAAGTCAGCGTCAACGGCGGCAACTTCGCGTCCCTCGCCCTGCACGGCGAACTCGGCTTCCGCGAAGCGGCCCGCCTGCGCGACGCCGAACTGCAGCGCGGCGAGATCAAGTACCCGGTGCTGATGAGCATCACCGCCGAGCAGTTCGCCGCGCACCACCCGGTGCTGTCCGCCGCACGCGGCCCCGGCCGCCCGTCGCGCGGACGGCACTGGCGGATCCAGCGCCCCGGACGGCACCGCCGGTCGGCGTTCGCCGGCGGCCAGTAGCTCCGGTTTTTCCAAGCCGGCCGGCGGTCCCGGCGGGCATGCTTGCCGCATGGTCAACCGCATCATCGCTTACTCGGTCGGCGCCGACGACACCGCGACCCGGGACTTCTACACGCACGTCCTCGGCCTGGACGTCGCGATGGACGACCCGGTGCTCGGCCTCCGCAGCGCGGACGCCCCGGCCGCACAGGTCCTCGTCCTGGAACCCGGCCCGCTCGTCCCGCGCTGGGGAATCGACCTGGGCACTCCGGAAGCGGTCGACACCGCACACGCCGAATCGGTCCGCCGCGGACTGCGCGTGGTCTACCCGCTGACCGACGAATCCTGGGGCGTGCGGCGGTTTTTCGTCGAGGATCCGGGGGGTACGGTGATCAACGTTCTCGCGCATCTGGGGTGACTGGGGGCCGGGAGATGGTGCGGGGGCTGGCTGACGGACGACCAGCCGCGCAGCGGGCTTGTGTTCGCGGTCTTCCTGGACGGCGGGTTGATTGAGCCGCGGTGGGACGAGGGGTGATTTTCCCGGTTTCGGGATCGGTGCCGTCTGATGAGAATGGTTTCGGCACTGTAATCCTGCTGGGGCAACGGTTTCCGGGCCTGCGGGTGTGTGGTGACAACTCTGGCACCGCCCCCGGTCCGGCTGCGGCACGGGCTCCGGGAACCGTCGCCCAGCCCCCGGCAGTGCTTCCCGGAACCGCCGCCGTCTCCCGGTCAACGACAGCCGGTCGCCGTTCTCGGCCTGTCCGGCATCCCGCTGGCCGCCGCTTCGATCGCGGCCAGCATGCGGGTGCGTTCGGCCGCGTCGATCAGCCTTCCCGCGACGACCACCGCGTGGATCCGGGTGGTGTTGCGGATGTCGGCCAGCGGGTTGGCGTCCAGTACGACCAGGTCGGCGTTCCGGCCCTCCTGCACGGTCCCCGCGGTGTCCGCGACGCCGAGGAACCGGGCCGGTTCGCGGGTGGCGGTCTGCAGGGCCTGCATCGGGGTCAGCCCGGCGGTCACGAAAAGCTCCAGCTCCTGGTGCAGATCGAAGCCGTGGAAACCGAAGACGGCCGGGTTGTCGGTTCCGGCGAGCAACCGGACTCCGGCGTCGGCCATCGCCTTCGTGACGGCGAGCCGCCGCTGGTACAGCACCGATCGGCGGAACGCTTCCTCCGGGGTCCGGCCGAGGGCGTATGCGTTGTCGTGCACCCATTCCCAGGTTCCGCGCAGATCGGCGGGCAGGTAGCGGAGCCGGTCGTCGCCGAGGGAGCCCAGGTGCGGCTGGTCCAGGATGCGGTGCATGGTCAGCGTCGGGGTGTAGGCGGTTCCGTGCGCGACTAGTCGCTGGAACACCTTTTCGGCGGTGAATGGGCTGTAGGTGTGCGCCGCCGCCCATTCGATCTCGTTGACCTGGTGGAACCATTCCGCGTACGCGCCGCTGCCCACGTTCATCCGGGCGAGGGCGGCCAGATGCGCCGCGTCGTTCTTGGACGTCGCCGGGAACAGTGCGTGCACGTGCTCGATGCTCACCTGGCCGGCCGCGGCGACCTCGGTGACCGGGACTTCGTCCGGGGTGTGCCCGGCGACCGGGATGCCGACCCGCTGCGCCTCGTCGACGAGCGCGAAGTAGACGTCGCGGTGCAGCCGCGAGTAGACCTTGACGAAGTCCGCGCCCTCTTCGTGCACGGTGCGGACGATCCGGCGTGCGGCGTCCGGGTCGGCGGCGGTGTGCGTGAGCTGGGCGCGGGTTTCCGGCGGGAAACCGTCCCACAGCCCCGGATCGCCTTCGACCAGTTTGCTGCCGATGCTCAGGCGAGGGCCGAGAAGAGTGCCCTCGGCGATTCGCCGTCGCCATTCGTGCAGGTACGGCTGGCCGGCCATCTGGCGGGTGGTGGTGATGCCGTTGACCAGGTAGAGCGGCAGGTAGACGTTCTCGTTGTCGTCGGTGTGTACGTGCATGTCGGCGAGCCCGGGAATGACGAATTTCCCGCTCCCGTCAAGGATCTCCGCGTCCGCGGGCACCTCGACCTCGCTGGACCGGCCGACCACGGCGATGCGGCCGTCCCGGACCAGCACCGTCCTGTCCGGTTGCGCCGGGCTTCCGGTCGCGTCGATCACCGTGGCGTGGGTGAGTGCGATGGACATCGCTGAGCCTCCTGTTTTCTTGCCTGCCGAGCGTGCCCGTCGGGACGAGGGGCGGGCATGAGGAGACTGTAACAGATGGTTGAAACGTTCGTTTTAAATATTTGTTCTATAGGGTGGTGCCGGGATGCGGCGAGCCGTGACGCCGCGATCCCGTCGCGAGCCCGCGAAGCGGAAACCGCCCCGGCGAACACCGATGCGCCGCCGGGAAAATCCCGGCGGCGCATCGGTCGGATCAGGCGGATCAGTCGGATCAGCTGGGCACGACGAACAAGTGCGTCATCGCCGACGTGTGATTCGGCAGTGACCCGGACACGCCGGTCTCGTCGGTGAGCCCGGCGGCCGCTCCGCCGACGGAGCCGGGGTTGCCGCCCAGATGGGTGGTGGTCACCTTGGCGGTGACCTCGGTGCAGCCGGGGTTGACCGGGACCTTCGTGTAGAGCGGGATGGCCGCGTGGTTCACCCCGCGTGGCACGGTTTCCTCGGTTTGCGCAACCGGCGCGCTGGCGCAGTCCGGTCCGCCCGAGGTGGTCACGGTGAGTGCGAACCGGGCGGTCGAATAGTGGATGGTGCTGTCCGGCGAAGATTCCGGGCCGCGGTGGTACTCGACGTCCGCGATCACGGCCAGGTTCCGGTAGCTCGACGGCAGCGTCGCGGTGACGACCGGCGCCACCGTTCTGGTGGTGACCGGGAGGTTCCCGGCGGGCAGCGACCGTTGCATGGCGGTCCCGTTCGTGTCGCCGCCGACCGAGGCGGACGCGAAACGCAGCGTTCCGGCGACGGTTTCCTTGGCCACCGACGCCGAGGTCGACGCGGTCCGCAGGTACAGCGTGCAGCTCAGGGTCCCGGTTTTCGACGCGGTGACCAGGAACCGGTTGACGATGGTGATTTCGCGGCGCGGGTCGGGGCTGCTCGCGGGCAGCACGTTCTCGCCCATCACCACATTCGACGCTCCGGCCCCGGAACAGCGGATCTCGTTGTCGATGAGATTGGCTTGATCGGCGTTCCAGGCCCGCAGCTCCGAGTAGACGTACGCGGTTTTCCCGGCGTCGACTTGGGTGTCGATGGTGGCCAGCGGTACCACTTTCTGGGTCGCTTTCGCGGGCGGCTGCGGAGCGTGCGGGACGTCGGTGATGACGATCGGGCCGAAGTCCGTGCTGTCGGCCAGCGGGCCGGCGGCGGCCGGGGCGACGGCGAGAGCGGTCAGCGCGACAGCCAGGGCGACGGCCTCGGTCAGCCGGGTGCGGTGGTTCATGCTTCCTCCGAAAGACGGTCTGGACGGTGGGCCGCCCCCTCGTGGCGGCCCACCGCTCGCCGGGTCAGCTGGCGGTGAATGTCCAGCGCGAGGAGCCCGCGCCGCAGGCCCGTAATCCGACGTGCTCTCCGCTGGCACCGGAGGAGTGCAGGCACTTCCCGCTGTGGTTCCACTCGATC
>Ga0335075_10009826_pt1 | contig 14555 bp, 13 predicted proteins | sample Lox_Sample_24_FD_206723 | JGI IMG/M metagenome (GOLD analysis project Ga0335075, IMG submission 206723) | Soil microbial communities from Loxahatchee National Wildlife Refuge, Florida, United States - Lox_Sample_2.4 | ecosystem: Environmental > Terrestrial > Soil > Wetlands | place: USA...
TCCGTTCTCCTGTACGACAGCCAGCAAACCGACTTCTCCCGCCGTTGGGTCGTTGATGTAGAGCTTATAACTGCCCAACCCGGTGATGGTCTGCCAGAGTCCGTCCCCCAGCTTCATCGGCGCTGTATTTTCTGTGTACCGGACTGTCTTCGCGAGAGGCAATTTCGACGGGTCGTGAGCCACCATGGCCGTCAAATATTGGTCCACGATACCGTCCAAACACGCCTTGTCGCACCCAGTGGCTGGCGACGGTGACGGCCGCGCCGCTGGCGGCTTACCGCCCGCGCGCGCATCAAGAATTCCGCACGCAATTACCCACAGCGCGCAGAAGACAAGCCTTTTTCTCAGCATATCCACTCTCCCGTCTTGCATCTGTCGTGTTTCTGAGTCACGTGCTGCCGATCCTCACCGGCCCGTTACCAGCCCGAGTGGCTTCCGTATGGCAAATTTGTGACATGGAATGCCTGAACCTGACGAAGCTTGCCGCCGATTACTTTGAACACGGCTCCGAGAAGAACCTCGCGTGGCCTTCTTGCCCCTTCGCCCAGCAATGTTGTCTTGCCATCGATTTCGACTGTCTTGAGAGTTCCCGGGCAATCCATCACTGCAATTACAAATGCCTGGCCGCGCCCTTCGTCAGTGACAAAAAACCTTCGGTCGTGCAGCGATGTCATGTAGCTGAAGACCGGAGAATTGAGATCGCATCCCACGGGGAAGCCAGGCCGGTCGGAATTGACCGCCGTCCGGCTTGTCATTCGGCCGTCCTCCGTGCGGGCGCAATCCGGCGTCACCGGAACAGGCCCCGGAGGATGATCCTGCAAACCATCCAGGTAGGCATTTGCGACCGCTTCGAGCGTCGCCTTCGAAGAGCGCTGGTCTTCGGGAAGGATTGAGTCGACAACCGGCTGGGTTTCCTTCAGCGTCGCAATCCTGGCGTCAAGTCCGTCGTCGAAGCGCACAACGATCGTTTCGATTTCACTAATCTTCATATCCACCACGCGAAGGCGCAGCATCAGGAGCGTGGGGTAACCGCTTTCGTCGAGAGCTCCATAGAAAACCGCCGCGCCTCTTTCAGGATCGGCGAGATACTGCCGGTACTGAATATTCTCCGCCTGGTGCCAGAGGCCCTCGCCCAGTTTCAGTTGTTGGCCATTTTCAGTGAACTTGTAGTGCGCGGCCAGCGGCAGTCCGGAAGGATCATGTTTGACGAGTGCGTCCAGATAGCCATCGACAAACCCGATCAAACAGGCGCGGTCACAGTTCTGGCCGGCCGCGCGGTTAGTTGCAAAGTTCGAGCTGCGGCCGCGCGCGGAATCACTTACGAATCCGACAGAAGCCAGAATGGCGAGGCCGATGGAGAGCGACGTTGTCAGTCGCCGAATCGAGTGTTGCATTTTTCCCCCAAACCTGTGCCTTGCCCCGAAATAAGGCGAAAAATTCCGGGCGACGGTCGAAATGAGTACCACGTTTGGCGCTTATTCGAAACGCTAATTTGCCTTCTCTTTTGGAAAACTGGCGTTGCGCTAATGGCAAAGACCCGAACCCATCGCAATTCGATACTGCTAAGTTTATAGGGGCAGTTATTTCCTCGACCTTCGTTCATCTTCGCTCCAATGCTGGATACGGGGAGGGGATGATCGGTTTCACGCCCTGCCGCGAGGGTGTGTCCTGGTTCTGAGCCCCCTCGGTCAGGCGGAAGCGGAATGAAGATCGAAGACGCGATTGCCGAAATCTTGAAGCGCGAGGGCGTCGAGGTGATTTTTGGGTACCCCGTAAATCACGTTTTGGAATCGGCCGCTCGCGCTGGCATTCGCCCGATCATCGTGCGGCAAGAGCGCGTAGGAATTCACATGGCCGATGCCTTATCTCGCCTCACCAGCGGGCGCAAGATAGGTGTTTTTGCCATGCAGCATGGACCCGGCTCCGAAAACTCTTTCGGCGGCGTAGCTCAGGCTTACGGGGAATCGGTCCCCATTCTTGTTCTGCCGATGGGTTACGCCCGCCGACTGGCTCAGATCGACCCGAACTTCAGCTCGGTCTCGAGCATGCGCACAATAACGAAGTCGGCGGAGACAGTTCTATCGCTCGCAGATACCCGCGACATTTTTCGCCGCGCTTTTTCCCGCCTTCGCAACGGCCGCGGGGGCCCGGCTCTGGTGGAGATTCCAATCGACCTGTTTGGCCAGGAGCTCCCGGGTGATCTGGCCTATGAACCGACGTTTGTCACCCGCTACGCCCCTGACGTCGGCGATGTGCGCCGCGCTGCCTCCGTCCTGGTTGCAGCGAAGAATCCCGTGATCTATGCCGGGCAAGGCATCCACTACGCGCGGGCGTGGCACGCGCTGAAGGACTTGGCCGAATTGTTGGGAGCTCCGGTAGCTACAAGCTTGCAGGGCAAGAGCGCATTCCCCGAAGATCATCCCCTCGCTCTCGGGGCGGGCGGAAATGCCTTTCCGGCAACGGTTCCGCATTTTCTGGCAAAGGCCGACTGGATTTTCGGCATCGGTTGCAGTTTTACAGAGACGGCTTTTGGAATCGGCATGCCCGCTGGCAAGAAATTCATACACGCTACGCTGGACCCAAACCATCTGAATAAGGACGTCCGCGCCGATATCGGACTCATAGGCGATGCACAACTCACGCTCGACGCCTTGTGCGGCGAAGTGAGGCATCTCATCGGGCAACCGCGCGCGTGGAACGTCACCAGTGAGATTGCATCGATTCGCAAATCGTGGCTGGACGAATGGAGGCCGAGGTTCACTTCCGAGGAGACGCCTCTGTCTCCTTACCGCGTGCTTCGCGACCTGCAGGCGACTGTCGACGTCGCCAAGACGATCATCACTCACGACGCTGGCAGTCCGCGCGACCAACTCGCTCCCTTCTGGGTCACCCAACAGCCGCTGACCTACATCGGCTGGGGCAAAACGACACAGCTTGGCTACGGGCTCGGCCTGGCGATGGGGGCCAAACTCGCGTGCCCGGACAAGCTGTGCATCAATGTGTGGGGAGACGCCGCCATCGGTTTCACTGGCATGGACTTCGAGACGGCCGTGCGCGAGCGCATCCCAATTCTATCGATACTTCTTAATAACTTCAGCATGGCCATGGAAATACCGATCATGCCCGTATCGACGGAACGGTATAGAGCCACAGATATCTCGGGCGATTACGCCGCGATGGCGCGTGCCTTCGGTGGCTACGGCGAGCGCGTGACGGCGGCGGCCGAGATCGTCCCCGCAATCCGCCGGGGTATCGCGCAGACCCAGAAAGGCATTCCCGCCCTGCTCGAATTCATCACGCGTAAGGAAATTGCCATCCCGAAGCAATATCAGGCCAGCCCGCAGAGGCCCTAGGCTAGCGTTAGGCGTCGGCTCCCCGAATCAAAAAAATTGCTTTCGTTTTCACTCCAGGACAATTGTGTTTTCTCCCTAAGCAAAGACCGATCCTGGATGTTGACTACAATCACTGAGCGTTGACAGACGCTAAGGGTATCCAGCCTCCCCCCCACACCCACGCGCTGGATACCCCGGGGACGGTCCGAGATCGTGAGACAAAATTCCGCCGTCGGCCCCATGGAGCGAGCTGCTGTGATGCTGTTGGCGGCGCGAGAGGGCGCACCGATCGAAGAACTGCCGGTCGCGTTGCGCCCTCGAGGTATGGAAGATGCCTATCTCGTCCAGGATTTGATGGCCCTCGGCGGCGACATTTGTGGTTGGAAAGTGGGTGGGCCGGCCTCGAAGGCCCCGTTGTTTGCACCGATGTCGGTGGCGGGCCTTTATGAGAACCAAGGTCTCTTCGCTCTTCCCCACCAGCGACTACGCGGGGTTGAATCCGAGATTGCCTTCCTCATGGGACGAGATCTTCCGCCTCGCAGTATGCGTTACACAAAACAGGAGGTCGTTGAAGCGATTGCCAGCTGCCATCCTGCCATCGAAATTCTGGAAGCTGCCTTCGTCGAACCGGACGCCGTCGACCCGCTCTCCATGATCGCCGACGTTCAGTCGCATGGTGGATTTGTCGCTGGCCCGCTCTTTGCCAATTGGTGTGCCTTCGATTTTGCCGACGAAGAGGTCTCGTTGGAAATCGACGGAGTCGTCCGCGCCCGGGCAAAGGCATCGAACCCGGCAGGCACGGACTTGCTGCGCTTGGTCGTGTGGCTCGCCAACCACGGCGCCCAACGCACAGGCGGGCTGCGCAAGGGGCAATGGATTACGACAGGAAACTGGACGGGGAAATTACGGGCTTCCGTCGGATCGACGGTCACCGTAAAGTTCGCGCACGCAGGCGTCGTTTCAATCCGCTTTGCAGAAGCCATCACTCATGAACCATGAACGGCCGAGGCTGGTCAGCGGCCTTCGCGAAGGATAGATACGATGGGTAGATTCGTCGGCGTTGCCGGTGTCGAACTCTCGCTGCCTATCGATCCAGCTTACGAACGAGTGTTGACCCCCGAAGCCATCGGCTTTGTGGCTGATCTGCACCGTCGATTCAACGGATCGCGGCTACAGCGACTCGCGGCGCGAAGAGAGCGTCAGCTGCGTCTGGATGCCGGGGAGAAGCCGGATTTTCTCCCCTCGACGAGCGGGGTTCGCGAAAGCACTTGGTCGGTTGCAGAGATCCCGCGGGATCTGCTCGACCGCCGTGTGGAAATTACCGGACCGGTGGATCGCAAGATGATCATCAACGCGCTTAACTCAGGCGCTCAGGTCTTCATGGCGGACTTCGAAGATTCCAACACGCCGACGTGGGCCAACCAGATCGAAGGCCAGATCAACCTTGTCGACGCGATCCGCAGGACGATCGCGTTTGAAGACCCCGCGACCCATAAGGCCTACAAGCTCAACGAAAAGACTGCTGTGCTGTTCGTCAGGCCTCGGGGTTGGCATTTGGATGAATGCCACATGACGATCGACGGAGAATTCGCATCCGGGTCGCTATTCGATTTTGGCTTGCATTTCTTCCACAACGCCAAAGAACTTCTCGCCCGCGGCTCCGGGCCGTACTTCTATCTGCCCAAGCTTGAGAGTTATTTGGAGGCCCGTCTGTGGAACGACGTTTTTTGCCACGCCCAAGACGTCATGAGCATTCCTCGCGGATCTATACGAGCAACGGTTCTGATCGAGACGATACTCGCCGCTTTCGAACTCCACGAGATTCTCTATGAGTTGCGCGAGCACTCCGCCGGTCTTAACTGCGGACGCTGGGATTACATCTTCAGCTTCATCAAGAAATTCGCCAAAGATCCCGAAGCTGTATTGCCGGACCGCGGGCAGGTGACAATGACAACCCACTTCCTGCGGTCGTACAGCAAGCTCGTGATACAGACTTGCCACCGTCGGAACGTCCATGCCATGGGCGGCATGTCCGCGTTCATCCCCATCAAGAATGACCCGGTTGCCAACGAACGCGCCCTTGCCCAAGTCCGCGCAGACAAAGAACGCGAAGTGAGTGACGGCCACGATGGCACCTGGGTCGCTCACCCGGGGCTGGTTTCGGTCGCGAAAGAGATTTTCGATCGGCTCATGCCCGGTCCAAACCAGATCGCGAAAAAGCTGCAGGACTTTAGTGTTACGGCTCGCGACCTCCTTCAGGTTCCACCCGGAGGGATCACGGAGGCAGGTCTGCGGCAGAATATCGCCGTGGGTCTCGGGTACTTGGAAGCATGGCTCCGCGGCATCGGATGCGTGCCACTCTTCAATCTGATGGAAGACGCGGCCACCGCGGAGATCAGCCGCGCTCAACTATGGCAGTGGGTTCACTACGGAGTTCGCCTCAGGGATGGTCGCGCGGTCGACATCGGCCTCTGCGAAGCGCTCCTGTCCGAAGAACTGCAAAAGCAGTGCGCTGGTGACGCCGCGAACACGCGCAGGGAAACTTACGAAAAGGCTGCTGACCTAATCCGGCAGCTGATTCGTTCGCCCGAGTTCGTACAATTCCTCACAGTGCAGGCTTATCGGCAGGTTTTGGCCCAGGAAGGCATCGTCGGGGCATAGCAAGGACACCTGTCGACCTCGGCAAATGAGGCGACACGATACTTGTTGGATGATCTGTCCGACAGGCTCTGGTCTCGGATTGTCTCGAACGCGGTCAGCTGTGTATCCGGCCCATCCGATTACCCCATTAGCTTCTAGTGGCTGGCGCCACGCCGACTTACTGACGGTGGCCCTGCTTTTCTCTGTGGGCAAACTGAAATTGCGCTTTTGGCATAGAAGTGGCATTTGAGTTGGCCGCAAAGTACCGGCAGTTCGCCTCAGACTCAATTCGAGTCTTACGTCCCACTGGGAATGGGGCGGCGGGGGGAGTGTTGGTGCAATCTCTGAAAGCGGCAAGTCCTCAAACCGCAGTTCGACAATCGCCCTCCTTGTGTCAGTTCAGTCCTGCGTCCGGATATCTAGTCAAAGGCAAACGATCTGCGAGTCCGTCGCCATCTCAAGGAGGGCCTTGTATGCCAAAGCATGAATTGGTCCGCTCTTTTCGCCGGATCCTGCACCTGAATACCTGGGGCGCGGCTCTGGTCGTCGCCGCAGTTTTGTTGCCGGGGTTGACGGCGGTCGGACAGGTGAGCACCGGACGAATCTCGGGAACCGTGACCGATGCTTCGGGTGCAGTGATCGTCGGCGCGAATATAACCGTAAAGAACGAAGCGACCGGGATCGTCGAGCATGCCGTGACGGATGAGGAGGGCGGTTATCTGGTCCCGGATTTGCTGATTGGGAAATATGACGTCCAGGCGCAGAAGGGCGGATTCCAAACGAGCGTTCAAGACGGTGTAACTGTGATCGTCGGAACGCAGACGGTTGCCGACCTCTCCATGGCCGTGGGGCAGGTTAGCCAAACGGTAGCCGTGCAGGCGAGCCAAGCTCAGGTGGACACTTCCTCATCGGATGTCGGCTCCCTCGTCAATCAGAGACAACTCGATTCCCTGCCGCTCAACGGACGCGACTTTCAACAGCTGATCCTCCTGGCGCCAGGCGTCCAACTGAATACGACAATGCAGGGGAACGCCAACATGGGTCGGGACCAAGGATTCTCGGTCGCCGGAGCGCGCACGCAGGGTCAGTGGGTCGTGCTCGATGGGACCAACGTTCAGAATTTCTGGGAACGTGGAGGGGGAAATACGCTAGTCGGCACGTCGCTTGGCGTGGAGGCGATCGCGGAGTTCTCGGTTTTGACGAATACCTTCGGCGCCGAATACGGTGGTAGCGGGTCGGTAGTGAATGAAGTCACGAAGTCGGGCACGAATCAATTCCACGGCTCTGCATACGACTATCTGCGAAACAGCACCTTTGACGCACGAAACTATTTCGATCCGGCAAGCGGGCCACCGCCATTTCGCCGCAATCAGTTCGGCGGTTCACTTGGCGGTCCAATCAAGAAGCAGAAGGCCTTTTTCTTCGTGAACTATGAAGGGCTGCGCCAGTTGCTCGAACTGGACCCGATCTACAATGTGCCCACAGACGAGGCGAAGGGTTCTGTCTACGACCCCGCGGATCCCGCAGGCGAGGGCTGCGTACCGAGCGGCACCGCCGGCACGGTGACAAATCCGCCCACACATATAGCTACGACGAACTGCTTTCCCATCGGCGCTTCTCAGGCTGCCGCCTTCGCGCTCTATCCAGAGCCGACTCCCGGGCTCAAAGATTTCGGCAACGGAACAGCCCAGTCACAAATCTTCGGCGGCGAAACAGTTCATGAGGACTATGTCAACGCTCGGGTCGACTACAATTTTTCTCCGAGCGACTCGTTTTTTGGCCGCCTCGTGGTCGACAACGCCCATCAAAACGATCCGTTCTCTCTGTTGTCGTCATTCAGCCTTCCGGAAACAGGCCATGGCGAGAACACGTATCTGACGCTCGAGTACAAGAAAATTATCAGCGCGAATCTGATCAACTTGGTGCGCTTTGGCTTTACGCGCACGATCTTCGCGACAACGTATCAGTTCAATCCCAATCTGGTCTTTACCTATTTTCCCGGCACCCGAGACGCCAACGGCGATCTGAGCATCACGGGCCTCAACACCATTGGGATCGACGGCACGGACCCGATTTCATTCACTCAGAATCGCTTCACGTACTCGGACGATATTATCTGGACGCACGGCGCTCACTCGGTGCGTGCGGGCGTCGCCGTCGTGCGATTGCAAACGAACGCCACGAGCCAGCTGGGACTTGGCGGAACTTATTCGTTCACTAGCCTGTCGGCCTTCTTGCAGAATCAGCAATGTCCCATCAATTCCACTACATGCGCCATCGGCCCCAGCTCCTTCGCCGCTGGCTTGCCCGGAGACTACGACTCTGAGCGCGCCTACCGGGAAATCGATATCGCTCCGTACTACCAGGATGACTGGAAACTCAGCCGGAAGCTGACCCTGAACCTGGGACTCCGGTGGGATTTCGAGACCAACCCGATCGAAGTGCACGACAAGCTCCACAACTTTCCCGACCCGCTCACGGACACGTTCTGGGTTTCCGTCCCGCACGCCTATCGCAACAATCCTTCGTGGACAAATCTCGAGCCGCGGATTGGATTTGCGTATTCACCATTCTCAAACAACTCGACGGCCATTCGCGGTGGGTTCGGCATCTATGACGATCCAATCCAGCCGCGCGAGTACGTCCAGGGGTACGACTCGGGCGATCCGTATTTTTACGGCACCCAATTCGCGCCCCAACCTTTCCCTGCCGGGTTCATCGGTTCCCCCTCGCTGCCCAAACCGAGCGCGGGAGGACTTATTGACTGGTCCAAGAACCTCAGCACACCTTACTTGATGGAGTTCAATCTGAACGTCCAACATCAACTGACGCGCAACTCAGTGTTGACCCTGGGATACGTGGGGTCCGAAGGCCGGCATTATTTCAACAAAAAGGACCTGAATCCCCCCGTGATCACAACAGCGCCGGATGGACAACCGTACATCGCGAACGTGAACAACCGGCTGAACAACAACATAAGCCTCTATGCCCCCGGCCAGACTGATGGCAACTCGAATTACAATTCGTTCCAAGCTTCTTATAACGACACGTTTCACAACCTGATTCAGACGCAGGTGTCTTACACCTACGCCCACTGTCTCGACTTCCAGTCGGAGGAGCTCGCGAATGAAAACGGATACAGCGGCGGCTTCGCTCAAGTCAATCCTTACGACAGGGCACCGGAGTATGGACGCTGCAACTACGATATCCGGCACAATCTGACCTTGAACTCCGCGGCGTTGCTGCCATTCAAGGGAAATCGACTCGCGGAGGGCTGGCAGATCAACACGATTCTGACGGCACGGACGGGGGAAGCGTTTACTGCGATTGATGGATTCGATCAATCGCGCGACGGAAACTCCAACGCTGATGATCGGCCGAACCTTGTCCCTGGTCGAAGCGACAATCCGATCGTGGGTGAGGTGGACGAATGGTTTGATCCTACGGCTTTCACCTTGCAGCCCGCCGGGGAATTTGGCGACCTTCACCGGAACACGCTCACGGCTCCCGGTCTCCTCAGTCTGGACATGGGCGTCATAAAGAACACGAAAATCAACGAAAGGCTCAATGTTCAGTTTCGTGCAGAGTTTTTCAACATCATCAACCATGCCAATTTCCAGGCGCCGAACGTGAGTCTTTACGTTTCGTCGTCGAACCCCGCCGCACCCGGCTACGTGAACGGAGGAGTTCCAAATCCGGCGGCGGGCATAATCACAGCGACCACGACGACAGCCCGGCAGGTGCAGTTTGCTCTAAAATTTATCTTCTGAATCGATGTGGGGAAAAACACCCCGGCGTGAGCCTGAACTCGCGTAGCGGACTTCCAAAAGGATGACACGATGTCCAGAACCGAAAAGAGCCCGATCGATCGTCGTGGTTTCTTGAAAGGGGCGGCTGCCGCCGCTGCAGCTGTCGCCGGAACGTCTCCCTTCGCACGGGCAGGCCAATCCGAGCAGATCACGCCGGGCGCGCAAACAACGAGCAGTTCGTCGGTCCAGGGGGAAACAATCGAGCGTCCCGGAAGCGATTTCATGGTTGACGTCATCAAGACTCTCAACGTCGAGTTCCTGTGCGCCAATCCATCGGATAGCATGGCATGCCTGCAGGAGTCGATCATTCACTACGGAGGGAACCAAAAGCCGGAGTGGATCACGTGTGTCCACGAAGAGGCTTCCGTGGCGATGGCGAACGGATACGCCAAGATCGAATGCAAGCCCCTAATTGTCTGCGCCCACGGAACCGTGGGACTTCAACACGCCGCGATGGCGATCTATAACGCATATTGCGACCGCGCTCCGGTCATTGTCCTCTTGGGCAACACTCTCGACGCCGCAGGCCGACGTGGATACGTCAACTGGGAACACAGCGCCCGAGACGAAGCGGCGCCGGTTCGTGACTTTACCAAGTGGGACGATATTCCGATGTCGCTTCCTTCCTTCGCCGAATCGATGGTGCGCGCCTACACGATCGCAATGACTCCGCCGCTCATGCCTGTTGTTTTAGTCGTCGACACCAAACTGCAGGAAAAGCCCGCGGGCCAGGGCTTGCGCATTCCTAAGCTTACAGTTCCATCCCCTCCTCAGGGAGATTCGGAGGCGGTGGAGGAAGTCGCGAGGCGTTTGGCGGCGGCTGATTATCCGGTGATTGTAACCGGCCGCTCCGCGCGTACACCTGAAGGCCTGAAGCGGTTGATCGAACTCGCGGAGACGTTGCAAGCAGGGGTCATCGATCAATATTTTCGGATGAACTTTCCGACACGCCACCCGTTGAATCAGTTTCGAAATGCGCGGGCCGCTCTGGCAAATGCCGACGTGATTTTAGGCTTGGAGGTGGAGGACCTTTACGGCACCCTGAATTCCTACGACGCCCGGACGGACACTAACGTACCTCTTACCAAGCCGGACGCCAAAATCCTGAACATTACCTGCAACGACCTGTACATCAAGAGCAACTATCAGGAATTCCAGCGCTATCCCGACGCCGATCTCTCGATCGCCGCCGATTCAGAAGCTACAATGCCGGCCCTGATCGACGCGGTCAACCGATTGATCACAAGCGGCCGCAAGCAAACATTTCAGGATCGGGGGACGAAGATAACGGAAGTGACGCGGCGGGACTTGGAGCGAGACCGGACGGAAGCAACTTATGGATGGAACGCGAGCCCGATCAGCACCGCACGCGTATCCGCGGAGCTCTGGGCCCAGATTAAGGACGAAGATTGGTCGCTGGTCAATGATGTCGTATTTTTCGGTCGGTGGCCGCTCCGCCTGTGGGATATGAACAAGCATTACCAATACATCGGTGGCCGGGGTGGCGAGGGCATGGGCTATGGCATGCCGGGAACCGTGGGCGCAGCGCTGGCTAACAAGAAGTATGGAAGGCTCACGGTCAACATTCAGGGCGATGGCGACATGATGTACAACATTGGCACTTTGTGGTCGGCCGCCCATCATCGCGTGCCACTGCTCACGATCATGCACAACAACCGCGCCTACCACAATGAGACGATGGCGATCCAGCGTCTGTCCAACGTGCACAACCGCGGCATTGATAGCTGCAAAATCGGCACGGCACTCGACGACCCCAATATCGACTACGCAAAAGTCGCTCAGGGGATGGGTGTATATGCTGAGGGACCCATCAGCGATCCGAATGAGCTCGGACCGGCGCTTCGCCGAGCAATCGACGTAGTGAAAAAGGGCCAGCCCGCTTTGATCGATGTGATTACACAGCCGCGTTAAGGAGCGTGACCGATGCAAGCTACCCAGGCGAACGGATTCGGACCAACTCGGTCGGCGCGCCCGTCGCATCCTGAAACACACAAACGGCGCAGGGTGGGTATTCTTGTTTTCGGATTCGTGCTGACGTTCTCGCTTGTAAGCGGCACCCCTGTAAGAAGTCAAACTGCAAGCGCCACTTCCGAGCTTAAATCGAGCCAGCAGACCGCGGCTTCGCCAGCAAGGGGCGATGCTGCGAACGGTAAGCGCCTCTATTTCCGTGACGGTTGTTGGGAGTGCCACGGAACCGTAGGACAAGGCGGGACGGGAGCACGGCTCGCTCCAAAGCCCCTTTCAGTTATTGCCTTGGTCGCATACGTGCGTCGGCCAGCGGGAAGAATGCCGCCCTATACGAGCAAGGTGATTTCTGATTCCGATCTTACGGACATACGGGCGTTCCTGGCGACAATTCCCCCGCCGCCCTCACTGAACAACATTCCGATGCTGAACCAATAAGTTCTTGCGCGCATCAACGTGAGGACGACGTCGTCCCGTCATCATCACCCGGCTTTCTAAGCGAGCCAAAGCTGTACCGAAGCCGGGAGAGAGCTGTGTCCACATCATCAGGCACTGGTTCCGTCGGTCCCTCGCGCAGACTTGTATGCTGGAACGAACCCACGGAATCGCCGGGTTTTGGAGAGACTCGAGCGGGATTTTGAGAGGGCGCGACGGATTCTAGTGCCGAATCTTAGCGACTGGCCTCAGACTGGCAAGCTGCTGGCTCTCTTGGCAGCCAAATACGATTACGAACGGATTGGACAAGGCCGACTGACGAACGATGCGCTAGTCGCGATCAGCGCCGGCCGGTCAGGAATAGCAGTGATAACCGCCAATGAGAGGGATTTTGCGCGACTCGCGGAGTTTCGACCTTTTCAGTGGCAAGCCAACACACTTTGAAGCAGTTAGTATGAATGCTAGAGAAGGCACAAGACTCCCAAGCGCCAGCGACAGCCACATTCCCGGCTATTGGGCACACACTGGGCCGCCACCAACGATTCCATTTTTGAACCTGGCCCATCCGGTGACTACCCTGGGCGAGTTGGGCTCGCCGTTCCTCTCACAAAACAAGACTCACAAACTCTCGTGCCGTCCTTCAGCGTGCAGTCAATCCTGCGGCTTGGATCAATTTCGGCACCGCATTTTCCGCAGCGTTCTTGAGTCGGCTCGACCATTCGCAATCTCCATGCTCCATTACATCACAACTTAGACCAGGTTCTTCGCCCCAAGGGCCCGCAATGTCTCATAAACCTGGTGGTCTCAATGGGTCGATGCAACACCATCTGATATAAGTCAGCTCTCTGAAGGTGGTGTTTATGAAGCCAGGCAAACGGTTTGGGCTGTCTGCGATTGAGAAGAGCGAGATCTGGAGGCGATGGAAGGCGGGAGAGACGCTGCATGAGATTGGGCGTGCCTTTGACAAGCGACATACTTCCATTCGCTGTTTGTTGTTGCCTCGAGGAGGGATTCCTCCCGCTGTGCGCCGTCGCTCCCGTGTAGCCCTCACGCGGTCTGAGCGAGAGGACATCTCGGGAGGGATCGCATCCGGTTCATCGATTCGTGAGATAGCTAGACATCTGGAGCGAGCATCCTCGACGGTGGGCCGGGAGGTCACACACCATGGTGGGTGTCCCGCCTGTCGAGCGCATGAGGCGGATGACCAAGCCTGGGAGTCGGCCTTGCGGCCCAAGAAGTGCCTTCTTGCCCTGCGCCGGAGGTCGCGAGAGGTCGTTGCGAGTAAACTGATCCTGGAATGGTCGCCCGAGCAGATTTCCGGGTGGCTGAAGACCGAGTATCCCGAGGACGAAAGGATGCGCGTGTCCCACGAGACCATTTACCGCAGCCTATTCGCTGATGGGCAAGAAGCTGTTGGTCTCTCTGGCGATGGAGGGCAAGTTCTCCTCGGAAGGATTGCAGTCGATCAACGACGAAGACGACATCCTGATGGCCATGGCCCGTGAACTCGTCACGGAGAAAGAAATCGGCGAGAAAGCCGACGAGGTCTGGTCCACGCTTCAAAAGACGCAAGAGGCGACGCTGGGTGCCATCCAGGCAAGGAAAAAGAGCAGGAGTGGCGTCCTTCAGAAGGGCCTTTCATCGTGGCCACACCCCTTGAATCGGGGCAACCCTCCGTTGCCAACTCCACCGAGAATGCGAAGGAACTCTCCAAGTCTGCCCCGCCTGCCACTTCAAAACCAGCTTTCATTGTTCTAGATTCGCTGGGCCGAGTAATCGGTCGGGACCTGACTTGGATGCAGCGTATGGTTTCCTTGCTAAAAGACAAGTGTGGATATACAATTGCTAGCGTATATCTAGGGGGAACGGGAGGTTCCATGCAAGTCTCTAAATGGGGTAATAGCCTCGCCGTGCGATTGCCCTCGGCCGTCGTTGACGCTCTGAAGCTCAAAGAGGGCGACCAGATCGAAATTCGTATTGTCGATAAACGGGTGTTTGAAGTCGGCCGGGATGAAAGCAGGCAGCGTGCTTTGGCCCGTCTGCGAAAACTACGTCGTCCTTTGCCTGCCAGCTTCGTCTTCGACCGGGAAGAGGCCAATGCCCGATAGGGCTTTCTTCGATACCAACGTACTGATCTATGCGCTGGCACAAAACGATCCACGGGGTACGCGAGCCGAGGAACTGCTGTCCAGTGGCGGGGTACTGAGCGTCCAAATCTTGAACGAGTTTGTATCCGTCGCGCAGCGCAAGATTCTAATGTCTTGGAGCGAGATCACGGAGGCACTGGATGCCATACGAATTCTCTGCCCGAGTCCGCTTCCAATTACGGTTGAAACGCACGAAGCAGCGCTGA
>Ga0335075_10009827_pt1 | contig 14554 bp, 13 predicted proteins | sample Lox_Sample_24_FD_206723 | JGI IMG/M metagenome (GOLD analysis project Ga0335075, IMG submission 206723) | Soil microbial communities from Loxahatchee National Wildlife Refuge, Florida, United States - Lox_Sample_2.4 | ecosystem: Environmental > Terrestrial > Soil > Wetlands | place: USA...
CGCGGTAGGCCACGAACGAGACCCCGCGGATCGCGTGCACCTCGCGGATGGACGCCCGCTTCTTGCGGCCAACGATCCGGAGCAGCGCGGTCGCCGCGGTTCCCTTGTCCCCTCCGGCGCCGAACACGCGGTAGACGATGTGCAGATCGTCCGCGATCACCATTGGCTCACCCGCGGCCATACTGTGCCTCCGCTCGCCAGAAGAAGTAGAACCCGACCACCAGCGCGAGCACCGCCCAGGCTATCCCGTAGTACCAGTAGTGGGCCGGGTTGGTGACCGGAGCACAGTAGGCGCTCCAGTCGAGATGGCTGACCGGCTTAACCGGATGAAGATGCCAGGTCTCGCACTTCAGCTTGTTGAACGGCCGGGCGCCCGGCTGGCTCTCCCGCTGGCTCGCCAGCAGGGCCTCGCGCATCAGCGTGATGTAGATCGCCGCGGGGTTGATCTGCAGCAGCGCGACCCACTTGCGCGCGATGTCCAGGGTGGAGATCTGGAATATCACCCCGGACATATACAGCCAGGTGCGCGTCAGGAACGGCAGCAGCTGGCTGAAGTCGTTGACGTTCGCCCCCAGCCGCGCGGTCGCCAGGCCGCAGCCGACGTTGAAGACCGTCTGCAGCAGCAGCGCCGGGATGGCCAGCAGCCAGTACCAGGTGATGGGCTCGCCGGTGAGCACCAGGATCACGCCCAGCACGACCAGGGACAGCACCATCTGCTCCAGCTCGATGATCACGTACGCGAGCGGGAGCGCGGCGCGCGGGAAGCGCAGCGCCCGGATCAGCGGCAGGCTCTCGGTGATCACGGTGGAGGTGGAGATGAATGACCGCGACGTGAAGTTGAACACAAACACGCCGGTGACCAGGAAGCCCAGGTAGTTCGGGATGCCGCGGTTGATGTGCAGCAGCAGGCCGAAGACCAGGAAGTAGACGCCGGCGTTGAGCAGCGGGGTGAGCACCTGCCACAGCTGGCCGAGCCTGGCCTCGGTGTACATGGCGATGTTCTTCGCGGTGGCGAAGGCCATGATGAAGTGCCGGCGCTGCCACAGGTTCCGGATGTACGCCCCAATCGGCGGCCGCTCGGCGCTGGGCCGCAGGCCGTACTGCGCGGCCAGCGCCGTGAGCTGGCCGTTGGGCAGGTCCTCGGTGGCGAGCCCGGTGATGTCCAGGTCATCGCCAGCCTGCAGCTGGCCTGGGGCGCTCAGCCGCCTGTCGTTGCTCACGGGGTTTCCTCTGCCCGGCTGCGGGATGCCTGGTGGCCCGGCGCCTCGCTCATGCCGGGCGCCGTGCTGAGTTGTACGCAGCAACTTTCACGCGGCGACTGTACCACTAGCATGGTTGTGCGATACAACTGTGGTGTGGGCGGCACCGTGGATGATGATGATAGCGAGCTTGGCCTGCTGCTTACGCAACTGCTGCGCTTGGTGAGCCCGGCTGCTGCGGACAGCGCGCTGCGCAGCGGCGTGCCCGCCAGCGGCGCGGCGGTCACGAACGGCGCCGCGGCCAATGGCGCTCCGGAACGGCATCATGCGCCCGGAGCCGGTCCCGTCCCTGGCGCCGAGAGCAGCGGCGACGCCGGCGACGCCGGCGACCCCGGTGCCGGGATGGTGGCCGAGATACCGCAGCTTTCCGGCTCGGAAGCGCGGGCCCTTATCGAGCTCGTCAAGGCCCGCGGCATCGCCCAGGGGGAACTGGCTGGCCTGCTCGGGCTGCAGAAGAGCACGGTGAGCCGCCTGGCCGCCGGGCTGGAGCGGAAGGGCTGGATCCGCCGCGGGCGGGACGAGGGGAACCAGCGTTACGTGCGCCTCTACCTGACCGCCGACGGCGCGGCGGTCGCGGCCCGGCTGTGGGGCGCCTGGCAGTCCCGCCAGGCGCGGATCCTGGCCGCTCTCACCGTAGAGGAGCGCGCGGGCCTGTCCGCCGGGCTGCGCGGCCTGGTGCGCGGCCTTGCCGCGGAGGGCCTGCTCAGCGACGAGCCGCCGCAACCCCGGGTGCCTCCCGCCCGCACCGCCCACTGAGCGGCCGCGCGGCGGCTTGCCCGACGCGCGCGCTCCGGGAAGCACTGAGCGGCCGCGCGGCGGCTTGCCCGACGCGCGCGCTCCGGGAAGCACTGAGCGGCCGCGCGGCGGCTTGCCCGACGCGCGCGCTCCGGGAAGCACTGAGCGGCCGCGCGGCGGCTTGCCCGACGCGCGCGCTCCGGGAAGCACTGACCGGCCCGTCATCCTGCCGGCCGGTAGACGGCGGCACCGTCCACCCGGTAGTCCAGCCGGAACCCGGTGGCGGTCAGGTACTTGGCGATGAGCGGGTTCGTGGTCCACACCAGCACCCAGCCGATGTCCATGCGGCGCGCGTCCCTCCGGGCGGCGGCGAGCTGGGCCGGCGTGGCCCTGAGGACCACAGGCGAGCCGGCAACGTAGTTCGACGAGCTGACCAGCAGCGTGTAGAAGAGGTGCTTCTTGATCCCGCGTATGGTCGCCGTCGGAACCCAGGAGGTATAGGACACCGCCCGTGGGTGGCCGTCGGCGGTGGCCAGCACCAGGGACTGAGCCGCGAACTGCCCGCCGTACAGCGGCACCCCGCCGCGCAGCCCGAACGGTGCGTCGACCACGATCGAATTGGAGTGGTCGGCGGCGATCGGGCGGTCAAGGGCAGGCAGCGTCGTCGGCATGATCCCGATGCTGTGGCCGCCGGGGGTACTCGAACTGCCCGACCAGCCCGCTTCGAACACCGCGAGCGCGGCCACGACGACGACCGCGACGCGGGCGTGGCGCCACAGCCAGTCCACCGCGGCGCCAGCCAGCAGCACGGCGCCGACGAGCCCGAGGATGGCGAACCTGTCGGCTTCCCTGAGATCCGACAGCCACGGGATGCGCATGAACCACGTGTAGGGCATGATCAGCGAAACCCGCTGCGCGTACCACCTGTCCAGGAACGGCAGGCGCGGTTTCCGGCCGACCCAGAGCACGGCACCGAGGGCCAGCCAGGAGCAGCCAACCCAGAACGCGGCCAGCAGCCAGGCGCTGCGCCGCCGCCAGGCGGCGATCAGACCGCACAGCGCGAGCACGGTGAGCACCACGCCGTAGATCGGCATGCCCTCGCCGGTGCGCCCGTCAACGCTCGCGGCGGCGTTCGCGATGCTGGTCAGCCCGTATGCTGCCACCCGCTGCGAGGGCGCGAACAGGTCGAACAGCCCGACGCCGTAGGTCTTGCCAGTGACCGCGAGCGTGCGCCCGTTGACCGAAGCGCCGCCACCGGCGGCCTGCATGATCATGGCGACAAGCTGCGGGCTTGCGACGATCGCCGCGGCCACCGCGCCCCAGGCCAGCGCTCTCAGCCGGGCCACGGCCGGGTGCCGGATCAGCCACGGGAGCAGCGCCGCCGCGGCCAGCAGCATGGCCATCACAGCCGATTCCTGGTTGACCAGCAGGCTCGCGCCGAGCACCACGCCGAGGACCAGGCCCTGGCGGGCACCTGGGCGGCGGCGCAGCCGGACCGCGGCCTCCAGCGTCATCGGCAGGAACAGCGTGCCGAGCGCGATGTTCAGGTGCTGCCAGTCCTGCCAGGCGAGCATGGAGGACAGGCCGAACAGCGCGCCCGCGGCGATCGCGCCCGGTGCCGCCAGCCAGAGCCGGGCGGCACGGTACATCACGTAACACAGCAGGCCGGGCAGCAGGATCGTCAGCACGTCGAACGAGGCGCTTGGGCCGAAGATCAGCGTGACCGGTGTCATGATCAGGCCCGTCAGCGGCATCGTGGTGTCAAAGCCGAGCTGGATGCCCACCGGGGCGGCCATGTGGTTGGTGTACCAGGGGTTGCCCAGGTGAGCGACCTGGTGGGCGGTCCACCACAGGTCCCAGACATACCCGGAGACGTCGCGGGTTTCGGGCAGCAGGTGCCTGGTCAGGTACGTGGCCCGGGGCCAGGTGAGCGCGACCCCTGCGGCCAGGTAGACCACCAGCAGCGCCAGATGGCGCGGCACGGTCCGGGAGGCGGCCCGGCGCAGCCACCCGCGGCGCGCCTCGCTGCCGGCCGGCTCGCGGCCTGCGGGGTGCGGGCCAGGTTCTCCGCGCGGGCCGGAACCGCCCGGTTCACCCGCACTGTCCGGAGCGCCGCCGTCCGCAGGCCGAACCTCGGCGGCTTCCAGCTCACCAGGCCTGCTGCGGCCTGCACGGTTCATGGGCTCACCTGTCCAGCGCTGTCCAGCATCCTTTGGGCAGTCGCCGCCGTGATGATGGGTTATGGCGTGGTTCCAGCCCGGACGGGATCCGGACAAGCGCAAGAAACAGCCACCAGCACCGCGGGGTGCCCATGATAGCGGCTGAGCCAGCCGGCCAGGCGCCGGTGTGCCGCTCCGGGACTCGCCCGGGTGCCCGCGTTTCGCCCCTGTCCAAGCGGGCATCCCCGCTGCCAATGGATCATTTCGCAGAGCGCCGCAGCAGGGGGGCGAGCATCGTCCTCCTGCCGGCCACGCCCGCGAGCGTGGCGGTTGCGCGGCGCCGGCTCACGGCCGACCTGGCCGAGGCCGGGGTCTGCGCCCCGGCCATCGGCGACGTCGCCTTGGTGATCAGCGAGCTGCTCAGCAACGCGATCCGGCACGCTCAGTCGCTGCCCGGGTCGCGGGTGCAGCTGGCCTGCAGCGTGACGGCCGAGCGGGTGGAGGTCGCGGTCAGCGACGGCGGCAGCCCGACCCGCCCCCGGCAGACCCACGCATCGCTTTCCGCCGTCGGCGGCCGCGGGCTGGGCATTGTCGAGCGCCTGGCGGACACCTGGGGGGTCAAGGTCGGCGATTTCGGGATCACCGTGTGGGCGGTCCTGCCCGCGCCGCGGGCGCTGCGAGCGGAGGCAGTTCTGACAGGCAGTGAGTGATCGCTTACGTAAAGTCACTGCACTGTGCGTGATCACCGGCGAAACCGGTGATACTCCCTTCCGGGTGCGCTTTGCCGCGCCGCCGGGGGCGGGGCGTGGCAGGACAGCGGGGGGAATCGTGGGCCATGCGCATGGCGCCGACAGCGAGGTGGGCCGGCTCCGGACGGTGCTGGTGCACCGCCCGGGCCCGGAACTGCGGAGGATCACTCCGCGCAGCGCTGGCCGGCTGCTCTTCGACGTGCTGCCGTGGATCGGCCGCGCCCAGGAGGAACATGACGCGCTGGCCAGAGTGCTCCGCGATCAAGGCGTGGAGGTCCTGTACCTGACGGAGCTGCTGCAGGACGCGCTCGAGTATGAGGCCGCGCGGAGAGCGGCTATCGAGAGCGTGCTCGCCAGCGCGACGCTGGGCGACGAGCTGCGCGCGCAGCTCCGCGGCCACCTCGACCGGCTGGACCCTGAGATGCTCGCCCAGGTGCTCATCGCCGGGCTGGCGCGTGACGAGCTGACAACCGGCAGGGGCGTCGTCTTTGAACTGCTCGACCGGCACGACTTCGTCATCGACCCGCTGCCGAACCTTGCGTTCCTGAAGGACTCCAGCGTCTGGATCGGCGACCGCGTCGCGGTGGCCAGCATCGCCGGCAGGCGGCGGGAGTCCGAGCTGCTCGGCGTGATCTACCGGCATCACCCGAGGTTCGCCGGCACGAAGTGCCTGTACTGGCCCGCCCTTGAGCACGTCGACGGCGGGGACGTGCTGCTGCTCGCCCCGAGCGTGATCGCGGTCGGGGTCGGCGGGCAGACCACGCCGGCCGGCGCGGAGCGCCTGGCGCGGCGGGTCTTCGACGCCGGCCTCGCCCACACCGTGCTGGCGGTGCCGCTGGAGCTTCTCGGGGCTGCCGCGCACCTGGACACAGCGTGCACCGTCATCGACGTGGACACCATGATCATGCATCCACGGCTGGCTTTCACGCTCACCGCGCACACCATCACGCCTCGCGCCGACGGCATGCGGGTCTCCCGGCCGCAGCCGTTCCTCGAGGCGGCCGCGCAGGCCATGGGGATCGACCGGCTGCACGTCATCGAGACCGGGCTGGATCCGCTGACGGCGCCCGGGCGGCAGTGGGACGACGCCGGCAACGCGCTGGCGATCGACCGGAGGGTCGCGATCTGTCATGAACGGAACGTGGAGACCAACGCCAGGCTTGAGGCGGCCGGTGTCGGGGTGATCACGGTGCCAGCCAGCGAGCTCGGCAGCCGCCGCGGTGGACCGCGGTGCATGGCGTGCCCGGTCGCCCGGGACCCGGGCGCGTCACCGGACGCGGGCACGCCGCCGGGAGGATTCGCCGGGCGGCACGTTGCCGCCCAGGACGACGCCATGACCCAGCCGGGCGGGTGGCCCAGGCGGCCACTCGGGCAGCTGACGGCCGCAGGCTAGAACTGCTGCCTGTTGCGCCGTCGGCCAGACCAGCGGCCGATCTTGAACATGGTGAAGGCCGCGACCGCAACCAGCGCTATGAAGAACGCGTAGATGAAGACCATGTGGACGACCGCGAGCACCAGCATGATCACGATGAACGCGGCCACGAGGCCCAGGATGCCCAGAATGAGTCTGCCCATGACTCCAAGGTACGGCTAACCGGCCCCTGGTACCTAACACAGGTGCGCGGTCAGGCCGGCTCCAGGCCCGCGAGCACCTCGTCCAGGATCCGGAACGTCGGGCATGGCCATCGCCACATGCAGCTGCCGCACCGCTGGAACTCGCTGGCCGGCTCACCGGTCAGCGGGCTGGCTTCCTGCGGCTGATGCAGTTCGGCAAGCCGCAGCCCCAGCTCGGCGAACCGGAGCAGCTCCTCCCGGGCGCTGGCGAGGAATGCCAGGTCGTTCGCGGTGAACCGGGCCGTGACCGGGACCACGCCGTCGCGGTTGAGCAGCTGGGCGAAATGCTTGCTGGTGCCGCGCCAGGAGGTCGCGCCCTCGGCGCGCTGCCGCAGCGCTTCCAGGTAGAGCCGCAGCATCTCTGGATGCCGGCCGGGGACCGCGGCCTGGTCCGGCTGCCCCGGTTGCTCGTCAGCGACCCGCCTGCCGCCGCCCCGGCGAGGCTGACCTGGCTGAGAGTGCATCGGAGGGGCTCCGGCTCCGTGGGGTGTTTAAACATCAAGCTTGGCGCACAACGGCATTGCCGGAAAGCGGGTTGGCCAGGTGCACGAGGGTTCCATCTGGTCGGGGACACCCAGGACCCGGTAAGGTGCCGCACGTGGAGCTAAAGGTCTCGACGAGGTCTCAGGGCAGTATCACCATCATGTCGCTGGGCGGCGAGATCGATCTTTACACCGCGCCGCGGCTGCATGGCGAGCTCGTCTCGGTGCTGTCCGGAGACAGCCCGGTCCAGGTCGTGGTGGACCTGTCCGCGGTGGAGTTCTGTGATTCGACCGGGATGAACGTGCTGCTTGCGGCGCATCGCAGGGCGCGCGAACAGGGTGGCGACCTGGAACTCGCCGCCCCGCCTCCGGCCATACGGAAGATCCTGCACGTGACGGGGCTGGAGAGCGTGTTCACCGTGCTGGATGACCCGGCGCAGGTGGCCGGGCAGTAGCTCGGCCTGGGGCAGCAGTGCCGCGCAGCGGCGACGTCGCCGTCGTCATCCCCGCCCGGAACGAGTCGGACCGGATCGCCGAGACCGTGAAGGCGGCCGCCGGGCTCCCTGGCGTGGACATCGTGCTCGTCGTGGACGACGGGTCAGCCGACGGCACGGCCGCGGCGGCGCAGCGGGCCGGCGCGTCGGTGCTGCGGCACGCCCGCAACCGGGGCAAGGCCGCCGCGATGGAAACCGGAGCCGAAGCGGTCCGCCTGCTCGAGGCCGACCGGGACGCGGGGCCGCAGCACTATCTGCTGTTCCTGGACGGCGACCTGGCCGAGACGGCCGCCGCCGCCGGGCCGCTCATCGAGCCGGTACGGTCCGGCCGGGCCGACATGACGATCGCGGTGTTCAGCAACCGGGTGAAGCAGGGCGGCCACGGATTCGTGGTGGGGCTCTCCGGAGCGGGGATCACACGGGCCACCGGGTGGCGCCCGGCCCAGCCGCTGAACGGCCAGCGCTGCCTGACCCGCGCCGCTTTCGAGGCCGCCAGGCCGCTCGCGGCCGGCTTCGGCGCGGAGACCGGGCTCACCATCGACCTGCTCCGCAAGGGCATGCACGTTTCGGAGGTCGAGGTTCCCCTCGCGCACCGGGCGACCGGCAGCGACTGGCGGTCACAGCTGCACCGCGCTCGCCAGTTCGTGGACGTGGGGCGGGCCCTGGCAGCGCGGTGGCAGGCGCTGCGCAGCCAGGCAGGCTCGCGCTGACCGCCGGCTACAGGTAGGGCCCGGAGCCGCGCTGCTGAGCGGCGTCGTCGGTCCCGGGCATCTGCCCGGGAGGCATCTGCCCGGGCAGCGCGCCGGGCGGCAGCGCCCGCCGCATCTGCTCGAGCTGGGCACGCGCCGCCATCTGCTGCGCGAACAACGTGGTCTGAATCCCGTGGAACAGCCCCTCGAGCCAGCCGACGAGCTGCGCCTGCGCCACCCGGAGCTCGGCCTCACTCGGCACTTCGTCTTCCGCGAACGGCAGCGAGAGCCGCTCCAGTTCGTCGACGAGCTCGGGCGCGAGCCCGTCCTCGAGTTCCTTGATCGAGCTCTTGTGGATCTCCTTGAGCCTGGCCCTGCTCTTCTCGTCCAGCGGCGCCGCCCTAACCTCTTCGAGCAGCTGCCTGATCATGCTGCCGACCCGCATCACCTTGGCAGGCTGCTCGACCATCTCGGTCACCGGGCGCTCGCCGGCCTCACCGGCGCCCGCCTCCATCGCGACGCCGTCGGGACCGACCACGACCACCCTGGACCGCTGCTCGTTCTCGGGGTTCGTCTGGTCGCTCATATCCCTAGTCTGTCCGAGCCGCGGCGCCAGCGCACACGCAGGGGCCGGCCGGGAGCGGAATCGGCCGCTCTGTGCTGCCCGGAGCGCGCGCGTCGGGCAAGCCGCCGCGCGGCCGCTCAGGTGGCCAGCAGCACCTTGCCGACGTGGGCCCCGGCCTCGATCAGGCGGTGCGCCTCGGGCGCCTCGGCGAGCGGCAGCACCCGGTCGATGACCGGCCGTATCCAGCCAGCCGAAATGAGCGGCCAGACGTTCTCGCCGACGGCCGAGACGACCGCCGCCTTCTCCGCCGCCGGGCGGGCGCGGAGCGACGATGCCTGCACGCGTGCGCGCTTCATCAGCAGCAGGCCGAGGTCGAGCTCGGCCCGGCCGCCGCCCTGCAGCCCGATCACGGCCAGGCGGCCGCCGGTGGCGAGCGCGGCGACGTTCCGCTCCAGGTAGGCCGCGCCGATGATGTCGAGGATCACGTCGGCGCCGTTGCCGCCGGTGAAGCCGCGGACAGCGTCGACGAAGTCGCCGTCGGTGTAGTTGATCGCCAGGTCCGCGCCGAGTTCCCGGCAGCGTTCCAGCTTCGCCGGCGTGCCAGCGGTGCAGGCCACCCGGGCGCCGCGGGCGCGCGCCAGCTGGATGGCCATCGTGCCGATGCCGCTGGCCCCGCCGTGCACCAGCAGCGTCTCGCCCGGCTGCAGCCCCGCCTGCTGGAACACGTTCGCATGCACGGTGCAGGCCACCTCGGGCAGCCCGGCAGCGTCGGTCAGCGAGACGCCCCCAGGCACCGGAAGCAGCTGCCCGGCCGGCACCGCTACCTGCTCCGCGTACCCGCCGCCCCCGAGGAGCGCGCACACCTCGTCGCCGACGTTCCAGCCGACGGTGCCCTCGCCGAGCGCGGCGATCCGCCCCGAGCACTCGAGCCCGGGGTAGGGCGGCGCCCCCGGCGGCGGCGGGTAAAAACCCTGCCGCTGCATGATGTCGGCGCGGTTCACCCCGGCCGCCACGATGTCGACCAGGACCTCTCCGGGCCCCGGGGCCGGGTCGGGCACCTCCGCTACCTTCATGACGTCTGGTCCGCCCGGCTCTGTGATGACGACCGCGCGCATGTCGCTCCTCGCTGCTCGGCAGTGCCCGGCCCGGTCCGCGTGCTGCAGCCGGCATTTCGGCCTAAACGGATGGTAGTCAGCGACCGCGACCTCCTCCCGGCAGGCCCGGCCACGCGGTGCGGGCGCCTCGCCTGGTAGACGATGCCCCGTTCTGCGTGGAAAGATCGAGTTCGGAGTGTTCCAGCCGTGGGTCCATCCTTGGTAGGGGATGAGGTCGGGTGTCGGTATCGCGGGCAGCGTGCCCTCCAGTCGCAGGCCGTCTGTGGTGTTACTGACTCGCGGGAAAAGCCCGGGGCTGGCGCCGCGCGCGACTTCCTGATGGACGGTTAGGGGAACGGCCGTGACCAACGAGGAGCGGGACCAGCCGCGAGCCGCTGGCGGCGAGCGGGCTGCGGCGGGCGAGCCGGGGCGCAGCGAGAAGCAGGCGCAGGTGCCGCCTCCGGGCGCCGACAAGGCTGCCGTGCCCGGCGGCCCGCCGAACCCGTACGGACCGGCAGATGACGTGGCGCCCAACCCGTACGGGCCCATCCGCTACGACCCGGTCGGGCGCTACGGGACGACCGGCGAGTACAGCGCGGAGGACCTCTACCGCACGTACGGCGCCCCCGGCCCGCAGCGCGAGAGCCCTGCAGCGCCGGCACCGGCCGGCGCAGGGCCTGCCGGCGCGGCTGTCCCCCCGGCGGGCCAGAGTGGCCAGGCCGGCCTTCCCCGCGAGCAGGCGGAGCGGGATACACCCACGCCGGTGGACTCGTCGGGCGCAAGCACGCACCGCGGCCCGGGTTCCGGGGTGGCCGCGGGCCCGCCGGTGCCCCCGGGCCCCGGTTCGCCCGGTGCCGCCGCCCCGGCTGGCCCGGCAGGCTCCAGGGGCCCGGCCGGCGGCCCGGGTGCCAGCCCGCCAGGCAGCACAGGTTCCGCTGACCCGCGGACCCGGCCCGGCCCGCCGGGTTCCGGCGGTGGCCCGGCTGGTCCGGTGGGGCGGTCCGGTTCTCCGCCTGTCCCCGCTGGCCCGCGGGCCCGGCCCGGCCCGCCGGGTTCTGGCGGTGGCCCGGCTGGTCCGGTGGGGCGGTCCGGTTCTCCGCCTGTCCCCGCTGGCCCGCCGATGCCCCCGGCCGGCCCACCGGCTGCTGGCCCTCCGCCCGGTCCGGCGGGAGGGCCGGCCGTGCCAGGTGCCGGCAGCCCGTCCCGTGGGCCCACCGCCGCGGCCCCGGCGGACGCTGCCCGGCCCTCGGGGCCGCAGGCTCCGGGCGGGCAAGGATGGTCGGACGCGGGATGGTCCGGCTCGAGCTGGCCGGGCGCCACCGGCTGGCCAGAGGACCCGGCCGAGCGGCCGCCGACGCCCCCCGCAGCGCGGCCCGGGCAGCCCGGCCCGCACCGCGGCGCGAGTCAGCAGGGCCCGGCCGCCTCGCCAGGCGCCGCCGACGAGGCCGCGAACCGTCCCGGGCCCACAGGCCGGTACCGGCTGCCCGAAGGGTACGGCCCTGTGGCGTCATCCGCACCCGACGACCGGTTCGGGCTCCGGGCCTACACCGGCAACGGCGGGTACCCGGCAGACCCCTATGGGCCGCCGGAAGACTACGATCCCGCGGATCCGTTCGGGCCGGCGGACCCCTACGACGCGGAGGCCTATGCGCGGGCCGATCTTTACGGCCCTCGCGACTACGATGCCCCGCCCGGCTACGGTTCGGCCGGCTACGGCGAGCAGGGCCAGGCGCCCCCGCCCCCGTACCCGCAGGCCGCTGCGTACACCCCAGCACCCAGCGCGCCGGCCGCGCCGAGGCCTCCCGGCCCCGCGCCTGCGGGAAGTTCCGCACCCCCGGCAACGCCGCCGCATCAGCCGCCGCCGCCCCGTGCGCCGGGCGCCCACGCGGCGGGCCAGGCGGAGGCGCGGCACGCGCCGCCCTCCGGCGCGGTGCATGGCGCCGCCGCGACCGGAGCGGCTGAGACCGAGGCGGCCGCCGCCGAGCGTCCCGCGGAAGCGGGCGGGCTGACGCCGGAGTTCCTGCTGCCCGGAAGGCGGCGCGCGCCTGACCCGGGATGGCGCCGCGTCATCTACCACGCGACCGGCGGCCTCATGCGGGTGCCGTCGTCCGCGGGCGAACTGCGCCGCCGGGACATGATCAACCGCGTCCGCACGCCGGTCGCTGGAGGTCACCACCGGGTCGCCATCCTCAGCCTGAAGGGCGGCGTGGGCAAGACGACGACCACGGTCGGCCTGGGCTCAACGCTCGCCTCGCTGCGCGGCGACCGGGTCATCGCGGTCGACGCCAACCCCGATCGGGGCACGCTGTCGGACAAGGTCCGGGTGGAGACACCGGCCACCGTGCGCGACCTGCTCAACGAGCGCGGCAACATCCGGCGCTACGCCGACGTGCGGACGTTCACCTCGCAGGCGCCCAGCAGGCTGGAGATTCTCGCCTCCGACCGCGATCCCACGGTCTCGGTCGCGTTCAGCGAAGATGACTACAGCATGGTCGCGCGAGTGCTCGAGCACTACTACTCGATCTGCCTGACCGACTGCGGGACCGGCCTGCTGCATTCCGCGATGGCCGGCGTGCTGCGCCTGGCTGACCAGATCGTGCTGGTCAGTTCCCCGTCGGTGGATGGCGCGCGCAGCGCGAGCGCCACCCTCGACTGGCTGGCCGCCCACTCTTACGGGCACCTGGTGCGCAACGCGGTTGTCGTGCTCTCGATCGTGCGGCCGCGCCGGAAGAGCACCGTCGACCTGGACCGGCTCGAGGAGCATTTCGCTTCCCGGTCCCGGGCCGTCGTCCGCATCCCCTACGACCAGCACCTAGAAGAGGGTGCCGAGGTAGAGCTCGACCTGCTGGCCCGGCCCACCGCGGACGCCTACCTCACTCTCGCCGCCCTGATCGGCGACGGGCTCGCCATGCCGGCCAGGGCCAGGCGGGTCTGACCCGGCGCCGGCAGCCATCGTCCGGCCTCATGATCCGGCTGCATTACGTCCGTGATGTGCGCGTCCGATGCACCGGGATCATGAAACGAGGCACACCTCGGCATGGCTCGCGCCGCAGGGTGGCCGAGAAAGTGCCGCGCTGCCGCGAGCTCCCCAGCCCATCGGCCCGACGTAGCCAGCACGGTGGTGGGCATCGCGCTGGTTCTCTAGCCACAGCGTGGGCACCACGACCGTGTTCGGGGCGGGCGGTCAGCCACAGCGTGGGCACCACGACCGTGTTCGGGGCGGGTCGTGAGCATTGTGGCGGGGCACCACGGCCCTGATGACTCTGGGCGTGGCCCGCAGCCTGAGCCGCTCGCGCGCCTGCCCGTCCGCGGGCTAGTTCGGTTGACGATATACCGGCTGCCGAAGTATTGTGCACGACATGCCCGAGCAATCGCTGATCCGTGAGCCGCTGCACGACCAGCGGCACCTCGACCACCCCGGTCAACCCGACCAATCCGACCACCCCGACCACCGTGTCTGGCGCAGCGTCGCCTTCCTGCTGATCCTGTTCGGCTGCCTGGCGATCACGATGTTCGTGCTTGTGGCGGTCGTCGGCCCGGCGGTGGGCGCGGCCGGGGGCTGCGGTGGCGGCTGACGCGGCCGCCACCGCCCCGGGTGCTCGCGGCCCGGGTGCCCGCGGCACCGGCGCTGCCTCCCGGGCGTGGCTGGCCGGCACGCTGACGCTGACCCTGGCCGCGTTCGCCGCCGCGATCGTGCTGGCGCCTCCGGCGTCTGCCCCGCCCGGCTTCGGCCTGACCTGGCTGCTGTTCGTTGGCTCGTCCGTGCACGTCGCGTCCACCGCCTGGCTCTACACGCTGCCGGACGTCCGGGGGCACGCCCGGCAGCATCCGGGCAGGTTCGTGCTGGTGCCGATCGCGCTGATCCTGGCGGCGGCCGTGGCCGCGGCGGTCATTCCGCCGGCCACGGCCGCGTGGTGCCTGCTGCCGTATTACGCCTGGCAGTTCTTCCACTTCTGCAAGCAGAACCTCGGCGTGGCCGCGCTGGCCGCCGCGTCCCGGCGGGTCGCGCCGCTGCGCCCGGTTGAGCGGCGGGCCGTGCTGGCCGCTGGCTGCGCGGGCATCGCCGGGCTGGTCGCGCATCCCAGCCTGCTGGGACTGCGGGTCGGTGCCGCGCTGGGCTGGATGTACCCGGCGGCAGCCGCGGCTTTCGCCGCGGCGGTGGCAACCGGTGTCATCGCGCTCGCGCGGCGACGGGGGGAGGGCGTGACGTTCAAGATCGTCTATCTGGGCTCGCTGTGCTTCTTCGGGCCGGCCTTCGCGTTCCGCTCACCGTACGCTGCGGTCGGAGGGATGACGATCGCGCACGGCCTGCAGTACCTGCTGCTGGTCGGCCTGGTCGCGGCGGGGAACGGCCAGATCCCGGGGCGGGTGCTGCGGCTGGCTGCGCTGGCCAATGTCGCGCTGATCGGCGGCGCCGCCCTCAGCGCCGCTTCCCACCTGCACAGCGCCGGGCCGGCCGGGCGCTTGCTGTTCGGGGCGTACCTAGGCGCGGTCATGGCCCACTTCGTCGTCGACGCGGGCCTGTGGCGGCTGCGCGAGCCGTTTCCCCGCGCGTTCCTCGCCGCACGGGTGCCGGGGCTGGTGCCGGCGCGGAGCCCCGGCACCGGAGTTCCGGCTACCGATCGATCGGCAGCCGATCTATTATGGCCAGCGTGGCAGCTTCGAACGCAGGTAAGGGGGCCGGGGCGCTCGGCACGTTCGGCAGGTACGCGGG
>Ga0335075_10009828_pt1 | contig 14554 bp, 17 predicted proteins | sample Lox_Sample_24_FD_206723 | JGI IMG/M metagenome (GOLD analysis project Ga0335075, IMG submission 206723) | Soil microbial communities from Loxahatchee National Wildlife Refuge, Florida, United States - Lox_Sample_2.4 | ecosystem: Environmental > Terrestrial > Soil > Wetlands | place: USA...
TGAACACGAGCGCCGCGCCGAGCACGAGCAGGCGCATCATGCGGGCGCGCCATGCCGGGCGCGGGCCGGTACGGGCGCGGGCGGGAGGGGGAAAGGGGGCTGGGCCAGGGGCGGGGACATGGCGACTAGTACACCGGCTGCGGCGGATCGGCTGCCCGGCGAGTGGCGAGCAGGCGGAGCGAGAGCAGGCCGAACAGGAAGCCGCCGATGTGCGCGAAGTACGCGACGCCCTGGCCCGCGGAGCCGAGCGCGCCCGCTCCTGCAAGCCCTTCGAGGCCGAGCCACAGCTGCTCGGCGAACCAGAAGCCGAGCAGGAACACGGCGGGCACCTCGACGATGGTGACGAAGAACACGATGAACACGAGGCTGAGCACGCGCGCGCGGGGATACAGCAGGATGTAGCCGCCGAGCACAGCGGCGATCGCGCCGGAGGCGCCGAGCGTGGGGCCGCTCGAGCCGGGGTCGACGGCGACCTGCGCGCCCAGCGCGACGAGCCCGCCGAGCATGTAGAAGCCGAGGTAGCGCGCGCGGCCGGTGGCGTCCTCGACGGCGGGGCCGAAGATCGCGAGGAACAGCATGTTCCCGAAGATGTGCAGGAAGCTGGCGTGCAGGAACAGCGAGGTGAGCGCCGTCCACAGCCTGTGGCCGTGGTCGAGGTCGTGGGGGACGGCGCCGTAGTGGACGTCGACGCGGTTGGTGGGGCCGCCGAGGAAGCTGCCACCGTGGCGGATCGCGAGCAGGTAGGCGATTACGTTGGCGACGACGAGCGCGACGGTGACGACGGGAAACCGCGCGAGCGGGATGTTGTCTTTGACGGGGAACATCGCCGGGCCGGAACGTCGGCCACGCGACCTTAGCCGGTCACCCGTACGGTCGGCAGCGGCGACAGCGGGTTCGGGTAGATAGAACCCAAACTAAAGACACGCTCCTGGTCAGCCGACTTTTTTTGATATATGGACTCGCATCGCCGCTATGCAGCACTCGCGTTCATTGTGGCCGTCCTTTTCGCGGATGCCACGCTGCTCGTCGCCGACCAAGCGGCGCGCGGCCATCGAAATGGCAGCTCCCCGCGCCCGCGCGCAGTTGCCGAGATCCCGAGGGCAGACGTCGACCGGCGCCGGCGTCGGGCGCCCGCTTCCCAGATCGGTTCCGCCGGCGAGCGACGCTCGCGAAGCGATGCCCGCACGCATGCCACGTCCGAGATCGTGTGGACGCGCTCGTCATCCGCACGGGAGCAGACAGCCGAGCGGAGCGCCAAGGGTCCATCTGGGCCGCGAGGACCGCAGGGCATCGGCGGAGCGCGTGGGCCTGCGGGCACAGACGGCCAGCGGGGCCTTGCGGGGCAGACGGGCCCGCAAGGGCCGCCCGGCGACGCCGGCGCGGGCGGCGCCAGCGGCCAGCAGGGCGCAGAAGGCAAGAGGGGCCCGGAAGGTCCTGCGGGTCGCCAAGGCGAGGACGGCAGGGACGGCCGTGAAGGCAGCGAAGGCCGTGAAGGCAAGGAAGGTCCGGCCGGTCCGGAAGGCAGAGAAGGTCGTCAGGGCACAGAAGGCGGAGAGGGCCCCGAAGGCAGGGAGGGCGGGGAAGGTCCGGCGGGCCTGACGGGCAAAGAAGGCCCGGAAGGCGCCCAGGGCAAGGAAGGGCCCCAGGGCAAGGAAGGCAGCGAAGGCCCGGCGGGTCCCGAAGGCAAGCGAGGGCCTGAAGGTCCGCAGGGTGCCGAAGGCAAGGTAGGCCGCGAAGGTCCCCAGGGCGAGGAGGGCCCGGCGGGTCCCGAAGGCCCGGCGGGTCCCGAAGGCCCGGCAGGTCCCGAAGGCCCGGCAGGTCCCGAAGGCGAGCAGGGGCCCGAAGGCGAGCAGGGGCCTGAAGGCCCGCAGGGCAAAGAAGGCAAGGAAGGCCGTGAAGGCCCGCAGGGCAAGGAAGGCCGTGAAGGCCCGCAGGGCAAGGAAGGTCCGCAGGGCAAGGAAGGACCGCAGGGCAAAGAAGGACCGCAGGGCAAGGAAGGTCCGCAAGGCAAGGAAGGACCGCAGGGCAAAGAAGGGCCGCGGGGGCTGGAAGGCCAGCTGGGCAGCGAATCGGTGCTGACCGAAGACCTGGCGCGCGAAGCGGTGACGGCGGAAAAGCTCGCGGCGCACGCGGTGGGGGAAGACCAGCTGGCGAGCGAAGCGGTGACGACGAAGGCGATCGCGAGGGAAGCGGTGGGAGAAGCTCAGCTGGCGGCCGCGCTGAGGAAGCTGATACCGCTGGCGGTGGGTCGCTCGGCGGAAATGACGTTGGGGAAGGTGACGATTGCGAGCAGCGCGGTGACGGCTGCGGGGCCGATCATCGTGTCGGCCGAAGGCGGCGTCGCGATCGGGCTGACGGTGACATCACGGAAAGTGGGCGCGAGCTTCACGGTCGAAGCTACGCTGGCGACGGACGCGAGAGTGAACTGGGCTATCTACCCCGAATAGGCGCCGCGCGCGCCGGCCGCCGCGAGCGGCCCGACGCCGGGGCGGGCCTGCGGCACGTGCTGGTCGGCGTGATAGGAGGAGCGCACCAGCGGCCCGGCGGCGACGTGCTGGAAGCCGAGGTCGTAGGCGGCGCGTTCGAGCGCGGCGAACTCGTCCGGGTGCCAGTACCGCACGACGGGCAGATGGCGCTGGGAGGGACGCAGGTACTGGCCGACGGTGAGGACCTGCACGCCGTGCTCGCGCAGCGCGCCGAAGGCGTCGAGCATCTCCTCGTGGCTCTCGCCGAGGCCGACCATCAGCCCGGACTTGGTCACGACCTCGCCCTGCCCTAGTTCGCCGGCGAGGCGCAGCACGCGGCAGGAGCGCTGGAACTCGGAGCCGCGGCGGGCGATGGGATACAGGCGCGGGACGACCTCGACGTTGTGGTTGAACACGTCGGGGCGCTCGGCGATGACCTTGGCGAGCGGCATCTCCTGCCCCTGGAAGTCGGGCGTGAGCACCTCCACGAGGCAGCCGGGCGCCTGGCGGCGGACCTGGCGGATGACGCCGACGAAGGCGGAGGCGCCCTTGTCGGGCAGGTCGTCGCGGTCGACGGACGTGATGACGGCGTGGCGCAGCCCCATGCGCGCGATCGAGCGGGCGACACGGGCGGGCTCGAGCGGGTCGTTCCGCGTGGGCTTGCCGGTCTTGACGTTGCAGAAGCCGCAGCGCCGGGTGCAGGTGTCGCCGAGGATCATGAAGGTGGCGGTGCCGCGCTCCCAGCACTCGCCGACGTTGGGGCAGGCGGCCTCCTGGCAGACGGTGTGCAGGTTCTCGGCGCGGATCATGTCGGTCAGCTCGCGGTAGCGCCGCCCGCCGGGCGCTGGCACCTTGAACCACGGCGGCTTTCGCTCGCGCAACGGGCGCACGTTCTCTCCGAGCACGCTGAGCACGTCGGCGCCGCCGGGGTTGGCGCGCGATCGAGTCCCGCCCACCCCGCTCATGCGGGCACCGGCTCCCCGACGGGAGCGGGAATCCCGTTTTCGTTTAGAGGGGGGGCGTTCGTGGTGTCGATACCGAGGCGCCACGGCGAGACCAGGCGCTGCCGCCGTGAGTGGGCCTGGCAGAAGCTGTGGGCGACGCGCCTGCGAAAGCAGGACACGCAGGGCATCCGCGCGGCGTCGGCGGACCCCGAAGGAGCGGAATCACAATCCGCGTGTCGGGGGACCGGGCCGTGAAGCTCGGCGGCGATCGACGTCATGCGCACGTCCGGCAGCCCGCAGGCGGTGACCCACGAGAACGGCTCGAGGTCGTTGTGGACGTTGACGGCGAACCCGTGGCTGGAGATCGCGTGCGAGACGTGCACGCCGATCGACGCGATCTTGCGCTCCTGCACCCACACGCCGGTGTAGTCGGCGCCCTCGCCGTGCCGCGTGCGCGCGATGACGCCTTCCGCGGACAGGGCGTGGACGATCGCGTCTTCGATCGTGCGCAGGTGCGCGCCGACGTCGGCGACGGCCATGATCGGGTAGCCGACGAGCTGCCCGGGCCCGTGGTAGGTGAGCTTGCCGCCGCGGTCGGTCGCGATCACGTCGATGCCCCGCGCGCGGTAGAAGCCCTCGCCGAACGGCAGGTCCTCGGCGCCCGAGCGCCGGCCGCGCGTGTACACGGCGGGGTGCTCGAGCAGCAGCAGCGTGTCGGGTATCTCGCCGGCGAGCCGGCGGGTGTGGACGCGCCGCTGCACGGCGAGGGCGTCGAGGTACGGCACGAGGCCGAGATGGCAGACCCACAGCTCTCCGAGGTCGTGTGGCCGGTCTGCGTCGCTCATCCGCTCTCTGCACAGAGCCTAGCGGGCCGCGCCCGCCGCCCCGCGCGGCCGAGGGTCGCGCCCGCTGAGCCCGGCCGGTCGTGCGCGGCACCGTGTTTGGGGGCGACGGGAGCGGTTACTTATAAAGAAGAACCTTATAAAGAAGAACCGCTTGTGTTCTTCGATTCGAGCACGCAGGGCGGTGCGTTGGCGCGAGTGACGCCGCCAACCCGAGTCCACCGACTGAAGGAGACGGCTAGATGACTCATCGCAAGATGCTGTGCGCATTCCTGTGCGCCGCAGGCACGTGCGGCCTGCTGGCGGCGCCCGTGACCGCTTCGGCGAGCGATGCGACGCTCAGGCACACGATCAAGGTCTTCTCTCCGCGAATCCTGGAAACGGAAGGCCGTGTGGAGACGGCCGTGGGCGAATACAAGACGACGCGCAAGACGGCTCCCGTGGAGCGCGCTCTGGCGAGCGCCGTGCAGGTGCTGCGCGAACTGAGAAAGACGATCGCGGGCGAGCGCGCGGGCAGCGGGAGCGTGCGCGAGGGCAAGCACAAGCTCGAACAGGGGCTGATGTCGGTGATCATCGCGTATCAGCATCTGGAGAAGGCGTTCAGGGTCAAGGCGGCGAACGCGACGGCCGCCAAGGAACAGGCCCAGAAAGCGGACAGCGCCGTGAAGAGGGGCCAGCAGCAGCTCGCCGAGGGGATCGACCTGCTGAACGAGCCGGTCAAGCGGCATCACGTCAAAGCGTGAGCGAGGCGGGAGCCTCCAGCAGCTCGCGCACGCGCGCGAGGCACTGCGCGGCTTCCGCGCCGTAGAGGATGCGGTGGTCGCACGCGAGCACTAGCGTCATCGTGCTGCGTGCCACCACCGCGCCCTCGCGCACCACGGCGCGCGGCGCGAGCGCGCCAACCGACAGGATGCCCGCCTGCGGCGGGTTGACGATCGCGGTGAAGCTGCGCACGCCGTACATGCCCAGGTTGGAAACCGTGAACGTGCCGCCGCCCAGCTCCGGCGGGGTGATCGTGCCGGAGCGAACACGCTCGGCCAGCGTGCGCGTCTCGCGGGCGATCTCGCCGAGGGACTTCTCGTCCGCGTCGAACACCGTGGGCACCACCAGCGCGCCCTCGGCCGCCACCGCCACGCCGACGTTCACGCGCGAGTGCAGCTGCACGCGCCCGTCGCGGTAGCTGCCGTTGGCGCGGGGGTGCTCGCGCAACGCGAGCGCCGCGGCCTTGACGACCATGTCGTTGTACGTTGGCACCTCGTGGGCGTGGGCCTCCGGCGCGTCGGTTCCCGCCCCGTCGCCGGCGCCGGGGCTGGAGAGCTGCTTGAGCTGCGTGCGCAGCGTCACGCACGCCTCCATGTCCACGTCGATCTGCAGCGTGAAGTCGGGGATCGTCGCCTTGGACTCCGCCATCCGCCGGGCGATCGCCTGCTGCGTGCGCGTCAGCTCGACCTCGGTCGTCTGGCCCTTGGCCGTCAGCACCCCCGCGAGCGACGGTCCCGTCGCGGCGGCCGGGGCGGGCGCCGCGGAGGAGGCGGCGGAGCCGATCACGTCCGCCTTGACGATCCGCCCGCCTGGGCCGCTCCCCGCCAACCCGTGCAGGTCCACCTTTCTCTCGCCGGCGATCCGTCGCGCCAGGGGCGACGCTTTCACACGCTCGCCAGCATCGGCCGCGGCGCGTGAGCGCGCTGGCGCAGCCGCCGGCCGCTGGGAGTCCGCGACCGCCGGAGCGTCACCGCGAACTCCCGCCGGCCGCGAGGCCGGCTCATCATCGATCTTCTCGCCGGCGGCGCCCACGCGCGCGATCACCGCGCCGACCTCCAGCGTGCTGCCCTGCGCGGCGACGATCTCGAGCACGCCGTCCTGGTCGGACTCGTAGGTCATGTTGGCCTTGTCGGTCTCGATCTCGACCAGCTCCTGCCCGCGCGCGATCGTCTCGCCGGCGTCCACCAGCCAGCGCAGGATCGTGCCCTCCTCCATCGTGTCGGACAGGCGAGGCATCACGATGTCGGCCATCACGCGCTCCCCAGCGTCGCCAGCACGGCGCTGACCACCTGCGGCTCGTGCGGGTAGGCGATGTCCTCCAGCGGCTTGGAGTAGGGCATCGGCACGTCCGCGCCGGTCACGCGCTGGACGGGAGCGTCGAGGTCGTCGAAGGCCTGTTCGCCGATCAGCGCCGCGAGGTTGGCGCCGACGCCGCCGTGCGGCCAGCCCTCCTCGACGATCACGCAGCGGTTGGTCTTGCGCACGGAGGAGAGGATCGTGTCGAGGTCCAGCGGGCGCAGCGTGCGCGGGTCGATCACCTCGGCGCTCACGCCGTGCTCGTCGGCGAGCGTGACCGCCGCGCGCTCGGCCGTGCGCGCCATCCGCGAGACGCCGACGACGGTCGCGTCGGAGCCCTCGCGCGCGACGCGGGCGACGCCGAAGTGCACGAGCTGCTCCTCCTCGCCCGCGCCGTCCTGCGGCGTGTCGGGCACCTCGCCGCGCACGCCGTACAGCGACTCGTGCTCGATGAAGATCACCGGGTTCTCGTCGCGGATCGCGCTCTTGAGCAGGCCCTTCGCGTCCGCGGGCGTGGACGGAGCCGCGACGAGCAGGCCGGGCACGTGCAGGAACAGCGACTCCAGGCAGTGCGAGTGCGTCGGCCCCAGCTGGTGCCCGGCGCCCTGGGGCATGCGCACGACCAGCGGCACGCGCGCCTGGCCGCCGAACATATAGTGGATGTGCGCCGCGTGGTTGACGATCTGGTCGAACGCGAGCAGCGCGAAGTTGATCGTCATCAGCTCCACCACCGGGCGCAGGCCCGTCATCGCGGCGCCCACGCCGATGCCCACGATCGTGTTCTCGGAGATCGGCGTGTCGCGCACGCGGCGCTCGCCGAACTCCGCCAGCAGACCCTCGGTGACCTTGAACGCGCCGCCGAACACGCCGATGTCCTCGCCCATCAGCAGCACCCGCTCGTCGCGCGCCAGCTCCTCGCGCAGCGCCGCGTTCAACGCCTCGCGGTAACGCATCTCGGCCATCAGCCCGCGCGCTCGCGGCCGTCCTCGCCGGCGGCCAGCGCCTCGGTCAGCTGCTGGGGGATCTCGTCGTTGGCCGCCGGCTCGGCCGCGGCGGGCGCGTCGGTGGGGGCGTCGGTCGTCTGCACGGAGTACCAGCCGCTGACCTCGCGGTCGAGCACGTACACGTCGTCGTACAGGGACTCCGGCGCGGGGAACGGCGAAGTTTCCGCGAACTCCACCGCCGCGTCCACGCGCGCGATCGCCCGCGCGTCGACCTGCTCGCGCTCGGCGCCGTCGATCACGCCCTCGGCGACGAGCGTCTCCCCGAACGCGGGCAGCGGGTCGCGCTCGCGCCAGTGCGCGACCTCCTCCTTGCTGCGGTACTGCTCGGGGTCGGCCATCGAGTGCCCGCGGAAGCGGTAGGTGACGGCCTCCACCAGCACCGGCCGGCGCTCCTCGCGCACGCGCTCGATCGCCTCGGCGAGCACCGCGTGCGTGTCGAGCACGTCCATGCCGTCGCAGCGCATCCCCGGCACGCCCAGGCCCTCGCCCTTGCGCTGCAGGTCGGTCACAGCCGAGTGGCGGCCAAGCGCGGTGCCCATGCCGAACTGGTTGTTGGTCACCATGAACACCACAGGCAGCCGCCACAGCGCGGCGATGTTGAGCGTCTCGCCGAACGTGCCCTGGTTGGAGGCGCCGTCGCCGAACGTGCACAGCGTGACCTCGTCGCCTCCCCGCTGGTCGCTCGCCAGCGCGATGCCCGCGGCGATCGGCAGGTTGCCGCCGACGATCCCGTAGCCGCCCATGAAGCGCCTTTGCATGTCGAACATGTGCATCGAGCCGCCGCGCCCGTGGCAGCAGCCGTCCACGCGGCCGAACAGCTCGGCCATCACGTTCTCCGGCGGCGTGCCGCGCACGAGCGCGTGCCCGTGCGAGCGGTAGGTGGATATCAGGTAGTCCTGCTCGCGCAGCGCGCGGGCGCTGCCCACGATCGTGGCCTCCTCGCCGATCGACAGGTGCAGGAAGCCGCCGATCTTCGCCCGCGCGTACATCTCGCCCGCGCGCTCCTCGAAGCGCCGGATCAGCGTCATCGTCTCCAGCCACTCGCGCGCCCGCTGCGGCTCGGGCAGGCTGCGCGTGCTCGCGGACATCACGACTCCACCGTACTCCAGCGCGCGATGAACTCGCCGGCCTGCAGCCGCGCAAGGTCCGCGCGCAGCGCACGCGCCATCTTGCTGGTGGCCTGCGGCGACTGGTCCCAGAACAGCACCACCTCGCCGCTGTCCACCTCGACGATCTCGATGTGGTCGACGCGGGTGGCGTCGGCCAGCAGCGCGGGCGCGAGCCCGCCGCGGGTGACGATCAGCCTGTAGGCGTGGCTGGCCTTCATCGCGCTCCCGTCGCGCCGGCGGTTCGCATGTGCGCGGCCGCGTCCTCGACCGCGCGCTCGCCTACCCACACGCGCCCGCCCACGCGCACCGCGGGCACGTCGCACACGCCCGCCCGCGCGGCCGCGGACGTGGCCCGGGCCAGCTCCTCACGGACCGATCGCAGTTGCGCGCCCTGGCGCACCGCGCGCGGGTGCATCTCGCAGGCGGCCGCGGAGATCAGCACGTAGTCGAAGTCGTCCAGCGCGTGGCCGCCGGCGAAGGCCTGGCGGAAGGCGGCCTGGGCGAACGCGACGGCGCGGCCGATGCCCTTGGCGTACGTGGCCACGCGCATCGCCGCGGCGCTGTCGAACGGGAAGCGTGCGGGCCACACCAGCGGCTGCACGCCCTGCGCTCGCGCAGCGCGCTCCACGTCCTCGCGCAGCGCGCGCTGCTCGTTCTCGCAGCGCAGCGCGTCGAACGTCTGCGCGTGCGCTCCCAGCTCGCGCGCGAGCACGGGCTGCCACTCGGCCGGCGCCGGCAGCGCGTGCAGCACGCGCTCGGCCGCCAGGTATGCAAGCGGGCTGGCGAGGTCGAAGTAGAAGGCGGCCGTGACGTCCACCGCTGGGCTTCTCTCCCTCAGCCGTGGATCAGCCAGCCGTCCGCCGCGCGCCCGGCCTCCATCACGGCCTCCGACAAGGTGGGGTGCCCGTGGATTATGCGCGCCAGCTCCGGGTAGCCGCCCTCCAGCGCGCGCACGTTCACCAGCTCCTGGATCAGCTCGGTAGCGCGCGAGCCGACGATGTGGCCGCCGAGCAGCTCGCCGTAGCGGCGCTCGCCGACGACCTTGATCATGCCGGTGCGGTCGCCGTAGACGATCCCGCCGCCCACCGCCCCGTAGGGCACCTTGCCCACGACCACGTCGTGGCCCTGCTCGCGCGCCTGCGCCTCGGTCAGCCCGAACGAGCCGACGTTGGGCGTGCAGAAGGTCGCGCGCGGGATGTCCTGGTAGGCGATCGGGTGCGTGTTGCGCCCGGCGATGTCCTCGGCGGCGAGGATGCCCTCGTCGGAGGCCTTGTGCGCGAGCGCGGGGCCGTGCACGAGATCGCCGATCGCGTACACGCCCGCGCGGGTCGTGCGCTGCGCGCCGTCCACCTGCACCAGCCCTCCATCCTCGAGCTCCACACTCGCGTCGGCCAGCCCCAGCCCCTCGACGTCAGCGCCGCGGCCGGCGGCGATCACCAGGAAGTCGACGCTGGTCGACTCCGCGCCGTAGGAGAACGTCACCTGCGTCTCGCCGGCGCTCACGTCCGTGACGGGCGTGCCCGTGTGCACGCCCACGCCCTGGCGCTTGAGGCCACGCTCGACCAGCCGCGAGATGTCGGCGTCCTCGCTCGGCAGCACGCGGTCGAGCATCTCCAGCAGCAGCACCTCGCTGCCCAGGCGCGCGAACGCCGAGGCGATCTCCGCGCCCGATGCGCCGGCGCCGACCACCGCCAGGCGATCCGGCAGCTCGGGCAGCGCCCACGCCTCCTCGGTGCCGATCACGCGCCCGCCGAACTGCACGCCGGGGATCGGCGTGGGGATCGAGCCGGTGGCGAGGATCACGCTGCCCGCGCCGATCGTGCGGGGCTCGGAGTCGAACACGTCGGCCAGCACGTCGCCGTCGGGCGTCAGCCGCCCGTCGCCCTCGATCACGTCGATGCCGTTTTTCTTGAACAGGCCGCCCACGCCGGAGGTGAGCGTGGTGACGACCTTCTCGCGGCGAGCCTGGACGGCCGCGTAGTCGACCTCCACGCCGCTTACCTTCAAGCCGTACTCGTCCGCCTCGCGGACCTCCGACAGCAGGTCGGCGGAGCGCAGCACCGCCTTGGCGGGGATGCACGCGTAGTTCAGGCAGCGCCCGCCGAGCTTGTCACGCTCGACGACGGCTGTTTTCATCCCCAGCTGCGCGGCGCGGATCGCGGCGACGTAGCCGCCTGGACCGGAGCCGATGACGATGCAGTCGTAGGAACTCTCGGCCATGGCGCCGTGAGCCTATCGAAGCCGTGCGCGCTCGCCCGCCTGTATCCGGCCCATCACGCGCACGAGCTTCCAGAACAGCCACCCCCCGAGCCCGATGAGAACCACGCAGATGCCTGCCGCCTTGAGCGTGGACGCCACCACCAGCGCCAGCGAGGTGGCGACCACCTGGAACGCGAGCAGCGCCTCGAAGGCGAGCACGGCCAGGTAGCGGCGCCGGTACAGCCCCTGCGCGAGCAGCGTGAAGATCACCGCGAGGAACACCGCGCCGGGCAGCGAGCCGCCGTGGCGCGAGAGGTCGTGGACGGTGAGGCCGCCGACGAGCACGGCCACCGCGATCAGCACGCACGCTGCCGCCGCCACGAGCAGCGAACGCGGTCGCTCGCCGGGGGCGAAAGGCTCCAGCTCGACGGGCGCCGGCTGCTCGCGCGCGCTCAACCCGCGCGCTCCTCGCCGGTGCCGTGGAGCCGGTCGCGACTTTCGAGCTGCTCGCGAAGCGCCCGCGCCGCGCGCTGCGGATCGGCGGCGTCGGCGACCGCGCGCAGGACGCACACGCGCGTGGCGCCCGCGTCGAGCGCCTCGCCCAGGTTGCCCGCGTCCAGGCCGCCGATCGCGAAGAACGGCACCCGCGCGTGCGCGGCCGCGTAGCGGATCAGCTCCACGCCCACCGCCGTTCGCCCGGGCTTGGTGGGCGTCTCGTGGATCGGCCCGACGCCGATGTAGTCGACGAGGCCGGCGTCCACCGCGTCGATCTGCTCGGGCGAGTGCGTGGACAGCCCGATCAGCAGGTCCTCGCCGACCAGCTCGCGCACGTCCGCCGCCGGCATGTCCTCCTGACCGACGTGCACGCCGTCGGCGCCCGCCTCCAGCGCCACGGCGGGGCGGTCGTTGACGATCATCAGGGCGCCCAGGCGGTTGCACAGCGCCCGCGTCGCATGGGCGATCGAGGCGAGTTCGTCGTCGGCGAGCCGCTTCTCGCGCAGCTGCACGACGTCCACGCCGCCGGCGATCGCGGCGCGCAGCAGGTCCGGGAGGTGGCTGCCGTCGGGGTACGCGCCGCACACGAGGTACAGCCGCGCGCTCGCCAGCTGCGTGCGGCGCCCGGTCGTCGAGCGGTCCGAGTGCTCGTCCTCGTCTGCCATCCGCTCGAAGTCTGACACGCGCGAGAATCGGCTCGGCACGCGCGAGAGCGAAGCCGTGTGGGCGGCACCGGCACAGCCGCGGCTAGCATCATCGGCATGGCGGCGGACCAGCGAGCAGAGGTGCTGATCGTCGGCGGCGGCATCGTCGGCATGGCCATCGCCTGGCGCGCGCGCCAGCGCGGCATGTCCGTGACGGTGCTCGAGCGCGACCGCGCCGGGCAGGGGACCTCGCGCGTGGCCGCCGGCATGCTCGCGCCGGTGGTCGAGGTCGAGTTCGGGCGGGCGGGACGGCGGCTGCTGGAGCTGGGAATGCGCTCGGCGCGGATGTGGCCCGCGTTCGCGTCGGACCTCGCGAGCTGCGCGGACGCCCCGCTCGAGCTGATGCGGACCGGCACGCTGCTGCTCGCCCGCGACGAGGACGACGCGCGCGAGCTGGAGCGCCAACTCGCCTTCCGCGAGTCGCTCGGGCTGACCGTGCGGCGTCTGCTGCCGAGCGAGGCGCGCGATCGCGAGCCGGCTCTGGCCCCGGCGCTGCGGCTCGCGCTGGAGGTGCCCGACGACCACTCGGTCGACCCCCGGTCGGTGCTCGCGGCGCTCACGCGCGCTTGCATCGCGGCCGGCGTGCAGCTGCGCGAGCACGCGCCGGTCGCACGCCTGGAGCTGGGCGGCGCCGGCGGGCCGCACGTCACCGGCGTGACGCTCGAGAGCGGCGAGCGCGTGGCCGCCGAGCGGGTGGTGCTCGCCGCCGGTCCGTGGAGCGAGCGCATCGGCGGCCTGCCCGCCCATGCCCGTGTGCCCGTGCGCCCGGTCAAGGGCCAGATCCTGCGGTTGCGCGACCCCGCGGGACCGGGGCTCCTGCGGCGTGTCGTGCGCTTCCGCGGCGGCTACGTCGTCCCGCGCGCGGACGGCCGCTACGTGCTCGGCGCGACCGTCGAGGAGCGGGGCTTCGCGCTGTCGCCCACGGCCGGGGGGGTGTACGAGCTGCTGCGCGACGCGCACGATCTGGTGCCGGGCATCAGCGAGATGGAGATCGAGGAGCTGTCCGTGGGCCTGCGCCCCGGCACCCCCGACAACGCCCCGGCGATCGGCCCGGGAGCCGTGCCGGGCCTGGTCTGGGCGACCGGCCACTACCGCAACGGCATCCTGCTCGCGCCGCTGACAGCGGAGCTGGTCACCGGCATGCTCGCCGGCGGGGACGCGGCGGGGACGGCGGCCGGCGATGCCGAGGAGTCGGTCCTGTCGGCGTGTGCGCCCGGACGCTTCGCGGCCGCGTCCGAGCATCTCGAGCGCCCTGCCAGCCGATCGCCCGTGGTGGCTGTCTGATGATCGTGCTCAACGGCGACTGTTCCGACGTGCGCCCCGGCGAGAGCGTCGCCGACGTGCTCGCCCGCCTCGGCCTGGACCTCGACGCGCGCGGCGTCGCCGTGGCGGTCGACGGCGAGGTCGTGCCGCGCGCGGCGTGGGAGTCGTTCAGCCTCGGCGAGGACGCGCGCGTGGAGGTGCTCACGGCGATGCAGGGAGGATGATCCGAGCCATGCAACGGACGGTGGGCGCGGCCGGGGACGTTTTCACGATCGCCGGCCGGCAGATGCGCTCGCGGCTGCTGCTCGGCACCGGCGGCTTTCCGTCGCTGGAGCTGCTCGCGCAGGCGATCGCGGCGAGCGGCAGCGAGCTGGTGACCGTCGCGCTGCGCCGGGTCGATCCGACGGCGCGCGGATCGTTGATCGACGTCCTCGCCGACGCCGGCGTGCAGCTGCTGCCCAACACCGCCGGCTGCCACACCGCGCGCGACGCCGTCATCACCGCGCGCCTCGCGCGCGAGGCGTTCGCCACCGACTGGGTCAAGCTGGAGGTCATCGGCGACGAGGACACGCTGCTGCCCGACGCTCCCGAGCTGCTGCGCGCGGCCGAGGAGCTGCTCGACGACGGCTTCGTGGTGCTGCCGTACACCACCGACGACCCCGTGCTCGCACGCCGCCTCGCCGACCTCGGCTGCGCGGCCGTGATGCCGCTCGGGTCGCCCATCGGCAGCGGCATGGGCATCCGCAACCCCTACAACATCTCCCTCATCCGCGAAGCGGTGGAGGTGCCGGTCGTGCTCGACGCGGGCATCGGCACAGCCTCCGACGCGGCGCTCGCGATGGAGCTGGGCTGCGACGCCGTGATGGCCGCGTCGGCGGTCGCCCGCGCGCAGGACCCCGTGGCGATGGCCGCCGCGATGCGCTCGGCCGTCGAAGCGGGGCGCCTGGCGCGCGGCGCCGGCCGCATACCCCGCCGCACGTACGCCACCGCGTCCACGCCCGACGAGGGCCTCGCGATCTTCTCGTGACCGAGCCAGGGCAGGCGGGCCGCCAGCCCCCTCCCGCTAACCCACCACTTCGATCGTGCCGTTCATCGTCGCCGGGTACAGCGTGCACTCGTAGTGGATCACGCCGGGCTTGCGCAGCTTGACTTCGAAGCTGCCGCCTTCGCCGAAGTTCTTCGAGGCGATCCGCTGCGGCCCGCTGACGCTCGTCACGTTGGCCTGCGCCGAGTCGTAGTTGGTCCACCTGACCGTGCTGCCGACCTTCACCTTGAGCGTGTCCGGGTCGATCGCGATGTCGCGGTAGGCGACCTGCACGACCCCGCTCTGCACGGGCGCCGACGCCGGCGGCTTGGCGAACTTGGGCGAGGTGTCCACGCGCAGGTCCGCGCCGGGCGCGGATGTCTTGCCCGCGCCCGTCGTCGTCGCGCCGGCGGCGGTCGAGGACGCGGAGCGCGCGGAGGAGCCGGT
>Ga0335075_10009830_pt1 | contig 14552 bp, 10 predicted proteins | sample Lox_Sample_24_FD_206723 | JGI IMG/M metagenome (GOLD analysis project Ga0335075, IMG submission 206723) | Soil microbial communities from Loxahatchee National Wildlife Refuge, Florida, United States - Lox_Sample_2.4 | ecosystem: Environmental > Terrestrial > Soil > Wetlands | place: USA...
CGCGCCACCCCCCCGCCCCGCGCTCGCCCACCACCCCCTCGCGCGCCAGCGCATCGTCGAGGCGCACCAGCTCGAGCCCCTGGCGGGCGCACTCCGCCACCACCGCGCGCAGCCAGTCGATGCCCTCGTACCACCAGTGCCCCAGCAGCTCGGTGTCCAACGCGCACACCACCAGGCCGCCGTCCGCACGCGGCGCGCCGGCCGCAGCGGCCGCGTCGCGCAGGCGCGCGCGCGTGCGCGTCACGAAGTCCGCCGCGTGCTCGCGGGCGAGCGCCAGCGCGTCGGCGTGCCGGTAGGCCTCGCCGTCGTTGTTCCACGGGTTGTGATGGTGAATCGTGTGGTGGTGGTAGTCGCGGTACGCGCCGCTCGCCGGATAGCCGCGCTCGCTCCACACCAGCTCGATCGTCGCGCGGTCGATCGGCACCAGCGTCACCCCCGCCTCGCCGCGCACCGGGCGCAGGTGCTCGGGTGCGCCCAAGCCGAGCCGGTCGGTGAGCTCCACGCACACCGCGCTCACCCCCGCCCGCTCCAGGGGCAGCTCCAGCCATGGCGCCCACGCGCACTCCGGCAGCCAGAATCCGCCCCGCCACGGCCGCTCGAAGCGCCGGCGGTGCGAGGCCACGCCGCTTCGCAGCTGCGCGCGCACGCCCGCGTCGCTCGCCAGCAGCGGCAGCACCGCGTGCGTCGCCGAGGAGGTCCACTGCGCGTGCGCGCCCAGCGCCGACAGCAGGTCTCCCCCGCGCTCGCGCAACCGCTCCAGCGCACGCTCGTAGTCGCTCCACGAGCGCTCCAGCTCGCGTGCCAGCGTCTCGTAGCCACCCGCGCGCAGGCCCGCCACGTCCTCCGCGTGCGTCTCGCGCCGCACCTCGCGCACGAAGCTCTCGAAGCGTCCGAACAGCCCCGGCACCTCCAGCTGGTCGCACAGCACCGGCGTCAGCGACAGCGTCAGCGGCGCGCCCTCCTCCAGCAGCTCCAGCAGCGGCACGTAGCAGCACGCGATCGCCTCCCACAGCCACTCCTCGCCGAACGGCCACGTGCCGAAGCCCTCCACGTAGGGCATGTGCGTATGCAGCACGATCGCCAGCGCGCCGCGCTCGCGCTCCCCGCCCACCGGCGCGCCGCTCACACCCTGCACACCGCCAGGAAGTCCAGCGCCTCGTCCATGTTCGCGCCCGCCGCCGGCCGCAGCGCGAAGTCCGAGGCCGCGATCGCAGGCGTGAACCGCTCGTAGAAGCGGCTCGTCAGGCCCAGCGCCGCGTGCACGCGGTCCCAGCCCAGCGCCAGCGCCAGCTCGTGCGCGCGCAGCTTGCGCGCGTGGAACAGGCCCTGTACCTGCACCTGCGCGAAATGGGCGCCGCACAGCCGCTCGAACTCCGCGAAGCGGTACTCGCGCACGTGCCACGGGTTGTCCGAGCGGGCAGCGCCCTTCGGCGCCAGCGTCAGCACGTTCGGCGTCGACACGTACACCGTGCCGCCCGCGTCCAGCAGCGAGCGGAAGTGCTCCAGCACCGCGCCCGCGTCCTGCAGGTGCTCGATCGTCTGCAGGAACACGACCGCGTCGGCCGGCGCGCTGAAGCTCTCCACCAGCTCGCGCGCGAAGCTCAGGTTGGGCGCCTCGTAGCGCGCCCGCGCGTGCTCGTGCGCCTGCGGGTTCGCGTCCACGCCCACCACGCTCGCCGCACCCGCCGTCGCCAGCACCGCCGAGCCGTAGCCCTCGCCGCACGCCATGTCGATCACGCGCAGCCCGCGCGTGCGCCGCGCGATCCACTCGTACACCGCCAGGTGGCGGCGAAACCAGTAGTTCTCCGCCGGCACGTCCGGCAGCGTGCGCTCTCCCGTCAGCTCCAGCGGCGGCACGCCCGGCGGCTGGTCGCGTTGGCGGTAGGCCCCGCACTCCGCAGCCACGCCCTCGCCAGCGCTCAAGAGACTCCTCCTCTCATAGAGATCAAATCGACAGTGCGAGGCGCGGGCACGGCGCGCGAGTATAAGGTCCGGCCGATGCCGCCAGCCCTCAGCGCCGCCGAGCTGCGTGACGCCAACACGCGCTACCACGACGTCGCCGCCGGGCACTACGACGCCAAGTGGGGCATCGACTTCGGCGACGTGGGGCGTGCGCAGGTGCGCGCCAAAGTGCGCAGGGCGCTCGGCCGCGAGCCCGGCTTCTACCCGCGCTCGCTGGAGATCGGCGCCGGCACCGGCTACTTCACCCTCAACCTGCTGCGCGCCGGGCTGATCGGCGAGGCCACCTGCAGCGACATCTCGCCCGGCATGCTGCGCACGCTGCAGGCCAACGCCGCGCGCGCGGGGCTCGCCGTCGCCACGCAGCCCGCCGACGCCGAGCGCCTGCCATTCGAGGACCGCAGCTTCGACCTCGTGCTCGGGCACGCCGTGCTGCACCACATCCCCGACCTGCAGCGCGCCTTCGCCGAGTTCGAGCGCGTGCTCGCGCCCGGCGGCACGCTGCTGTTCGCCGGCGAGCCCTCGCGCCTCGGCGACCGGCTCGCGCGCGTGCCCAAGCGCCTCGCCGGCGCGCTCGCGCCCGCCTGGCGGCGCGCGCTGCGCGCCGCGCCAGCGCCGCCCGCCGAGGGCGACGCGCCCGACGCCGCGCTCGAGGGCGTCGTCGACGTCCACGCCTTCGCGCCCGGCCAGCTCGCGCGCGTCGCGCGCCAGGCCGGGCTGGAGCACGTGCGCGTCAGCGGCGAGGAGCTGCTCGCCAACTGGTTCGGCTGGACCAACCGCACGCTCGAGGCCACCGCCGCCCCCGACGACGTGCCCTGGGCCTGGCGCCTGTACGCCTACCGCGGCTACCTGCTGCTGCAGCAGCTCGACCGGCGCCTGCTCGAGCCGCGGCTGCCCGCCGCCGTCTTCTACAACCTGCTGCTCACCGCGCGCAAGCGCGCCGCCGCCCGCTGACGCGCCGTTTGCGCCGGCGCCTCGCGCGCGCTTTCCAGGCGCCCCGCGCGCGCCTCCCAGGCGCCCCGCGCCTGAGCGCCCGCGTCCGTGCCCGCGCTCGCGCCCGCCCAGGCGGCGTTCACCACCAGGCACACAGCTAGCGTCTGTGGCTCTGCGCGAGGCGTACGGCGGCCGTACGCGCCACAGCCGGCGCCGGCCACAGCCGCACGATCGCCAGCCTCGCACCCAGCTTGCCGTGCCGCGACTTCAGCAGCGCGCGGCCCGCCGCAGTCAGCCTGATCTGCACCGTCGCCGTCCTGCCCGCCGCGATCGCGAAGCCCGTCGCGCCGATCCGCACCGTCTTCGAGCCGCGCCTGCCGTGCCCACGCCGCACCCTCACCGTCAGGCGCAGCCTGCCCGCGCACCTCGCCGTGCCCGCCCGCGCCAGCACCAGCCGCGCGCGGCCCCGCCGCACCGCCAGCCTGCGGCCCGCCAGCGACACCGAGCAGCTGCTCGCCACGGTCGGGCCCGACGCCAGCACCGACGATGCCGCACCCGCGCTCGTCCCCGTCGCCGTGGACGAACCCTGCCCGCCTGAGCCTTCGCCGCCACCTTGGCTGCCCCTGCCCCCTTCGCCCTTGCCGCCTTCGCCTTCTTCACCGCCTTCGCCTTCGCCGCCACCGCCGCCCTGGTCCGCTTTGCTCTTGTAGGTGAAGCGCGCGCCTTCGTCGACCGCGCTTTCGCCCAGCGGCGTCGTCACCCTTACGCTCACCGTGCCCATGCCGCGCGGAGTCACCGCCGTGATTTCTTTTTCGCCGTCGATCGTAAAGCTCGCCGCCGTGTTGGAGCCGAACAGCACCTGCTCCACGTGCGCCAGGTGTTCACCTGTGAGCTTCACCGTGGTGCCCCCCGAGGACGGTCCCGAGCTCGGAGCCACCGCTTCCACCGACGGCCTCGGACCGAACACCCAGGCCGCGCCCACCCGGCCTTCCGAGCGGCCGCCCACCAGCAGCGTTTCCGCGCCCTGCGCCAGCGCCACGCTCGAGCCGAAGTGCGCGGTGCCGCTCTGGTAGGCGCCCGCGCCGAGCCCCTGCGCCGAGCCCCAGCCGCCTGCGCCCGCGTCTTCCAGCAGCCACGCCTGACCGCGCCCGGAGCGCGCGCCCGCCGAGCCCACCAGCGCCGTGCGACCGTCTTCCGAGAGCGCCAGCGCCGTGCCGAATTCTTCGCCCGCTTCGGTGCCCGCCAGCGCCGTGCCCGCTTCCCATCCCGCGCCGCCGTGGTCGAACACCCACGCCGCCCCCGTCGCGCCTTCGTCGCCCGGCGCGCCCACCACGGCGGTGCCGCCGTCGCCCGACAGCGCCACGCTCTTGCCGAAGCCCTGTTCGGATTCGCCCGAGCCGCTCAGGCGGGACCCCGCCGCGGGCCAGCCCGACGAGGAGCGCTGGAACACCCAGGCGGTGCCGCCCCCGGCGCTGCCCGGCGCGCCCACCAGCGCCACTTCCCCGTCGGCCGAAAGCGCCACGCTGTGGCCGAAGCCGCCTTCGCCTTCCTGGCCCGACCCGCTCAGCGCCCCCGCCAGCTCCCAGCCGCCGGGGCCGCGCGTGTACACCCACGCGCGGCCTTTGTACATCGGCGCGCCCACCAGCAGCGTGTCGCCGTCGCTCGACAGCGCCACGCTGTGGCCGAACCTCGTGCCTTCGCCCGGGCCCACGATTTCCGCCGTCTGCGTCCAGCCCGCGCCCGAGCGCGAGAACACCCACACCGCGCCGCCGTTGTTGTGCGCGTGCGACGCCCCCACCACTGCCGTGTCGCCGTCGCCCGACAGCGCCACGCTCTGCCCGAAGTGGCAGGGGGTCGGTTCTTCCGCGCCCGACGCCCCTTCTTCACGCTTTTCTTCGGCGCTTTCCTGGCCGCAATCCCCCGTTTCGCTGGCCGCCGCCGGAATCGACAGCGCCGTGCCCGCCGCTTCCCAGCCGCTCTCGCTCGAGCGCGCGTACACCCACGCCTGCCCCAGCCCGTGGTTCTCGTGGGGCGCGCCCACCAGCGCCGTGTCGCCGTCCTGAGCCAGCGACACGCTCGCCCCGAACTGGCCGCCCTCGGCGCCGCCGCCCGGAACGAACCTGAATTCCGGGGTGTGTTCGCCCGGCGAGGCCAGCGCCGTGCGCGCCGCGGCCGCGCGCGCCGGCGCAGAGGCCCACAGCGCCAGCAGCCACGCCGTCCCCACCAGCGCCAGCGCCGCCGCCGCCCACCATGCCGGCGTCCGCCGCGATGCGCGCCCGCCCAGGCGTCGCGCCGGCGCGCGCGTCATCGAGCGCCGCACCCGCCGCGGTGCCTGCGCCTCCGCTCCATCGCATCTGTGCACAGCCGGTGCGAACCGAGCATCTGCAACCCTCCATAGTCGCTTGCGGTGCCCGGGTGAGGATGCCCGCACGCACCAAACGTTCTCCAATGTCTCCAATCAGCAGAGTACCCAACCGGCTCGGTAAGTCAACCAGCGGGCGTGATGCGCGCTCACGCGCTCACCGCCACGCCGCCACGCCGCGGATCGCCGGCCCCGGTGAGCTCGCCGTCTCGCCGCAGCGCCGCCTGCACGCCGCCGAAGAACAGGTTGGCAGCGGCGAAGCGCACCACCCGCTCGTGCTCGCCCAGCGCCGCCGCGTCGATGCCCGGCTCGGCGAACACCACGCCGTCCTCGAAGTGCACGCGCGGCGCCCGCACCGCCTGATCCACCGTCAAGCCCCGGTCCACCACCGCCACGATCGTCTGCAACAGCGCCGAGCGGATGCGATTGGAGCCGGCGCTGCCCAGCACCAGCTCCACGCCGCCCTCGCGCGTCAGCACCGACGGCGCCATCATGCTCGGAAGCCTGCGCCCGGCGGGGTGCAGGTGAAAGCCGAGCGGGTTGAGGTCCTGCTCGCCCATCACGTTGTTGAGGTGCAGCCCCGTCCCCGGCACCACCACGCCCGAGCCCTCGCCGTTGGTGCAGGTCGCGCTGCACGCCCGCCCCTGCGCGTCGATCACCGAGATGTGCGTGGTGGCGCCCAGGCGCGAGCCCAGGAAGCGCTCGAGGAAGCGCTCCTCGCCGAGGCCCTCCACGAACTGCGGCGTGCGCTCCGCCTGCGCCGCCGCCATCGCCGCCACCACCGCCGCCAGCGTCGGCGGCGCCGGCTCCCTGTCCAGCAGCGCCAGCGCGTACGCCAGCAGCGTGCCGCCGGCTGACGGCGGCGGGTTGGTCAGCAGCTCGCGGTCGCGGTAGCGCATGCGCACCGGCTCGCGCTCCACCGCCGCATATCCCGCCAGGTCGCTCGCCTGCACCGAGCCGCCCCGCGCCGCCAGCCACTCGCACACCGCGCCCGCCACGTCGCCGCCGTAGAACGGCTGCGCGCCCTCGCGGCCGAGGCGCACCAGCGCGTCCGCCAGCTCCGGGTTGCGCAGCACCTCGCCCTCGCGCAGCAGCCTGCCGCCCGGCGCCCACAGCGCCGCGCACTCCGGCGTGGAGGTCAGCAGGTCGATCAGGATCTCGGCCACGTAGGCCTGGCCCGCGTTCAGCGCCACACCCTCGCGCGCCAGCTTCGCCGCCGGCGCCGCCAGCTCCTCCAGCGGCACCGTGCCCCAGCGGCGCACCGCCTCGCACACGCCCGCAGGCGTCCCGTACACGCCGCACGACGCCGGCCCGATGTAGAACACCTGGGCCGCGTCGCCGAAGGACACGTCCACAGCCCGCAGCTCCACCTCCGAGCCGTCGCCCGCGCGGGTCGGCGCCTGCACGAAGAAGTCCAGCAGCGTCGGCGCCAGCCCGCCGCCCGCCACCAGCATGTAGCCGCCCGCGCCCAGGCCCGTCAGCAGCGGCTCCGCCGCGAACGACGCCAGCATCGCCGCCACCGCCGCGTCCACCGCGTTGCCGCCCGCGCGCAGCACGCGCGCCCCCGCCTGCGCCGTCAGCGGGTGCCCCGCCGCCACTACGCCGTGCTCAGCCATGGACCAGCGATAGCACAGGCCGCAGTGGCGGGGAGGCAGCGCCAGCCGGTTGTGGGCTCAGCGCCCCGGCAGGAACTCGGGCACGTCCAGCTCGTCCACCGACAGCCCGCGCCGGCGAGACGGAGCCTCGCGCTCGCGCGCCGGGCGCGAGGGCGCCGCGCGCTGCACCCGCAGCTCGCCGGCAGCCGGCTCTTTGAAGCGTTCGGCGCTCTTGCGCCTGCCCTCCTCGCCATAGCCGGTCGCCACCACCGTCACCCACACCTCCTCGTCGAGCTTCTCGTCGACCATCGCGCCGAAGATGATGTTGGCGTCGGGGTGGGCCGCCTCCGAGACCGACTTGGCCGCCTCGTTGACCTCCCACAGGGACAGGTTCTCGCCGCCCGTGATCGACAGCAGGATCGAGCGCGCGCCCTCCATCGAGGTTTCCAGCAGCGGCGAGGACACCGCCTGCATCGCCGCCTCGGTGGCGCGGTTCTCGCCCACGCCCATGCCGATCCCCAGCAGCGCGCTGCCCGCCTCGCTCATGATCGTGCGCACGTCCGCGAAGTCGAGGTTGATCAGACCCGGCAGCGTCACCAGGTCCGAGATCCCCTGCACGCCCTGGCGCAGCACGTCGTCGGCCACGCGGAAGGCCTCCACCATCGAGGTCTGCTTGTCGAGCACCGACAGCAGGCGTTCGTTGGGCACCACGATCAGCGTGTCCACCTCGTCCGACAGCGCGCCCACGCCGCGGTCCGCCTGCTCTGCCCGCCGCGTGCCCTCGAAGCCGAACGGCTTGGTCACGATCGCCACCGTCAGCGCCCCGATTTCGCGCGAGATGCGCGCCACGATCGGGGCCGCGCCGGTGCCGGTGCCGCCGCCCGCGCCCGCTGTGATGAAGATCATGTCCGAGCCCTTCAACAGCGCCTTCAGGCGGTCGTAGTCCTCCATCGCCGCCTGACGGCCCACGCCGGCGTCCGAGCCCGAGCCGAGACCGCGGGTGAGCTCCGCGCCGATGTGCAGCGTGATGTCCGCCGTGGACTGCTGCAGCGACTGCACGTCGGTGTTCACCGCCACGAACTCGATGCCCTCGACCTCGGCCTCGACCATGCGGTTGACCGCGTTCACGCCCGCGCCGCCGACCCCCACCACCCTGATCACCGGCTGGCCCACCTGCGCCGCCCCCCGCCCCGGGCCCTCGTACGACCGCGCGTAGCCCGCGTCGCGCGAGTGCGACGAGTAGGGCGCGTAGTCCTCGCGCTGGGCCGCGTAGTCCTCGCCGCCGGGCGCGGGGCGGTCCATCAGGCTCTCCGGGATCTCCGAGGAGAAGGCGTGGCGCAGGCGCTCCTGCGGCGTCGGCACGCGCGACTGCTCGCGCGGCGGCTGCGGCGACGCGCCCAGCGCGGGGTGCGGCAGACCGCCCTCGCGGCGCTCCTGCGAGCGCGCGCTGCCGGCCGCGGTGCTCGCCGCCAGCTCGCCCGCGTCGGCACGCGGCGAGCGCTCGGGCGCGCGCTCCGGCTCCGCCGCCGCGTCGTGCTCGCGCTGCGAGCCGGCCTGCGCCCGCTGCGAGCCGTCCTGCGCCTCTTCGGTCTTGCGGAACAGGGCCGCCAGCGGCCCTTCGCGCATGCTCGCGCGCTTGTTAGCCCCGGCCATGGGCGACGACCTCCTTGCGATCGCCGGCGAGCACCTCTTGCGCGAGCTGGCGGTAGGACTGCGCGGCCACGCCGTCGGGCTCGTAGCGCAGCACCGACATGCCCTTCACCGGCGCCTCCGCGAAGCGCACCGTCTTGCGGATGCGCGAGGCGAACACGCGGTCCCCGAAGTTTTCCTCGAGGATCTCGATCGCCTCCTTCGCGTGGATCGTGCGCGAGTCCACCAAGGTGGGCAGGATACCCTCGATGTCCACGTCCGGATTGAGGTTCTCGCGGATCATCGCGAGCGTGTTCTGCAGCTGGATCAAACCGCGCATCGACAGATACTCGCACTGAACGGGGACGATCACCTTGTCGGCCGCCGTCAGCGCGTTGATCGTCAGCAGGCCGAGGCTCGGCGGCGTGTCGATGCAGATGAAGTCGTAGTCCTCGCCGATCGGCTCGAACGCCTTCTGCAGCGCGCGCTCGCGCCCGATCATCGTCGACATCGCGATCTCCGCGCCGGCGAGGTCGATCGAGGCGCACGCCACGTCGATCTCGCGCTTGCGGATCACCTCGCGGATCGAGACCTTGTGCACCAGCACGTCGTACATCGACTGCTCCAGCGTGTCCGGGTCGATCCCCTGCGACATCGTGAGATTGCCCTGCGGGTCCATGTCCACGCACAGCACGCGGTGACCCTCCTCCGCGAACGCCGCCGCCAGGTTGAGCGTCGTCGTCGTCTTTGCCACGCCGCCCTTCTGGTTGGCGAACGCGATTACCTTGGCCGTGCCGTCCACGGTGGCTCCGATGCTGGTTGGTGGGATAGCCGTCCGGTGGGTATTCGCATGCCGTGAGACGATTCCTGCACGCGAGCTAGCATCCGCCGCGGTGCCATCCGCGAGCAGCCCCGCAGGCGAGCCCCAGGCGCGGGCGCAGGCGAGCGCCGGCGGTCTCGCTGCGCGCCTGCGCGAGAAGCGCGTGGTCGTGTGCGTGGGCGCCGGCGGCGTCGGCAAGACCACCACCGCGGCCGCGCTGGCGCTCGGGCTCGCCCGGCGCGGCGGCAAGGTGGCGGTGGTCACGATCGATCCCGCCAAGCGGCTCGCCTCCGCGCTCGGCCTGACGGAGCTGGCCTGCGAGCCCCGGCCGATCGAGCCGCGCCTGCTCGAGGCCCAGGGCGTCGAGGTCGCCGGCGAGCTGTGGGCGATGACGCTCGACGCCAAGCGCACCTTCGACCGGCTGATCGCGCAGCTCGCGCCCAGCGACGCCGCGCGCGAGGAGATCCTCGCCAACCCCGTCTACCGGGAGCTCTCGACCGCCGTCGCCGGATCGCACGAGCTGAGCGCGATCGCAAAGCTGTACGAGCTGCACGAGGAGCACGACTTCGACGTGATCGTGCTCGACACGCCGCCCTCGCGCAACGCGCTCGACTTCCTCGACGCCCCCGAGCACATGCTGCGCTTCCTCGAAGGCCGCGCGCTGCAGGTGTTCCTCGGCCCCGGCGGCGTCACCGCGCGCCTGTTCGGGCGCGGCACCGCGATCGTGTTCGCGATCTTCGCGCGCATCACCGGCGTGGACATGCTCGCCGAGCTCTCGCGCTTCTTCCGCTCGCTGTCTGGCGTGGTCGACGGCTTCGGCGAGCGCACGCGCAGCGTCTCCGCGCTGCTGCGCGCGCCCCACACCAGCTTCGCGATCGTCACCTCCGCCGAGCACGAGCCCGCGCGCGAGGCGGCGTTCCTGGCGGGACGGCTGGCAGCCGCCGGCATCCACGTCGACGAGCTGGTCGTCAACCGCGTGCACGCCGAGAGCCTGCACGGGCTCGAGCCCGAGCAGCTCGCGCGGCTGCTGCAGCCTCAGCTCGGCCAGCGCCTGGCCGCGCGCGTCGCCTCCAACCTGGCCGACTACGACGTGCTCGCCCGGCGCGACGCGCGCACGCTCGCACGGCTCTCGCGCGCGCTCGGCGAGGACGGGCGCGCGATCGTGGTGCCGCAGCTAGATGAAGACGTCCAGGATCTCCGGGGCCTGTCGCGGATCGCCCAGCACCTCTTCGCCTGAGCGCGGCGGGCCGGCCGGCTGCACGTCCGCAGGCGCCGCCAACTCCGCGGGCTGCGCCCCGCCGGCGCCCGCCAGCAGCAGCTGGTCCGCCAGCGACACCAGGTCGTGGTCGAGGTGCCCGCAGATCACGTCGCGCAGCAGCGCGCGCAGGTGGTTGGCGATCTCGCCGGCCAGCTCGAGCGCGCCCCGGCGCTCCCCCGGCGCGGGCACGCCGTCGCCGATCAGCCGCCGCTCCAGCGCCAGCGCCTCCAGCACGCGCCCGTTGAGCTCCAGGCGCCGCTCGGGCGTCGCGCACAGTGCCGACAGCCGGCCTGCCAGCAGCGCGCTCGCGGGGCCCTCCGGCTCGAGCAGCGCCCGCAGCGCCATCAGGTGGTCGCTGAGACCGTGCAGCGCGTCGGCGCGCTCGCAGCCGAGCTCGAAGCGGGTCAGCGCCCAGGCCAGCTCGTTGCCGTCCGGCGCGCGGCGCGAGACGAGATTGCAGAAGGCGCGCAGCTCGTCCTCCTGCTCGGGCGTCACCACCAGCATCCCGTGCGGGCGCCCGCCGTGTCCGAGCGCGAGCGCGCGCCACCTGCCGCCGGCCGCGCGTGCCCACGCCAGCTCGCCCAGCGTCACGCGCCCGTCGCCGAACAGCCGCAGCGACCGCAGCAGGTCCGCGAACAGCTCGCGCGCCTGCGCCACCGCCTGCTCCGGCTCGCTCTCGCCGGCGGCCAGCGCGACGACCAAGTGGTCCTGGGCGCCGTGCTCGCCCCCCGCCAGCGCCTGCTCCGGCAGTCCCTCCAGCGCCTGCGGCCGGGCGATCATCAGGCGGCTCGTCAACGCCAGCTCGTCGGAGCCGATCGCGAGACCGTGCAGGGTCGCCACGATCGTGGTTTCGCGGCCGTCGCTGAGCGCCGAGCGCCCCAGCCGCTCGAGCGCCGCGCGTACGCGCTCCTCGCGCAGTTCGAAGTCGCTCTGCTCCTCGAACACCTCGTGCAGCAGCGCGGCGATGGCGGCGCGCACGCGCGTGCGCCGGTCGCTGCGCGCCGGCTCGAGCCCGGCGCTCACCAGATAGCGCTCCAGCCCCGCAAAGCCCTCCAGCGCAGCGGCGAGCGCGCCGTAGCCGGGCAGGCGCTCGAGCTCCGCGCGGTGCTCGTCGATGAACTCACCGGTCATCGCGCGGCAGGCGTAGAGCACGGGCGCGCCCGCGCCGCCGCGGCGCCGGGCACTGTGGCCCTCCAGCTCCAGGCGCACCTCCGCGCCCGCGGCCAGCAGCCCCTGCAGGTGGTCCGAGGCCTGCTGCACCAGCTCGGCCGCGGCCGAGCTCAGATCGTACGCGCGCATGGTGCGCTCAGTTCTCGCTGCCGCCGCGCGCTCCTGCATCGCGCAGCGGCGCTTGCAGCCGCCGCGCTGTCAGTCGCGCGCCGGCGCCGTCAGCCGCGCGGCGACGCCGTCAGTCGTGCGCGCTGCCGCCGGAGGGCTGGCGCGCGCGCAGCTGCGTGCCCGGCAGCGCCCGCCGCGCGGCGCGCTTGAGCCAGCCCGGCGTGTGGTGGCGCAGCCAGCGCCGCTGTGTCAGCAGGCGCTCGCCACGCTGCCCCAGCACCTCGCCGGTGCTCTTGCAGGGGCGCGAGGGGTCGAGCAGATGGTCCTCGGCGTAGCTGCGCAGCTGGCGCTGCGAGGGCAGCTCGATCTCGTCCGAGTCGCGGCCGCCGCGCCAGCGGTGCCAGCCGCGCGCGACCTCGTCGGGGTCATAGCGTTTGTGGGTGAACTTGCGCGCCGCGTAGTCCGCGCTCAGGAACAGGTAGTGACGCGAGTACAGCGACTGCGGAGCGAGCTTCAGGCCGGGGAAGCGCACGCGATGCCCGCCCGAGTGCGTGAGGTTCACGGCACCCTGCTGGCGCTTCCACGCGTTCAGCCGGTTGGGGAAGCTCGGCAGCACCGGGTAGTAGGAGCGCATCGTGCGCAGGTAGTCGTCGTGGTCGTGGTCGGGCTGCTCGCGCGTGGGCACGAACACGAACTCGAGGAAGTTCACCGCGTTGAAGCCGGCCTCGTCGGCGCGCGCGATCGCCTCCGCCAGCGAGCGGCCCCTTTCCGGGCTCACCCGGAATTCGTCGGTGTCCTGGTGCATGAACCAGTCCGCCTCGAGGCTCTGTGCGAGCTCCTGCTTGCGCTCGAGCTGGCGGTGCAGCGAGAACACGCCGTCGCGCGCCAGCGTCTCGATGCCGATCAGGTTGGCCGCGAGCCTGCGTTCGGCGATCGCCACCGTGTCGTCGCTGGATTCGTTGTCGACGAGATAGGCCAGCACGCCCTGCGCGGCGAGATGGTCGAGGCAGTCGCCGATGAAACGCTGCTCGTTGTACGTCTGCAGCAGCGCCACGATCCTCATCGGCGCGATCATAGAGCGCGCGCAGCGGCGCGAGCGATCAGGCCGCCAGCACCGCAGCAGCTGCGCCGGCGGGCTCGGCCCGCCCACGCTGCGCGCACTCCGCGCCCAGCCAGCGTTCGCCATACGCGCGCATGTCGTCGATCAGCGGCAGCAGCGCGCGGCCCTTCTCGGTCAGTGCGTACTCCACCCGCGGCGGCACCTCGGGGAAGGTGTGGCGCTCGACCACGCCCTCCTCCTCCAGCGCGCGCAGCCGCAGCGACAGCGTGCGAGGGCTGATGCCAGCCAGCGAGCGTTCTAGCTCGCAGAAGCGCGAGCGTCCCTCGGCCAGGTCGCGCACCAGCAGCAGCGTCCACTTGCCGCACACGATCTCGGCCGTCATGCAAACCGGGCACGTCTCGTCGATCGCCATTCCGCCCTTTACTTTACCAAATGAAGTATCGCGGGCGCGCGCGGGCGCACCGGCGGCGCGCGCGGACCCCGCGCGCAGGCGACGTTGAGCGAGCGCGTCGGCTGGGCGTCGGCTTCGCGGTTTGCCTCGGCGGCGGCCACGTCCTCCATGGTGGTGCCGCGGCGCCCGTCGGCCTGCATCAGCAGCTTGAAGTCGTGCGGGCTGGAGGCCACGCGCATCGCGTCCTCGAAGGTCACGCGCCCCGCCTTGACGTGGCCGAACAGCGCCTGGTCGAAGGTCTGCATGCCGTAGAAGCCGCCCGAGGTGATCACCTCCACGAGCTTGCCGGTCTGGGACGGGTCGATGATCATGTCACGCACCCGCCCGGTCATGCGCAGGATCTCGCACACCGCCACGCGGCCGCCGTCGGCGCCCGGCACCAGACGCTGCGAGATCACGCCCTTGACGGTGCCCGCGATCATGCTGCGCGCCTGCGAGTGCTGGTGCGGCGGGAAGAAGTCGAGCATGCGGTTGATCGACTCGGTGGCGTCCACGGTGTGGATCGTGGAGAGCACCAGGTGGCCGGTCTCGGCCGCCGACAGCGCCGTCTGCACCGTCTCCTCGTCGCGCATCTCCCCCACCAGGATCACGTCGGGGTCCTGGCGCAGCACGCGGCGCAGCGCGCGCTTGAAGGAGGCCGTGTCCATGCCCACTTCGCGCTGGTTGATCACGCAGCGCGAGTCCGTGTGCACGAACTCGATCGGGTCCTCGATCGTCACGATGTGCTTGCTCATCGTGTGGTTCATGTGATCGATCATCGCCGCCAGCGTGGTGGACTTGCCGGAGCCGGTGGTGCCGGTGAGCAGCACGATCCCGCGCTCCTCCTCGGCCAGTTCCCGCACCACGTCCGGCAGCGCCAGCTCCTCGATCGTGGAGATGTGGTGCGGGATCGCGCGGCACACCATCGAGATCACGCCGCGCTGCAGGAAGGCGTTGATGCGGTAGCGCGCCACCTCCGCGATTTCGTAGGAGAAGTCGACCTCGTGCTCGCGCGCGAATTCACCCAGCTTGACCTCGTCGCTGAGCAGGTCCTTGAGCGCCGTCTCGGTGTCCTCGGCGCTGAGCGGCGGCTGGCGCTGGTCCACCGCCAGCTCGCCGTGCACGCGGTGCAGCGGCGCCGAGCCCACCTTCAGGTGCAGGTCCGAGCCGTCTTTCTCGACCAGCTCGCGCAGCGCCGCCTTCACGTCGAACATACCCCCTGATCGGC
>Ga0335075_10009832_pt1 | contig 14549 bp, 13 predicted proteins | sample Lox_Sample_24_FD_206723 | JGI IMG/M metagenome (GOLD analysis project Ga0335075, IMG submission 206723) | Soil microbial communities from Loxahatchee National Wildlife Refuge, Florida, United States - Lox_Sample_2.4 | ecosystem: Environmental > Terrestrial > Soil > Wetlands | place: USA...
GCCAGTCACGGCATCAGGGAAGCGATCAGCTACCAGCCCGTCAGCCGCTACTGGGCCTTTCAGTGGATCGAGACCGCGATCTACCTCGCCCTGGCCCTGGCGATGGCCGGGTACTGTTTCCGGCGACTCAGCCGCCGCCACCTCTCCTGAAGAGCGGACGCCGCCGTAAGGACCTTCGACCGGGAGGATGGCGTCCGGGCCGGGCTGGGATTACGCCGGGCGCCTCCTGAGCAAGGCCGACCGCGTGTGCTCAGACGTGCACCAGGTCGCGTTCGATCTGCTGCAGGCTGCGGCCCTTGGTCTCCGGTACCTTCCGCCAGAAGTAACCGAGCGCGACGAGGGTCAGGAAGCCGAACAGGAAGAACGCCCCGACGCCGCCAACCGCGCTGAGCAGGGTCAGGAACGAGATCGTGACGATGAAGTTCGCTCCCCAGTTGGCCATCGTGGCGACGCTCATCGCGGCGCCGCGGATCTTGAGCGGGTAGATCTCCGCGATCAGCAGCCAGAACACCGGGCCGAGCCCGATCGCGAACGACCCGGTGTAGATCAGCAGGCCGATCACCGCGACGATCGCGAGCGCCCCGGTTAGGTGCGAGCCGCCGAGGAAGCTCAGCGCGGTGATCGTCATGCCGACCGCCATGCCCGCCGTGCCGGACAGCAGCAGCGGACGGCGGCCCACCCGGTCGAGCAGCCACACGGCGACGATCGTCATGCCGACGTTGACCGCGCCGTTCACCACGTTCGCCAGCAGTGCGGCCGAGTTACCGAACCCGGCGCCCTGCAGCAGCGACGGGGCGTAGTAGATCACCGTGTTGATGCCGGTGATCTGCTGGAACACCGCGAGCAGCACGCCGACCGCGAGCAGCGGCCGGACCGACCGGGACACCAGTTCCCTGACGCCCGCCTGCCGCTCGCTGACCTCGCGGACCTCCCGGATCTCTTCCTCGATGTCGCCGGAGTCCCGGACCCGCCGCAGCACGGTGCGCGCCTCGTCGTCCCGGCCCTGCCGGATCAGCCAGTGCGGGCTTTCGGCCTGGAAGATCATCCCGATGAACAGGGCGATCGCCGGGATCGCGGCCAGGCCGAACATCAGCCGCCAGTTCCCGGTCGAGGAGAGCCCGTAGTCGATCAGGTATGACACCAGGATGCCGGCCGTGATCGCGAGCTGGTTCAGGCTCACCAGGCCACCGCGCACCCGCGGTGGAACCACCTCGCCGATGTACAGCGGCACCACCATCGACGCGGACCCCACGGCCAGGCCGATGACGATCCGGGCCACGAGAAGTACCGGGTAGGTGGGGGTCAACGCCGCGAGCAGCACGCCGACGACGAAGACTGCCGCGGTGATCGCCGTGGTGGGCCGCCGCCCGATGCGGTCCGCCACCCGTCCCGCCGTGAGCGCTCCCACCACGGCCCCGACCAGCAGCAGGCTGGTTACCAGCTCCTGCCGGAACTCCGACAGCCCGCCGAAATCCTTCTTGACAAACAACAGGGCTCCCGACACCACGCCGGTGTCATAACCGAACAGGAGCCCGCCCAGCGCCGTTATAGCGGCGCTGAGCGCGACGTGCCTGCGGATCCGGGCCGCGGGCTCCGCCCCGCGCTTCGCTATGAGCATCATGACAACGCCTCCTTACCGCGCCGCGTCATCGTTGGCACGGTTCGTCGTTGGCACGGTTCGTCGGGTTCCGCTACCCGGCAGAATCGGGTTATGTCTCATATGGCTGTCTTGTCCGTCACATGCGAACTATCGGGCGGATGGCTTGGAACAGGGTTTAGCGTGGCTGGGCTGGGTAGCGGCGCGCCGTGACTGACCCGCTGACCGGTGTGCGTGAGCCTGGATGAACGCTGCCCAGAACACCGCGGAGAGCTCGCCGTTCCTGCTGCTTGAGACGATGCGGAAGTCAGCGAACGTGCTGCGGGACGCCGGGCTGCCGTTCGCCCTCGCGGGCGGCGTTGCCGCGTACGCGCGCGGCGGAGGATTGCCCGTGCATGATGTGGATTTCGTCATCCTCCCAGAGGACGTCGACGCGGCGGCCGAGGCCTTCCGCAACAGCGGCATGCGGGTCGAGCGGCCGCCGGAGGGGTGGCTGATCAAGGCGTTCGACGACGACCGGATGATCGACCTGATCTTCCGCATCGCCGGGCACCCGGACATGCGGGCCCTGCTGGACCGGGCCGAGGAGATCACGGTCGAGTCCGTGCCGATGCCGGTGCTCGGCGCCACCGACCTGGTGATCTCGTTCCTGGGGGCGTTTACCGAGCATCACGCCAACTTCGCCGGGACGCTGACCTGCGTGCGTCCGCTGCGGGAGCAGGTCGACTGGGCCCGGGTACGGGAGGCGACGGCCGGATCGGCGTTCGCGACCGCGTTCCTGGTACTGCTGCGCGAACTGCGGGTACTCGACGACCATGACAAACGATGACGTCTACATAGCCGGTCAGGTCGAGCGAGCGCTTGCCCAGGACGAGCGTACGCACGAACTCGGCGTGCAGGTCGAGGTCGACGGGGACGCCGTGGTGCTGCGCGGCGAGGTCGCGGGCGAGCAGCGGCAGCGGCTCGTCGCGCAGGTGGCCGCGGAAGCGGCACCGGGGCTGGCGATACGCAACGAGGTGTCGGTGACCGAGGTGCTACCGCCCGACGAGGTCGAGATATGATCCGGGTCGCCGCGGTCGGCGACGTCCATCTCGCCCCCGACGTCCGAAGCCGGATACGGCCGTACCTGGCCGGGATCGGGGAACAGGCGGATGTGCTGCTGCTGGCGGGGGATCTGACCCAGCACGGCTCCATCGCCGAGGCCGAGGTCGTCGCCGCGGAATTCGCCGACCTGGAAGTCCCGGTCGTGGCGGTGCTCGGCAACCATGATTATCAGTGCGACATGCAAGACGAGGTCAGCGCGCTGCTGCGCGCATCCGGCATAACCGTGCTCGAGGGGACCGGGATCGTGCTTGACCTGCCTGGCGGCCGGCTCGGCGTGGGCGGCAGCAAGGGCTTCGGCGGCGGCTTCCCGGGCCGCGGGGCGAGCGAGTTCGGCGAGCCGGAGATGAAGGCCTTCATCCGGCACTCGCGCCGCCTCGCCGAAGGTCTCGGCGAGGCGCTGCGCGGCCTGGACGCCGACTACCGCGTCGCGCTCACCCATTACGCGCCAGTCCCGGACACGCTGGCCGGGGAGCCGCTGGAGATCTACCCGTTCCTTGGCAGCTACTTCCTGGCCGAGGCGGCCGACAGCGCCGGCGCCGACCTGTGCATCCACGGGCACGCCCACGCGGGTTCGGAGACCGGCGCCACACCGGAAGGCGCCCCCGTCCGCAACGTCGCGCTGCCCGTCCTGCAACGCGCCTTCGCCATCTACGCCCTCGGCGCGCCGCACGCCGCCGCGCCCCGCGCCCGGGGAGTGACTATCCCGCTGCACGGCAACCGCCGGTAACCGACGCCCCTACGGCCACGATCGTGGTCGCCTGGCCCCGTGGCGCGGCCCATCGCCATGTCGGCACCGGTTCGGCACCCGCATGAGCCACAAAAGTGCCAACTGGCGCTACATGACACCCTTACGGCTTTGCAATTGTGCCATCTATGTGCCATAGTTGTGCCATGGACCTGACGCCCTACGTATCCAGGCTCAGCGCCGAACTGGCGGTGGCCGCCGAAGCAGGTGGCGAGGACGCCCGCGCGCTCGCCGAGCGCCTCATCGCGCCGCTCGACTCGGCCGTGCGGCTCACGCTACTTGAGGCCCTGTCCTCCGCGGCCGACGAGATCACCAGGGACCTCGCGCCCGGCTCGGTGGACCTGCGCCTGCGCGGCCGTGAACCCAGCTTTGTCGTCACCCCGCCGCCCGTCGACGATTCCTTCGTCGACTCCACCCCGCCCGCCCTCGTTGCCCCGCCGCCCATCGTCGACGCGGACGAAGGCACGATGGCCCGGATCAACGTGCGCCTGCCCGAGCAGTTGAAGGCGCGCATCGAGGAAGCCGCGGCCAAGGACAAGATTTCCGCCAACGTCTGGCTGGTGCGCGCCGCCACGGCCGCCCTGGACAGCACTTCTGCCCATCGGCCCGTCAACCAGGGCCGCATCGGCGGCCAGCATTTCACCGGCTGGGTCCGCTAAATCAGCCGCCCATTTCACGCGTTCAAGAAGTCGCTCAAGGGGAGAGCCATGCCTCAATTCGAAACGCCGCAGCCGATCGCCATCACCGTCGACATGTTCCTTGGCCACGTCAAGATCATCGCCTCGGACCGTACCGACACCGTTGTCGAGGTACGGCCCTCCAATGCGGACAAGAAGGACGACGTGCGCGCCGCCAAGGAGACCGAGGTCGATTTCGCCGCCGGCAACCTGACGGTGAAAGCACCGACATGGTGGACGAAGATGAACACCCTGTTCGGCGCCAACCCGTCGATCGACGTGACCATCGAGGTGCCCACCGGCTCCCGGCTGCACGGCACCGCTCACATGTGCCGATTCCTTGTCACCGGCGAGCTCGGCCAGTGCGAGCTGAAATCCCATGTCGGCGACCTGCAACTGGACAAGGCCGACTCGCTGAAGTCGCAGTCCTCCGCCGGCAACGTCACGGTCGACCAGGTGATGAGCGGGGCGAGCATCACCACCAACGGCATCGTACGAATCCGCCAGATCAACGGCAGCGCGGTCGTCAAGAACACCCACGGGGACAGCATGATCCGTGAGGTCGCCGGCGACCTTACGGTGAACGCCGCCAACGGCAACATCACGGTCGAGCGCCCGCGCGGTTCGGTGACCGCGAAGACCGCCAACGGCAGCATCCGCGTCGGCGACGCGGCACGCGGCACCCTGCGGCTGGAGACGGCGACCGGCGAGCTGGAGGTGGGCATCCACCCGGGCAGCGCCGCGTACCTGGACGTCCACACCAAGAGCGGCGCCATCCAGAACCTGATGGAATCCGCCGACCAGCCGGCGCGGAGCGAGGAAACCGTGCACGTGTATGCACGTAACTCCTTCGGCAACATCACCATCCGGCACGCCACCGCCGTCTAGCACACCCGGCTCCGCCAACACCACCAACACGAGAGGCGCCCTGCGTCCACCGTCCGCAGGGCACCGCTGATCTCGGATTTCCAGAGAAATCCCAGGCGATGGAATTCACCGCGCGATGACACGCGCCCACTTTTCGAATCGTTCGAAAGAAATTCGTTTACTTTCTGAAAGGGATCAATGGCATGAGTACGCCATCTTCCGCTATCGCCGTGCGCGGACTGCGGAAATCATTCAAGGAAAAGCTGGTGCTCGGCGGCATCGACCTGGACATCAAGGAGGGCACGGTCTTCTCGTTGCTCGGCCCGAACGGGGCCGGGAAGACGACGACCGTGCGCATCCTGTCCACGCTGAGCAAACCGGACGCCGGCCACGCCTGGATCGCCGGGAAGGAGCTGGCCAGGGAGCCGGACGCGGTGCGTGCCGCGATCGGCGTCACCGGGCAGTTCGCCGCCGTGGACGGATTGCTCACCGGTCTCGAGAACCTGGTGCTGATGGGCAAACTGCACCACCTAGGTAAGCGCGAATCGCGGCAGCGTGCCACGGAGCTGCTAGAGAAATTCGATCTGGCGGAGGCCGCCGACAAATCGCTGGCCACCTATTCCGGCGGCATGCGGCGCAGGCTGGATCTGGCCATGACGCTGGTCGGCAAGCCCAGGATCATCTTCCTTGACGAGCCGACCGCCGGGCTCGACCCGCGCAGCAGGCGCACCATGTGGCAGATCATCCACGACCTGGTCAGCCAGGACGGCGTCACGATCTTCCTCACCACGCAGTACCTGGAGGAGGCCGACCAGCTCGCCGACAGGATCGCCGTGCTTGACCAGGGCAGGCTCGTCGCCGAGGGCACCCCGGCCGAACTGAAGCAGCTGGTTCCCGGCGGCCACGTGAGCCTGCGCTTCACCGACGCGGCCGGACTCGACCTGGCCGCCCGCATGCTCGGCGCGACCAGCCGCGACGAGGAGGAACTGACCCTCCAGGTGCCAAGCGACGGCGGCGTCCGGTCGCTGTACTCCCTGCTGGACCAGCTCAACCGGGCCGACCTCGAACCGGCCGAGCTCACCGTGCACACCCCCGACCTGGACGACGTCTTCCTCGCCCTGACCGATCACTCGACCCATTCCCCCGCCGGCGCCCACTCCCCCGCCGCCTCGATCACGGAAAACGGAGCAGACCGATGACCGCCGCCACCTACACCCTCTCCGACACGCGCACGCTGCTGAACCGCAACTTGGTGCACGCCCTGCGCTATCCCGCCATGTCCCTGAGCTCCCTGCTGATGCCGCTGATCTTCCTGCTGCTGTTCAAGTACGCGTTCGGCAAGGCGCTCGGTGCCGGTATCGGCGGAAACTACATCGACTACCTGGCCCCGGGCATGCTGATCATGACAGGGACCTCGAGCATGGTGGGCACGGCCGTGGGGGTGTGCACGGACATGACCGAGGGCCTCGTGGACCGCCTCCGGACCATGTCGATCTCGCGGTTCGCGTTGCTCGCCGGGCACGTCCTTGGCAACGTGATCCAGACCCTGCTGGCCATGGGCATACTGCTCGGTGTCGCGGTGGCCATTGGTTTCCGGCCGCACGCGGACGCGCTGAAGTGGCTGGGCGCCATCGGCGTCGCCGCGCTGATCGCCTGGGCGATGACGTGGGTGGCCATGGCCATGGGCCTGTCCGCCAAGGCCCCGGAAGGCGCGAGCAACCTGCCGATGCCGATCATTCTGCTGCCGTTCCTGAGCAGCGCGTTCGTGCCGACCGCGTCGATGAGCCCGGGACTGCGGCAGTTCGCCGAGTATCAGCCGTTCACGCCGATCACCGAGACCCTGCGTGGCTTGTTGCTTGGCACGCACATCGGGAACCAGTGGATTTTCGCCCTGGGCTGGTGCGTGGGACTGGCCGTGGTCGGCTACGTGGGATCGCGCAGGCTGTTCGACCGGCGCGCCGAACTCTGATCGACCACAACCGTTCAACGAAGGTTAGCCGGGGGAACGCGGTTCACTGGAACCGCGTTCCCCCGGCTGTTAACCCGGGAACTGCAGGGCACGCTGGAGGTGATGCTCGGCCACGCCGAGGAACCACTCACGCTCAGGGTGGCTGGTGTCCGCGATCCGCAGGGGTCCCGCGACCAGGTCCAGGTGCATGCACAGCTGGTAGAACCGAAGGCGGTCCTCGTCAAGGCCGCCTTGGCTCAGCTTCGCGTAGTGCTCGCCGAACCTCATGCGCGTCCAGACGTGCTCCGTCTCGACGTCGAAGTACCTCGCGCCCTCGATGTCGATCAGCACCGGCTCGCCGCGGCAGTCGAGCAGGACGTGGTCCGGGCCGAGTTCGCCGTGGACAAGCGCCCAGGCCGTACGCGGCTCGATCGGCTCGGCCAGCGAGTGCAGCGTTTCCCCGAGGCGGCCCTGCGCATCGGCCGCGCGCCGGTCACGCCCCGCGATCTCCTGGAGCTGGGCTAGCGCCTGGTCGAGCATGACCTTCTCGCACGACATCCCGGGAGAACGGCCGCCCGCGTCGACGAACGCCACCTTCCCGAACGACGGGGACCGGATGGCGGCCATGGCAGCCAGCCAGTCGGCAAGCACCGACAGCGGGCGCTCCGCCGCCACGGGATCCTTTTCAAGCAGGGCCTCGAGGTTGCCGCCCGGGACGTCCTCGACCACCGCGATGTCCGCCGGATACAGCGCCCTTGACCGGTCCGTGAACAGGATCTCAGGACAGCGAACGCCCGCAGATGCCAGGCGGCGCGCCGCAGCCTCGAACAGGGCGAGCCCGGACGCGTGCGAGAACGGGTCGGCCGGATCGTCGGCGCCTTCTGGAAGCACGCCCAGCCAGTAGTCCTCGGAATCGTCCCAGGCGTATATGAGCGCCGTGCCGCCGTCATCCATCGTCAGGCGGTAGGCGCCCTTCTTCGAACCGCCGGCAAGCCGCTCTGCCCTGAGCAGAGCCCGGTCCCTGCCGAAGGCCGCACGAACCACCGGGCGCAGGCTTCCGGCATCCGCGAACTTCCGTTCGTCCGCCATGGCCGTCCCTCTTTTCTTGCCCCACGTCGCGGAGAGACCAGCCTGGCACGGCCATCACCCCGCCACAAGCGAATCCCTTCCAGGATTAAGGCCCGGAGTGTGTCGAGAACACGGCAGTGGCACCGACCTCTTCATAGCAGGCCAGTTCACAACGACAGCAGGAGGAATTGCGATGAATGTCAGCTTCGAGACTGTGACGTCGGCTGACGGCACCCCGCTCGCCGTCGAGCGCGCCGGCGAGGGGCCGCCGGTGATCCTGGTCGGCGGGGCGTTCAACGACCGGTCCACCGTCGCCGGGCTTGCCGCCGTGCTGGCGGACGGCTTCACCGCGGTGACCTACGACCGGCGCGGCCGCGGAGACAGCGGCGACGCCGCCAGCTACGCGGCCGAACGCGAGGTCGAAGACCTCGCCGCCGTGATCAGCTACGCAGGGGGGCCGACCGGGGTGTTCGGGCACTCCTCGGGCGCGGTCCTGGCCCTAGAGGCAGCCGCCGACGGCGTGGAGGTCGCCAAGGTCGCCGCCTACGAGCCGAGCTACGTGATCGAGGGCACCCGGCCGCGGCCGGGCGATGACCTGGCCGACCGTGTCCGGGCGCTGCTTGATAAGGGTGACCGCGATGGGGCGGTGGCGCTGTTCCAGGCCGAAGTCGTCGGCCTTCCCACTGAGATCATCGACGGGATGCGCACCAGCCCGATGTGGGGCTGGTTCACCGGGCTCGCCCATACCCTGCCCTACGACCTGACCTTGTGCGGGCCGGGCATGCGGCTGCCCGCCGGGCGGCTCGCGGGCATCACGGTCCCGGTGCTGGCGATCGGTGGCGGCGCGAGCCCGCTGTGGCTGCCGGCCGCCGCCCGCGCCGTCGCCGGCACCGTCCCGGGCGGACGCTATGTCAGCCTCGACGGCCAGGACCACGGCGTCCTCCAGCAGCCCGACGCGCTCCGGGACCTGCTCACCGGCTACTTCGGCCCTGGCACCGGGCAGTCCGTGCAACCGGCCGGGAGCTGAAGACCGAAGAAGGTAACGGAAGGGATCACCAGGCACGCCTCCGGATCCGGGATAAGCGCCAAAAAGTAATATAAAGAACTAATGGCGCCGGAATCGCGAGCTGACACTGCTGTGCCCGAAACCCCGGAGGAACGATCCGCGCGGCCGGCGGCCCGCGGCCTGACGGGGCAGTCGATCCCACTCGTCAGCGGCATCGCGGTCTACGGGCTGATAACGGCGGGCCAGAACACGACGCTGAGCCTCTTCCTGGTCAACGCCGTCCACGCGGCGCCCTTCCTCGTCGGCCTGTTCTTCACCGCCCGCGCGGCGTCGGGGATGGTGGCGGGCCTGGTGACAGGCTGGGTTTCCGACCGGATGCGGGACCGGCGGGTGATCATCGGCGTTACCAGCCTGGCTGCCGCGGCCGGCGCGCTGTGCCTGGCCCTGCTGCGCGACTACGCGCTGCTGCTCGTGACCAGTGTGGTGTTCGCCAGCATCGGGGCAGGGGCGTTCGGGCAGATGTTCGCCTACGCGAACGAGTTCGCGACCGCGCGCGGGCGGGACGTCACCTTCTTCACGTCCGTCATGCGGTCCGTCTTCTCCGCGGCGTACATAGTCGGCCCGCCACTCGGGCTTTTCATCATGGCAAAGTACGGTTTCCGCCCGCTGTACCTGGGCGTCACCTGCCTCTCGCTGGCCTCCGCGGTCATTGGACGATGGGGCCTGCGCCATGCTCCGCCGAAGGTCTCCCCTGCCGCGACGCGCGGCAGTCGGGAGCGCGGAGCAGTGTGGCGAACGATCCGAAGCGCTTCGTCCATGCCCGCCCGGACCTGGCTGCTGCTCGGCGTCGTGCTGCTCCTCAGCACCGTCAACCAGATGTTCAACATCGACATCTCGCTGCACGTGACCAAAGACCTGGGGCACAGCCCGCAACTGGTCGGGTGGATGCTCGGCCTCGCGGCCGCGCTGGAGATACCCGTGATGATCGCCGCCGGCCGCGCCGCCATGCGGGTAGGCCGGGGACGGCTTGTCGGCATGTCCGCGGTCCTGGCCGCCGTGTCCTTCTGCCTGCTGCCGGTGGCGGCTTCCCCGACGGCGCTGCTGGGACTCGCGGCATTGAACGGCATCTGGCAGGGCGTCGCGCTGAGCATCCCGATGGTCATGATCCAAGACGAGACACCGGGCGGCGTGGGAATCTCGTCCTCGCTGTACGGCGCCGCCTTCGGGTCGGCGTCGATGATCGCCGGGGCGGTCACCGGCGTGACCGCGTCGGCGCTCGGGTACGGCAACGTGTTCTGGGTGTGCGCCGCCCTGTCCGCCGTCGCCGCCCTCGGAATGCTCGCCCGCCTCGCGCTCGGCCGCCGGGCCCGGCCGCGGCCCGTGCTGGGTGCCGGGCGTGCTTAGCGCGGGCCGTGCGCCCGGCATCCCCGAAACATCCGTCAATTGACGTATATCCAAGCAAGCTGCCCGGGCGCGGCGGCGATTTATGTCAACATGGCACCTTGTATCCGGTTGAGCCGTTTGCGTGGGACCTCGCACGTCCTTCGGAACGAAGGAGGCAGCGTGCGCAGCTTCCCGGCACAAGGGGCAACCTTCGGCGACGTGTTCAGGGTCCGCGAGTTCCGGACCCTGTGGTTCTCCCAGAGCCTGTCAGAGGTAGGGGACCGGCTCGCGCTGATCGCACTGACCCTCCTGGTCTACGACAGGACCGGCTCGCCGCTGCTCTCGGCGGTGGCGTACGCGGCGGGCTATGTTCCCTGGGTGATCGGCGGTCTGATCTTCTCCGGCCTGGGAGACCGGCTGCCACGGCGGGAGGTGATGGTCGCCTGCGATGTGATCCGGGCGCTCCTGGTAGCCGTGATGCTCCTGCCGGGGATGCCGCTGTACGGCCTGGTCGTCCTGCTGTACATGACCACGATGGCACAGGCGCCGTTCGAATCGGCCAGGTCCGCGATCCTGCCCGACATCCTCTCCGGGCAGCGGTATACCCTGGCCGCGGCGGTCATGCAGACCAGCTTCCGGGTGGCGATCGTGGCCGGAGCGGCCGTCGGCGGCGTCACGGTCGCGTTCATCGGAGTCCGGCCTGCCCTCGGCGTCGACGCCGTCACGTTCCTGGCTTCCGCAGTGCTTGTCCGGTTCGGGACCCGGGCCCGGCCCGCCGCCGGACCCGGTCCCGGCCCGCTGAAACAGCTGGGCGAGGGAGCCCGGCTGGTGCTCGGCAACAAGGCGATCCGCACGCTGATGATGCTCGGCTGGCTGATCGCCCTGTACTCGATTCCCGAAGGCATCGCGGCCCCGTACGCCGAGCGGCTCGGCGGCGGCCCGGCGGCCGCCGGCCTCGTCATCGCCTCCGGGCAGGTCGGCGCTGTCCTGGCTACGCCGTTCTTCACCAGAACCGTCGGGCCGCTGACCCGGCTGCGCTGGGTGGGGCCGATGGCCATCTGCACCTGCGCCGTGCTGCCGCTGACCCTCTTCCGCCCCGGCCTCGCCATCTCGATGGCGATCTTCACGCTGTCGGGCACGTTCGCCATTTACCAGATCGCCGCGAACACCGCGTTTGTCGAATGGATACCGGACACACGCCGCGCCCAGGCGTTCGGCCTGGCCAGCATGGGGACGGTAGTCGGCCAGGGCGCGGCCCTTACGATCGCGGGCGCCGCCGCCGAGATGATGCCTCCGTCCACGGTGATCGCCATAGGTGGCGGACTAGGTGCTCTCACGGCCTGCGCCCTGGCGCTGCGCTGGCGGCGCATAACGCCCGCCGTCGGCCGCCACTCCGCGAGGCAGCTGCGCGGTCAGGCCGAGCTCGCCGGGCCAGGACGGTCAAGAGCCCTAATGCGCGTGCCACGTCCGGGCGCCGACCGCGCGCATGTCGACTGCCTGATCACCGGGGTCAAGGTGTCACACTGAACGACCCGTCCGGCTACCGTCCGGTATGCGAGGATTCGGCGAGTGGACGTTCTCGCCGGTGTGGATGACATCCCGTGGGCAACCGTTGCCTTTCAGCGAGCTTTAGTGATCTTCTCGCTGGTCAGGCAGTCCGTGCCTTGCGGCGCGGACCCTGGCCGCCCCCAGCTACGAGGACGGTCCACTGGGCTTTACCTGAGAGGGGGATGCCGGCGCACCGTACGCCGCCGCAGCATGCCGCATGGGCATCCCGATCTTCCGTCCGGTCTTCCGCCGCGACCGTCCGAAGCAGCTCGGCACACTCGTCCGGGTGGCCACCCGGCAAACGCCGCATACCCTCACCATGGTCCGCCACCGGGCGCAGCCCCCGGCGGTGACCATCGCCCGGCTGACCCTGACCGCTCTCTTTGCCTACGGGCTCGCGCTGGCGCTGACCACCACGCCGCGTCCGGTGCTCGCGCCGCTGACCGCGCTGCTCGTCGTCCAGGTCAGCCTCTACCAGACGCTGACAGCCGCCCTCACCAAGGTCGCGGCCGTCGTCATCGGCGTGCTGCTCGCCGTCCTGCTGGCCGATACCCTCGGCTTCACCTGGTGGACCCTGACGGTCATCATCGCGATGGCGCTCATCATCGGGTACGTGCTGCGCCTGCGCGACAACATCCTCGAGGTCCCGATCAGCGCGATGCTGATCCTGGCCACCACATCAACCGCCGGCCAGCGGATCTTCGACACGCTCATCGGAACGGCGGCCGGCCTTGTCGCGGGGTTCGTGCTCGTGTCGCCGCAGCTGCAGTCGGCCCAAGACGCGATGCAAGACCACTGCAACAAGATGGCCGACCTGCTTGACCAGATGGTGGCGGGCTTGTGCGACGGGTCGTTCCGTAACGAGGTGGACGACTGGCTCCGGCAGGCGTACGCGCTGGTCAACGAGATCGACCGGGTGGACGAGGCGCTGCGTAAGGCCGAGGAAAGCATCCGGCTGAACCCGCGTAAAGCGGTAATGCCGCTCAGCACGGTGAGCCTGCGGGAAGGCATGGACACGCTCGAGCACGAGGTGATCGCGCTTCGCGTGCTCGCCCGCTCGCTGTCCGACTGCAGCAGGCTCGAGAACCCGGACAACCCGATGAACGACCCGGAGGTACGCGCCAGGCTGGCCGCGGTGCTCGCGGAGCTTTCCGCCGCGCTGCGGACCGCCGGCAACTTCGCGATCGAGCATGAGGAGGGAGACCACGAGCGCCTCGAGTCCGAACTCGACCGGCACCTGCAGATGGCGGAGGAACGGCAGCACGAGCTCAGCGAGATGCTCAACAGCGATCCCCGGGCCAAGCCGGCCGGATGGCCGCTGCGCGGGGAGATGATCGCCCACCTGGACCGGCTCAGGACGGACCTCGCCTCGGGCAAGCCGACGCATGCGTATCACCCGCGCGGCCGCTCGATACTCCGCCCGGAGTCGCTATTCAGGCGTCGGTGGCCAAAGTTCCGGCGCCGGCCGCGTTCCCGGTAACCCGTGCCGCGCTCGTCCTGATGCTAGCCGGGCACACAACGCACAGACCATGAGACGGGTTGCGGAGGTGACCTGGCTATGGTCCGCTGAGAAGCATGAAGGTCAGCATGTTCGAGCAAGTGCCGTACCGCTACCTTCCCGAAGGCTTCGAGACCCAGCACAACTCGGTGGTGACCGCGCCGTATCAGTTTGTCGACCCGGGGCGGATGCAGGAATCGCTGCTTTCGGCATACGCGGAACTGGTGCACGCGGCACGATCCGGCTTCGATGGCGTCTGCGTGACCGAGCACAGCCAGTCCTCGTACGACATCTCCCCTAACCCGACGCTGCTTGCCTCGGCTGTCGCCTGCACCGCGCAGGCGGAGCACCTCGACGTGGCGATCGCCGTGCTCGGCCGCTCGCTCGGGAAGACGCGCGAGCCGCTCAAGATCGCCGAAGAGTACGCGCTGCTCGACTGCATTAGCGGCGGCCGGCTTATCGCCGGCTTCCCGGTCGGGCTCAGCTACGACGCGAACCTGAACGCCGCCCTGCCCGCGGTCGAAACGCGCGAGCGTTACCGCGAGCACCGTGAGCTGATCCTGAAGGCGTGGTCGCAGCCACGGCCATTCCCCTGGAACGGCCGCTTCGAGAAGTACGGTCAGGTCAACATCTGGCCGCGGCCGGTCCAGCAGCCGCACCCGCCGGTCTGGATCCCGGGAACCGGCTCGCCCGGGACGCTCCGGGACATCCTGCAGCGCGACTACGCCTTCGTCTACTTGAGCTGGGACGGGCCTAAGCTCACCGGGCGGCAGGTCTTCGACCGCTACTGGGAACTGGCGGAGGAACTGGGCCGCGACCGCAACCCGTACCGGCTCGCCTTCCTCCAGGTGGTCGCCGTCTCCGAGACCGATGAGCGGGCGGAGAAGGAATACGCCAAGCACCTGCAGGCACATTACCGGTCCGGTCTCGGCGCGATCCCGCACACTGCCATGGCGGTGCCGGGTTACGCCGAACCCGCCGCCATCGAAGGCATGCTGCGCAGCACGGGCCCCGCCGGAATGCTCTCCCGGATGAAGACAGCGACCTACGCCGAGATCGTCGACAGCCAGGTCGCGATCGTCGGAAGCCCGGCGACGGTCGCTGACCA
>Ga0335075_10009833_pt1 | contig 14549 bp, 12 predicted proteins | sample Lox_Sample_24_FD_206723 | JGI IMG/M metagenome (GOLD analysis project Ga0335075, IMG submission 206723) | Soil microbial communities from Loxahatchee National Wildlife Refuge, Florida, United States - Lox_Sample_2.4 | ecosystem: Environmental > Terrestrial > Soil > Wetlands | place: USA...
CACCACCCAGGTCGATACCCTGTTCAGCTGGGCGCGCACCGGTTCGTTGTGGCCGATGACGTTTGGCCTCGCCTGCTGTGCCGTCGAGATGATGCATGCCGGCGCGTCGCGGTATGACCTCGACCGTTTCGGCGTGGTGTTCCGTCCGAGCCCGCGCCAGTCCGACGTGATGATCGTGGCCGGCACGCTGGTCAACAAGATGGCGCCGGCGCTGCGCAAGGTCTACGACCAGATGCCCGAGCCGCGCTGGGTGATCTCGATGGGATCGTGTGCGAACGGCGGCGGCTACTACCACTATTCATACGCGGTGGTGCGCGGCTGCGATCGCATCGTGCCGGTCGACGTCTACGTGCCCGGCTGTCCGCCGACTGCCGAAGCGCTGCTGTACGGCATCATCCAGCTGCAGAAGAAGATCGAGCGCACCACGAGCATCGCGCGATGAGCACGCCCCCGAACTTCGTCCAGAACGAGAAGATCGCCGCGCTGGCCGCGAAGGCGGAGGCCGCGCTGCCCGATCTGCTGCTGCGCGTGCCGTCGCTGCCCGATGAGCTGTGTTACGAAGTGCAGCCGGCGAATCTCAAGAAGGTCTGCCTCGTCCTGCGCGACGACCCCGGTCTGAAGTTCGAGACGCTGATCGATCTCGCCGGCATCGACTATCTCGACTACGCGACCACCGAGTGGAAGACCTACTCGGCCACCACGTCCGGCTTCTCGCGCGGCGTGAACCGCAACGTCCCGCGCGTGCCGCACGACGGCGCGCGTTTCGCCGTCGCGTACAACCTGCTGTCGGTGACCAACAACCAGCGCCTGCGCATCCGTTCGCGCTGCGAGGACGCCGAGGATCCGATCATCGATTCCGTCGTCGACATCTGGGCGGGCGCGAACTGGTTCGAGCGCGAGGCGTTCGACCTGTTCGGCATCCTGTTCACGGGTCACCCGGATCTGCGCCGCATCCTCACGGACTACGGCTTCATCGGCCACCCGTTCCGCAAGGACTTCCCGCTGATCGGCAACGTCGAAGTGCGCTATGACGTCGAGAAGAAGCGCGTGGTGTACGAGCCCGTGTCGATCGAGCCGCGCACGCTGGTGCCGCGCGTGATCCGCCACGACAACCGGTACGACGTGGCGCTGAAGACGCAGAAATAAGATGAACGAGATCCGCAATTACACGATGAACTTCGGCCCGCAGCATCCGGCCGCGCACGGCGTGTTGCGCCTGGTGCTCGAGATGGACGGCGAGGTCATCCAGAAAGCCGATCCGCACATCGGCCTGCTCCATCGCGGCACCGAGAAGCTCGCGGAGTCGAAGCCGTTCAACCAGTCGATCGGCTACATGGACCGCCTCGACTACGTGTCGATGATGTGCAACGAGCACGCGTACGTGATGGCGATCGAGCGCCTGCTCGGCGTCACCGTGCCGGTGCGCGCGCAGTACATCCGCGTGATGTTCGACGAAGTCACGCGCGTGCTGAATCACCTGATGTGGCTGGGCGCGCACGCGCTCGACATCGGCGCGATGACCGTCTTCCTGCTGGCGTTCAAGGAGCGCGAAGACCTGATGGACTGCTACGAAGCGGTCTCGGGTACGCGCATGCACGCCACGTACTACCGTCCGGGCGGCGTGTACCGCGACCTGCCGGATTCGATGCCGAAGTACCAGGCGTCGAAGTGGCGCACGCAGAAGAACGCGGACCGCATGAACGCGGCGCGCACCGGTTCGCTGCTCGACTTCCTCGAGGAATTCGTCGGCCGTTTTCCGAAGGCCGTCGACGAATACGAAACGCTGCTGACCGACAACCGCATCTGGAAACAGCGCACCGTGAACATCGGCGTCGTGACGCCGGAGCGCGCCATGGCGCTGGGTTTCACGGGCGCCATGCTGCGCGGTTCGGGCATCGCCTGGGACCTGCGCAAGAAGCAGCCGTACGAGGTCTACGCGGATCTCGACTTCGACATCCCGATCGGCGTCAACGGCGACTGCTACGACCGCTATCTCGTGCGCATCGAAGAACTGCGCCAGAGCAACCGCATCATCAAGCAGTGCATCGACTGGCTGAAGAAGAATCCCGGCCCGGTGATGATCGACGACAAGAAAGTCCGTCCGCCCAAGCGCGAGTCGATGAAGGGCGACATGGAATCGCTGATCCATCACTTCAAGCTGTTCACGGAAGGCTACTCGGTGCCGGAAGGCGAGACGTACGCCGCCGTCGAAGCGCCGAAGGGCGAGTTCGGCATCTACCTGATCTCGGATGGGGCCAACAAACCGTATCGCCTGAAGTGTCGCGCGCCCGGATTCGCGCACCTGTCGGCGCTCGAGGAAATGAGCAAGGGACACATGCTCGCGGACGTGGTCGCGGTGATCGGGACGCAGGACATCGTGTTCGGTGAGGTGGATCGATGACGCAGGTCGTCAAGACGGCGGATGGCGGTACGTTCGAGCCGGTGCTCGGCGAGAAGTCGCGCATCCTGAACGAGCACACGCGGCACGAGATCGACGAGTGGATCGGCCGTTTCCCGACGGGCCGCCATCGCTCCGCGGTGTTGTCGGCGCTGCGTTTCACGCAGGAGCAGAACAACGGCTTCCTCACGCCCGAGCTGATGGATGGTGTCGCCGAGTATCTGCGGCTGCCGTCGATCCAGGTGTACGAGGTCGCGAGCTTCTACTCGATGTTCGAGACCCATCCCTGCGGCCGCCACCACGTCAGCATCTGCACGAACATCAGCTGCATGCTGAACGGCGCCGAAGACCTCGTGAAACATTGCGAGAAGAAACTCGGCATCAAGCTGGGCGAGAGCACGGCCGACGGCCGCATCTTCCTCAAGCAGGAAGAAGAGTGCCTGGCCGCCTGCACCGGCGCGCCGATGATGATGGTCGACCACGTTTTCCATGAGTACCTGACGCCCGAAAAGGTGGACAAGGTGCTCGACGAGCTGAAGTAGGAAGCGCCAGATGGCCGGAGCTGCGGACAAGTGGGCTGACAAGATGAACCTGACGGTGTTCGAACCGCTCAAGTTCAAGGAATCGTGGAAGCTCGAGAACTATCTCAAGATCGGCGGCTACGACGCGTGGAAGAAGATCCTCGCCGAGAAGCCGACGCCCGAAAGCATCATGGACCAGGTGAAAGCCGCGGGTCTCCGTGGACGCGGCGGCGCGGGATTCCCCACCGGCACGAAGTGGAGCTTCATGCCGCGCAAGTCGCCGGTGCAGAAGTACACCGTGTGCAATTCGGACGAGTCCGAGCCGGGCACCTGCCACGACCGCGACATCCTGCGTTTCAATCCGCATTCGCTGATCGAAGGCATGGCCATCGGCGGCTACTGCATGACCGCGACGGTGGGCTACAACTACATCCGCGGTGAGTTCCTCGGCGAGCCCGTGCCGCGCTTCGAAGCGGCGGTGAAGGAAGCCTACGAGGCCGGGTTGTTAGGGAAGAACATCCTCGGCTCCGGCGTCGATTTCGACCTCTTCACCGCGGTGGGCGCCGGCGCCTACATCTGCGGCGAAGAGACCGCGCTGCTCGATTCGCTCGAAGGCAAGCAGGGCAAGCCGCGCTTCAAGCCGCCGTTCCCGGCCGCGTTCGGCCTGTACGGCGCGCCGACCACGATCAACAACACGCAGAGCTACGCGTCGGTGCCGACGATCCTGCGCAAGGGCGCGGACTGGTTCGCCAAGCTCGGCGTCGCCAATGCCGGCGGCACGGCGATCTTCTCGGTGTCCGGCCACGTGAACAAGCCCGGCAACTACGAGCTGCCGATGGGCATCCCGTTCGCCGAGCTGCTGGAGATCGCCGGCGGCGTGCGCAACGGCAACAAGCTGAAGGCCTGCATCCCCGGTGGCTCGTCCGTGTACGTGCTGCCCGCGGACAAGATCATGGCCGCGAACATGGACTACGACTCGCTAAAGGCGGCGGGCTCGTCGGTCGGTTCGGCGGCGGTCATCGTCATGGACGAGACCACCTGCATGGTGAAGGTGCTCGAGCGCCTGAGCCGCTTCTATAAGAGTGAGTCCTGCGGCCAGTGCACGCCGTGCCGCGAAGGCACCGGCTGGATGAACCGCGTGATCCGTCGGATCATGGCCGGGCAGGGCGAGAAGAAGGATCTGCAATTGCTCGTCGACGTCGCGGGCCGCATCGAAGGCCACACGATCTGCGCGCTCGGCGACGCGGCCGCGTGGCCGGTGCAGAGCTTCCTCAAGCACTTCCGCCACGAGTTCGAATACATGATCGACAACGGCGGTCGCAGCATCGTCGATGACCCGGCGCGGAGGGCAGCATGAGCACGCCCGCCGACAAGGCCACGCCGCCGCCGGCGCCTCCTGCCGCACCGCCGTCCGACGTCGTCAATCTCGAAGTCGACGGCAAGGTCTGCCAGGGCAAGAAGGGCCAGATGATCATCCACGTCACGGACGCGCAGAACGCGTACGTGCCGCGTTTCTGCTACCACGACAAACTACCCATCGCGGCCAACTGCCGCATGTGCCTCGTCGAAGTGGAGAAGGCGCCGAAGCCGCTGCCGGCTTGTGCGACTCCCATCGCCGAGGGCATGAAGATCTTCACGAAGAGCCCGAAGGCCATCGGCGCGCAGAAGGCGACGATGGAGTTCCTGCTCATCAATCACCCGCTCGACTGCCCGATCTGCGACCAGGGCGGCGAGTGCGAACTGCAGGATCTCGCGATGGGCTTCGGCCGCGACGCCGCGCGCTTCAACGAGCGCAAGCGCGTCGTGAAGGACAAGGATCTCGGCCCGCTCGTGTCCACGGACATGACGCGTTGCATCCACTGCACGCGCTGCGTGCGCTTCGGCCAGGACGTGGCCGGCATCCAGGAGCTCGGCACCACGGGTCGTGGCGAGCACATGGAGATCGGTACGTACGTCGAGAAGGCCGTCGAGCACGAGCTCTCCGGCAACATCATCGACCTGTGCCCGGTCGGCGCGCTGAACTCCAAGCCGTTCCGCTACCGCGCGCGGTCGTGGGAGATGACGCAGCACGCGCTGGTCTCGCCGCACGACGGCACCGGCACGAACCTCTTCGGCCACGTGCTGCGCGGCAAGCTGATGCGCGTGGTGCCGCGGACGAACGACGCCATCAACGAAACCTGGATCGCCGACCGCGATCGCTACAGCTACGAAGGCATCTATTCCGCCGATCGTCTCGAGGCGCCGATGGTGCGCGAGGGCGGTGAGTGGAAGAAGGTGACCTGGGACGTCGCGCTCGAGAAGGCGGCACACGGATTGAAGGCCGCCGGTGCCGACGTCGCCACGCTGGCGAATCCGTCCGCGACGCTCGAGGAGCTCTATCTACTGGGCAAGCTGACGCGCGCGCTCGGCTCGACGAACATCGACCATCGCCTGCGCCAGCAGGATTTCCGCGACCAGTCGGCCGATCCGGCCGCGCCCGGTCTCGGTGGTCTGTCCATCGCCGCGATCGACCAGCTCGATGCGTTGCTGGTCGTCGGCGCGAACCTGCGCCGCGAGACGCCGCTGCTCGCCCATCGCGTGCGCAAGGCCGCGCGCCGCGGCGCGAAGATCGCGTTCCTGAACCCGGCACGTTACGACTATCTGTTCCCGGTGGCCGCGTACCTCGAGTCCGCGCCGTCGAACCAGCTCGCCGACCTCGCGGCCGTGTACTCGGCCGTTCTGGATGGCGCCGCCGCGCCGAAACATCTCGCGGGCCTCGTCGGCGCCGCGCAGCCGAACGTCGCGCATCGCGCGCTGGCGACGGCGCTGAAGTCGGGCGCGAAGAAGGCCATCTGGCTGGGCGCGCTGGCGCTGCGCCATCCGGCATTCGCCGACCTGCGCGCCCTGGCCGCGGGCCTAGCCGCCGCCACCGGTGCGACGCTGGGCACGCTGGCCGAAGGTGGCAACGCCGCCGGCGCCTATCTCGCGGGCGCCGTGCCGCATCGTGAGCCGGGCAACATCAAGGCGGCCGCCGCCGGCAAGAACGCGCGCGAGATGCTCGCGTCGTCGCAGAAGGCCTACCTGTTGTTCGGTGGCGTCGAGCCGTGGGCGGATGGTGCCGGCGCGGACGCATTGAAGTCGCTCTCGGGCGCGTCGTTCGTCGTCGCGGCGACTCCGTATGCCGATGAATCGCTGAAGTCCGTCGCGCACGTGTTGCTGCCGATCGGCACGTTCGTCGAGACCTCGGGTACCTACGTGAACTTCGAAGGCGTGTGGCAGAGCTGCGCCGGTGCGGCGCGTCCGCTCGGCGAATCGCGCCCGGGCTGGAAGGTGCTGCGCGTGCTCGGCAACCTGGCCGGCGTGCCGAATTTCGATTACCAGTCGTCCGAGGAAGTGCGCGAGGAATTGCGCGCGTTGTGCGGCGACGTGGCCGCGCAGTCGTACGCGGGTGCGCACGAGGCGAAATCCGCCGGCGCCGATGCGCCCAAGTCCGAGATGAAAGTCATCGACGTGCCGATGTACTCGGTGGACGCGGTCCTGCGTCGCGCACCGTCACTGCAGCGGACGAAGGAAGGCAAGGGCGCTGCCGTGGTCTACGGAGCGGGCGCATGAAGGCTTTGCTGGATCAATGGGCCGCGTTGCCCAGCTACATCCGCGACACTGCCTGGATCCTCGTCGTCACGATCGTGCTGATCCTGTGCGTCGCGTTCACGACGTTGTGGGAACGCAAGGTCATCGGCTGGATGCAGCTGCGCAAGGGCCCGAATCGCGTGGGCAGTCTGCCGTTCGGTTTCCTGCCGGGCATCTTTCAGCCGTTCGCCGACGTCATCAAGCTGCTGATCAAGGAAGTCGTGATCCCCAGCGCCTCGAACAAGGTGCTGTTCCGGATCGCGCCGATGATCACGCTAATTCCCGCCTTCGCCATCTGGGCCGTCGTGCCGCTGAGCCCGAACATGGTGCTCGGCAACGTGAACGCGGGTCTGCTCTACGTGCTCGCGCTGACGTCCGTGGGCGTGTACGGCGTCATCCTCGCCGGCTGGGCGTCGAACTCGAAGTACGCGTTCCTCGGCGCGATGCGTTCGGCGGCGCAGATCGTCGCGTATGAAATCGCGATGGGCTTCGCGCTGGTCGGCGTCATCATGGCGGCCGGTAGTTTGAACCTCGGCGACATCATCACGCACCAGGCGGGTGGGGCGCTGGCGTGGAACTGGTTCTGGCTGTTCCCGTTGTTCGTCGTCTATTTCATCTCGGGCGTGGCGGAGACGAATCGCGCGCCGTTCGACGTGGCCGAAGGCGAATCCGAAATCGTCGCCGGCTTCCACGTCGAGTACTCGGGCATCGCGTTCGCGCTGTTCTTCCTGGCCGAATACGCGAACATGCTGCTGATCGCGGCGCTGACCGCCGTGTTCTTCTTCGGCGGCTGGCTGAGCCCGCTCGACGGCTATCTACCGGCCGACGCGGCGATCCGCAACGTGCCCGTGCTCGGCGCCATCCTCGGCGACGGCTTCCACTGGCTGTTCGGCAAGATCTTCATCGGCATCTTCATGTTCCTGTGGTTCCGCGCGACGTTCCCGCGCTACCGCTACGACCAGATCATGCGTCTGGGCTGGAAGATCCTGATCCCCGTAACCATCGTCTGGATCGCCGCGGAAGGCGTGATGGCGTACTGCCAGGTCGGACCCTGGAAAGTGGTGGGCTAACACATGCGCAGCATCCTCAAGACGTTCTTCCTCACGGAGCTGCTCGGCGGCCTGTGGGTGACGTGGAAGAAATTCTGGACGCCGAAAGTCACGGTGAACTATCCGGAAGAGAAGACCCCGCAGTCGCCGCGCTTCCGCGGCCTGCACGCGCTGCGCCGGTATCCGAACGGCGAAGAACGCTGCATCGCCTGCAAGCTCTGCGAAGCGGTGTGCCCGGCGCTCGCGATCACGATCGAATCCGACGTGGCGAACGACGGCACGCGCCGCACGACCCGTTACGACATCGACCTCTTCAAGTGCATCTACTGCGGCTTCTGCGAGGAAGCCTGCCCGGTGGATGCCATCGTCGAGACGCGCATCCACGAGTACCACATGGAGCATCGCGGCGAGAACATCATGTCGAAGGACAAGCTGCTCGCCGTGGGCGAGCGGTATGACGCGCTGATCAGCGCCGACAAGGCCGCCGATTCGGCGTATCGCTGAGAGCATCGAATGATCGTCGAAATCCTCTTCTGGGTCTTTGCGTCCATCCTGGCGGTGTCGGCACTGGCCATGATCATGGTGCGCAACCCCGTGCACTCGGCGTTGCTGCTGGTGCTGTGCTTCTTCACGAGCGCGTCGATCTGGCTGCTGATCGAGGCGGAGTTCCTCGCCGTCGTGCTGATCCTCGTCTACGTCGGCGCGGTGATGGTGCTGTTCCTGTTCGTCGTCATGATGCTCGACATCAACATCGAGCAGGTGCGCGCGCGCGTCACGCGTTACGCGCTGCTCGGCGGCATCGTCGCGGGCGTGGTCGTGTTCCAGATCGTCAGCGTCGTCTGGACGCGCAATCTCGGTCTCGACGTCACCGCCGGTGCCACGCCGCAGCCCGCGACCTACAGCAACACCGCCGAGCTCGGCACCGTGTTGTACACGCAGTACGTCTATCCGTTCGAGCTCGCGGCCGTGCTGCTGCTGATCGCCATCGTCGCGGCCATCTCGCTGACCATGCGCAAGCGCGCGGGTTTGAAGCAGCAGGATGTCGCGAAGCAGGTGGCCGTGCGACGCGAGGACCGCGTGCGCATCGTGCAGGTGGCCGCGGAGAAACCGGCCGCTCCCGTGGCGCCGACGCCGGAGGCGAAACCGTGATTCCCCTGAACTGGCTGCTGGTGCTGTCCGGCGTGTTGTTCGCGATCTCGGTCGCGGGCATGTTCATCAACCGCAAGAACCTCATCCTGCTGCTGATGTGCGTCGAGCTGTTGCTGCTCGCCGTGAACTTCAATTTCGTGGCGTTCTCGCGCTATCTGGGCGACATCAACGGACAGATCTTCGTGTTCTTCGTGTTGACCGTGGCGGCCGCGGAGTCGGCCATCGGCCTCGCGATCCTCGTCGTGCTGTTCCGCGAGCGGCGCACGATCAATGTCGAAGATCTGAGCACTTTGAAGGGCTGAGCGCGTGACGGAAACCTTGAACCCCAATCTGCTGCTCGCCATCCCGCTCGCGCCGCTGTTCGCGGCGATCATCGCCGGCATCTTCTGCAGCGTGATCCCGCGCTGGGTTGCGCACACGGTAACGATCGCTGGCGTCGGCATCGCCTGCGCGCTGTCGCTGCACGTCGCCGGCTCGATCTTCCTGCACGGCGCGGCGCCGTATAACGGCACGGTCTACCAGTGGCTCGTGACCGACGGCGTCGGCATGCAGGTCGGCTTCCTCGTCGACCAGCTCACGGCGTTGATGATGGTCGTCGTCACGTTCGTGTCGCTGATGGTCCACGTCTACACCATCGGCTACATGGCCGAGGACGACGGCTACAACCGCTTCTTCAGCTACATCTCGCTGTTCACGTTCTCGATGCTGATGCTGGTGATGTCCAACAACTTCATGCAGCTGTTCTTCGGCTGGGAAGCGGTCGGCGTCGTCTCCTATCTGCTGATCGGCTTCTGGTACAAGCGGCCGACCGCGATCTTCGCGAACATGAAGGCGTTCCTGGTCAACCGCGTCGGCGACTTCGGCTTCGTGCTCGGCATCGCCGGCGTCGTGTACTACACGGCGCACTTCGGCGGCGCGTCGCTGAACTATGTGGACGCGTTCAAGGTCGCGCCGCAGATCGCCGGCGAGACGTTCCCGCTGGCCGGCACCGACGGCGTGAACGCGATGACGTTCATCTGCATCTGCCTGTTCATCGGCGCGATGGGCAAGTCCGCGCAGGTGCCGCTGCACGTCTGGCTGCCGGATTCGATGGAAGGCCCGACGCCGATCTCGGCGCTGATCCACGCGGCCACCATGGTCACCGCGGGCATCTTCATGGTGGCGCGCATGTCGCCTCTGTTCGAGTTGTCCGAGTACGCGCTGAACTTCGTGCTGTTCATCGGCGCGACCACGGCGCTGTTCATGGGCTTCCTCGGCATCATCAACAACGACATCAAGCGCGTCGTCGCGTATTCGACGCTCTCGCAGCTCGGCTACATGACCGTCGCGCTCGGCGCGTCCGTATACAACGTCGCGATCTTCCACCTGATGACGCACGCGTTCTTCAAGGCGCTGCTGTTCCTCGCGGCCGGCTCCGTGATCATGGGCATGCACCACGAGCAGGACATGCGGAAGATGGGCGGGCTGGCGAAGTACATGCCGTGGACGGCCGTGACCTGCTGGATCGGCTCGCTGGCGCTGATCGGCACGCCGCTGTTCTCGGGTTTCTATTCGAAGGACCTGATCATCGACGCGGTGAAGGAGCAGCACCACCTGCATCCCGACAACGCCATCGCCGCGTACGCCTACTGGTGCGTGATGATCGGCGTGTTCGTCACGGCGTTCTATTCGTTCCGCCTACTGTTCATGACGTTCCACGGCAAGCCGCGGTTCGACACGAGCGGGGCGGGGCACGGTCACGCTCATGACCACTCGCACGATCACGCACACGCGCACGATTCGCACGGCGGTCACGACGAGAAGCACGAGTCGCACGCCGAGCCCGACCACGGTCACCACGGTGGAACGCCGCACGAGAGCCCGTGGGTCGTCACCGTGCCGCTCGTCCTGCTGGCGATCCCGTCCATCTTCATCGGCCTGCTGACCGTCGAACCGCTGATCTTCGGCACGGCCTTCGGCGATGCGATCCACATCAGCGAAGCGCACGCCGTGCTGCCGGAGATCCACGAGGAATTCCACAGCGTCTGGGCCTTCGCGTTGCACGCCTTCATGCAGCCGGTCGTCTATCTCGTGCTCGCCGGCGTGCTCCTCGCGTGGCTCTTCTACATCGCCAAGCCCGAACTACCCGGCAAGATCGATGCGAAGCTCAAGCCGCTGCGCGTGGTTCTCGAGAACAAGTACTGGTTCGACTGGATCAACGAGAACATCATCGCCGCCGGCAGCCGCCTGCTCGGCAAGATCTTCTGGAAGGTCGGCGACGGCGCGTTGATCGATGGCGCCGTGATCGGCGGCTCGACCAATTTCATCGGCTGGTTCGCGACGGTCATCCGCCGCGTCCAGAGCGGCTTCCTCTATTCGTACGCGTTCTGGATGGTGATCGGCCTGGCGGTGATGCTCGGCTGGTACCTCTCGCACCTGCACTAACCAGCTGAACAAGAAGAACGGAATCCCATGGGGTTTGGACTTTTATCGCTTCTGACCTGGCTGCCCATCGCGGGCGGTCTCGTCGTGCTGATCATGGGCGACCGCGCGATCGGGGCGGGGCGCTGGGTGGCCATGGCCACGGCGGTCATCGTCTTCGGCGCGTCGCTGCCGCTGTACACCGGCTTCGACAGCACGCAGTTCGCGTTCCAGTTCGTCGAGAAGCTGCCGTGGATCCCGTCATTCCACTCGAACTACTATCTCGGCGTCGACGGCATCTCGCTGCCGCTGATCCTGCTGACCACGTTCATCACGATCCCGGTGGTCGTCGCCGCGTGGACGGTGATCGAAACGCGCCCGGCGCAGTACTACGCTGCGTTCCTGATCATGGAAGGCCTGATGATCGGCGTGTTCTCCGCGCTCGACGGCCTGCTGTTCTACTTCTTCTGGGAAGCGATGCTCATCCCGATGTTCCTGATCATCGGCGTTTGGGGCGGCCCGCGGCGCGTGTACGCGACGCTGAAGTTCTTCCTGTACACGTTCCTCGGCAGCGTGTTCATGCTGGTCGCGCTGATCTACATGCTCCTGAAGACCGGCGACTTCAGCATCGTCGCGTTCCAGAACCTGCCGTTGACGGCGGTCGAGCAGCGCTGGATCTTCATCGCGTTCCTGCTGGCCTTCGCCGTCAAGATCCCGATGGTGCCGGTGCACACGTGGTTGCCGGACGCGCACGTCGAGGCGCCGACCGGCGGCTCCGTGGTCCTGGCGGCCATCATGCTGAAGATGGGCGGCTACGGTTTCCTGCGCTTCAGCCTGCCGATCACGCCGGACGGCGCGCGTGAGCTCGACTGGCTGCTGATCGGTCTCTCGCTGATCGCCGTGGTCTACATCGGCTTCGTCGCGCTGGTGCAGACTGACATGAAGAAGCTGATCGCGTACTCGTCGATCGCGCACATGGGCTTCGTCACGCTGGGTTCGTTCCTGTTGTTCGACATCGTCGCGGCCACCGGCAAGGTCGACGGCGCGGGCATGGGTATCGACGGCGCGATCGTGCAGATGATCTCGCACGGCCTGATCTCCGGCGCGCTGTTCCTCTGCGTCGGCGTCATGTACGACCGCGTGCACTCGCGCGAGATCAGCGCGTACGGCGGCGTCATCAACACGATGCCGAAGTTCGCCGCGTTCATGGTGCTGTTCGCGCTGGCGAACGCGGGCCTGCCGGGCACGTCCGGCTTCGTCGGCGAGTTCCTCGTCATCATCGCGTCGTTCAAGGCCAACTTCTGGTACGCGTTCCTGGGCGGCATGACGCTGATCCTCGGCGCCGCGTACACGTTGTGGCTGGTGAAGCGCGTGATCTTCGGCGAGGTCGCCAACCATCACGTCGCCGAGCTCACCGATCTCAACGCGCGTGAGTTCGTCATCCTCGCCGTGCTCGCCATCGCCGTGCTCGCCATGGGCCTGTGGCCCGCACCGTTGCTCGAGGTCACGCAGGCGACCGTCCAGCATCTCGTCCAGCAGATCGCCGCGAGCAAGTTGCCGTTATGAGCCCCAATCCCGAACTCGCGATTCCCAACCTGACCTGGACCGACGTGCTGCCGGCGTTGCCGGAGATGTACCTCACCGGCGCGATCTGCCTGCTGCTGCTGGTCGACGTGTTCTTCGGCGACAAGAACCGCCGGCTCACGCCGACGCTGACGCTCGTGATCCTCGTGGTCGGCGCCTTCCTGACCGCGCACTACGCGAACGTCCCCGGCCGCCTGCTGCTGTTCAGCGAGACGTACGTGGCGGATCCGCTGGCCGTGCTGCTGAAGCTGTTCGCGTTCACGTCGATCGCCATCGCGCTGCTGTATTCGCGCGAGTACCTCGAGCGCCGCGGCATGATGCGCGGCGAGTACTACGTGCTGGCGCTGACCGCGCTGCTCGGCATCTTCGTGCTGATCTCGGCCAACAGCCTGCTGACCGTGTACATCGGCATCGAGCTGATGTCGCTGTCGCTGTATGCAATGGTCGCGTTCGACCGCGATTCCGGCATCGCCGCCGAATCCGCGATGAAGTACTTCGTGCTCGGCGCCATCGCGTCCGGCATGTTGTTGTACGGCATGTCGCTGATCTACGGATTGAACGGCACGCTGAACCTCGACGTGCTCGCCGAGAAGGCGAGCGGCATGCCGAGCCTCGGCGTGATCCTCGGTCTCGTGTTCCTCGTCGTCGCGGTCGCGTTCAAGTTCGGCGCCGTGCCGTTCCACATGTGGCTGCCGGACGTCTATCACGGCGCGCCCACCGGTGTGACTTTGTTCCTGTCCACCGTGCCGAAGATCGCGTCGTTTGCGTTCGCGTTCCGCCTGCTCGCGCATGGCATGGGCAGCGTCGGCGAGGCGTGGCAGAGCATGCTCGCGCCGCTCGCGGTGTTGTCGATGGTGTTCGGCAACGTGGTCGCGATCGCGCAGAGCAATCTCAAGCGCATGCTGGCGTACTCCGCGATCGGCAACGTCGGCTTCATCCTGCTCGGCTTCGTCGCCGGCACGGCGGAAGGCTACGAGGCCGCGCTGTACTACACGGTCGCGTACGTGCTGATGACGCTGGGCTCGTTCGGCGTGCTGGTGCTCGCGAGCCGCGCGGGTTTCGAGGTCGAGGATCTCGACCAGTTCAAGGGCCTGTCGAAGCGCGACCCCATGCTCGCGTACGTGATGATGGCGTTGATGTTCTCGACCGCCGGCATCCCGCCGTTCATCGGCTTCTGGGCGAAGTTCAACATCCTGCAGGCGCTGTGGCTGACGGATCACCTGTACCTGATCATCACTGCCGTCGTGGTGTCGGTGATCGGCGCGTTCTACTACCTGCGCATCGTCAAACTCATGTTCTTCGACGCGCCGGGCGATCTGCCGGCGGGTGCGTCGAGCGGATTCGGGGTGAGGGCGGTGCTGGCGCTGAACGGCCTGGCCGTGTTCGCGCTGGGCGTGGCGCCGAATGCGTTGATCCAGCTGTGCGCGCGGGTGATCGGCTGAGCGTCGTAGCGGGGGCCTGATTCGACCCCGTGGCGACGGACAATCAACGGGTTGAGCGCCGACTGAAATGGGTTTGCAAAGCGCGTGTTCTTCACCGAGAATGCGCGCCCCTTCGCTGAAGGGGATCGGTTGCGGGGTGGAGCAGTCTGGCAGCTCGTCGGGCTCATAACCCGAAGGTCGCAGGTTCAAATCCTGCCCCCGCTACCAACTTAATCAGCAGTGTCAGCCGGTTAGGCCCCCCATGAGCTGCGCGGGGCCGGATCACGATCTCGCCCCGGCCGTCGTATTCGCCCGCCCTGTGGCGCTCCCTATCCAAGAATCGCGTGGGCCGGAGTACATTCGCGTCACCCGCAGCCGTTCTCAGGGTGAAAGTCATGGCGACCGTCCACGTTTTTCG
>Ga0335075_10009835_pt1 | contig 14547 bp, 14 predicted proteins | sample Lox_Sample_24_FD_206723 | JGI IMG/M metagenome (GOLD analysis project Ga0335075, IMG submission 206723) | Soil microbial communities from Loxahatchee National Wildlife Refuge, Florida, United States - Lox_Sample_2.4 | ecosystem: Environmental > Terrestrial > Soil > Wetlands | place: USA...
GGTCGCTCTACCCCGCGCTGCATCGGCTGGAGCAGCAAGGCTGGATTCGCGCCAGGTGGAGCGAGACCGAAGGCGGACGCCAAGCCAAGTTCTATTCGCTCACCGCCGCGGGCCGTTCCCAGCTCGAACGCGAAAAGCAAAGCTGGAGCCGTCTTTCCACCGCCATCAACCTGGTTGTGGATGAAGCCTGAACAGGAGGGTGCCAATGCGATTCTTCGACCGATTTCGTATGGCTATGTCGACGCTGTTTCATCGCAACGCAGAAACGCAGCGCCTGAATGACGAGCTGCAGTTTCATCTACAACAGCAGATCGCCGAAAACATCGCCCACGGCATGAGCCAGGATGAAGCTCGATCCGCCGCGCTGCAAGCCTTCGGCAATCCCACGCTGCTGCGCGACCAGGCCCGTTCGCACTGGCGCTGGAATTGGCTCGAAAAATTCCTGCGCGACCTGCGATACGGCGCGCGTACCTTGAGCCGCTCGCCCGGCTTCACCATCATCGCCATCCTGGTCATGGCACTCGGCATCGGCGCCACCGCCTCCCTGTTCACCATCGTCAACGCGGTCCTGCTCAAGCCGCTGCCCTTCCGCGATCCCGGCCGGCTGATTATGGTCTACGAACATTTCCGCGCCCACGCAGGCAACCTCGGTGGATTCAATTACAACGTCGTTTCGCCAGCCGACTTCAATGACTGGCGCCAGCACACCCATAGCTTTCAGGACATGGCCGCCTGGAGATATACCGGATTCAGTCTCACCGGAGACAGCGGGGAGTTGCCCGAGAGCGTTGCCGCGGCGGCAGGCTCCTGGAATCTCTTCTCGGTCCTCGGAGTGCCGATGGCGCTGGGCCGCTCGTTCACTCCCCAGGAAGACCGGATCGGTGCGAACCACGTTGTGATTCTCACCTGGAGCCTGTATCAGCGGCGTTTCCATGGCGACCCTTCCATTCTCGGCAAACAGATTCGCATGGACACGGTACCTTATACAGTGGTCGGCGTGCTGCCGCGCTGGTTCACCTACCCCGATCCACGCATGCAATTGTGGGTCCCGTATGCTTCCGTCTTCACGCCGGAGATCTACGGACGCCATGACTTTCATCAGAGTTACGTCATCGCCCGACTGCGCCCCGGCACCACTGCCGCCGCGGCCGTCAAGCCCGTCAGCGCTCTGCAATATCGGTTGCATCTGGCCAACTTATCTGCGCCAGTCGCGGAAGACGCAGTCACGCGGCCCATGATCGATGACGTGGTGCACAATATCAAAACGCGCTTGATCGTGCTGCTCTGTGCTGTCGGCTGTATGTTGCTGATCGCGTGCCTGAACGTTTCCAACCTGTTGGTGGCCCGTGGCGCGGCTCGCCGCAAAGAGGTTGCGGTACGCCTAGCGCTCGGTGGCGGTCGCCGCGCGCTCATTCTGGAGCAGATGTCGGAGAGCCTGCTCATCTGCCTGGTCGGCGGCGGCCTTGGATTGCTGCTCTCCGTACTCACCACGCAATGGCTGGCCGGCCATTGGCAGGGCCTGCCGCGCGCCAACGCGATTCACGTCGACGGAACTGTGCTCGCCTTCACCCTGGGCGCGTCGCTTCTGACGGCTTTAATCGCCGGCCTGTTGCCCGCCGTCTCATCCACGGGCAAAGGCGTCTTCGCCTCGCTTCAAGACTCTTCCCGTTCCGCCAGCGGCAGCACGTCGCGCGCAGTCCTGCGCAAGGCGTTACTCACCGCGGAGATTACGCTGACCGTCGTCCTGCTGATCTCTGCCGGGCTGCTTTTCAAAGCCTTTTTACATCTGCGCACCTCTGACCTCGGATGTGCGACGGATCATGTCCTCACCATGCAATATGCCTTACCCAAAAAACAGTACGATACGCCGGCAAAAATCATCGCTTTTCACGAGGCTCTGTTAGAGCGCGTGCGAAATCTGCCTGGGGTCGAGGCCGCGGCCTTGGTCTCCACCGCGCCGGGAAACGGTTATGACGGCGACCAGGTATTCACCATCCCCTCACGCCCGTCGACTAGCTTTCAGTTGCAGGACGATGCGATCACCCGCACCGCCAGCCCAGGTTATTTTGCTGCGATGCAAATTCCGCTGATCCGCGGCCGAGGATTTACGGAGCAGGAGCGCCTCGATCGCTACCACTACATCGTCATCAGTAAAAAATTCGCCGATCAGTTTTTCCCCAACTCCAACCCCATCGGCGAGGAAATTACCACTCCAGGGGTGGACGGTAAGCTGGAAAACTTCCAAATCATCGGCGTCGTCGGCGACACCCTCTACGACGTCGCGCAACCCATCAAAGCTACGATGTATTTCCCGATTCTCTCCGGCCTTCCCTCGTTAACAAACGTCGCCACATTGGTGACGCGCACCGCAGGCGATCCACTCGCGATCTCGATCCCCATCCAGAAACAGTTTGCCGCGCTCGACCCCGAACTGCCGGTATATCAGATACTCACCATGCAACAGATTGTCAGCAACAGCACCGTCAGCGAAAACTTCAGCGCGTCCCTCGTCCTCGCCTTCGCTGCATTCTCCCTGCTGTTGGCCGCCATCGGTCTCTACGGAGTGCTGTCCTATCTCGTCACCCAGCGCGTCAAAGAAATCGGCATCCGCCTGGCCCTGGGCGCACAACGAGCCCAGGTGTTGCGCCTGGTGCTGATGGATGGCTTGCGACCGGTCTTGCTCGGGCTGCTTCTCGGCCTGGGAGGAGGCATCGCCGCCGGGTCGATGATTCGCTCCATCCTGTATGGAACCAGCCTCCTCGATCCCATCGTCTTTGCGGTCATGATCGCCTGCCTGCTGCTGACGGCAGTCATCGCCTGCGCAGTGCCGGCCATTCGAGCTTCGCAGATCGAACCCGTGCGCGCCCTCCGAACCGAGTAGACGCTCGATAGCCACCGCCATATTTTCGAGCATTGTCACAGACGATGGAATGTCATGGGTGCCCCATCCTAGCGTAGCTAGGGTGGGATAGAATGAGGCCCGCATTACCGCAGCCTTAAAAATGCCTGCGAACATGCTCTTCGCGGGTCTATCCGAAGATCTTCGCGAAGAATCTTCCGAGTTTATGGAAGAATCCCGACTTGTGAGGCTTCGGCTGCGGAACGGGCGGAGCTTCCGCCACCGCAACCGGTCCTGTGTTCACCGATGGCCCAAATCCCGGCACCGGCGCACTCGCCACCGTGGCCGCACTCTCCGGCGTTGCCATTCCAGATGGCGCTCCTGTCGGTACCGTCTGCTTCGGCGCGATATAACTCAGGGTCGTGGTCACTTCTGAATGAGTTTCGCCCAGTGGCACAACCGGTTTGGTCGGAATCGCCGGCTGTGGCGCAAGGCCCTCACTTTCCGCCAATGGAAACGCCGTGTCCGCAGGCGTCGAGCTCGGACCACCCAAAGGCTCCGACTTCTCAGCCGGCTTAGCTGCACCCGCTTCTCCCGGCTTCGCGACGGCTTTTCCCTGCACCGCAGTTGAGCCGGCGCTCGCGACTGAAATCACTGGCGCCGGACATCCGCACGGCTGCGCCTCATTGTCGACCACATTGCGGACGCTTCCCTGTTCGAACATCACCCGTTGATTCGGCATCACCCGGTACACGCCCGGTCCCATCTGCTCGCTCACCGTAACGTACGGCGCGTTGTCTCCGCGATTTGCCACGCAGGTGTCGCCCGCTTCGTTCAACCGGATGCGAACATCTGCCTCTCCCGGACCGGAAAGCAGAATGCGCAAATCGGGAGTCAACACCACATCTGAATTTTTCCCAACCTTGTAATGCGCCTCAATCGCGCCATGATCCAGCGCCACCATTAGCGGACTGTTGGAATCAGCCGCGTTATATTGCTGCGAAAGATGCACTGTAGTGGTCGCGCAAAGATCCAGTTGCCCGCCGCGTGTCAGACGAATCGGCAGCGTCACTTTTCCCGCAGTGACCGTGCTGCCATTGCCCAGCGCCGTGCCGTCAGCCGTCAACGTCACCGCGCCCGAAACCTGCACTTTTTCCGTGGTGGCGGAAACATCAAGGTGCCCAATGGTCTGCTGTGCAACCGGCGTGGGTGCGCTCGTCGGCGAAGCCGTGGTCTGCGCGCCCGCAGTCCCCGCCCACGTTGCAACTGCGAGCATCGTCACGCATCCCGCGGCGCAACCCGGACGCACAAGAAACATCCTCTACTCCAGCTTTAGAAAGTTGGCAATCAGCCGCGCGCCATCCCCGGTCAAAACGCTCTCGGGATGAAACTGCACGCCTTCCACGGGAAAATTGCGATGGCGCAGGCCCATGATCAGCCCCTCGGAACGCGCGGAAATCTGCAGCTCCTCCGGCAATCCATCTTCCGATACGATCAGCGAATGGTACCGCGTGCAAACCATCGGGCTCGGGATGCCGCGAAAGATGGTGCGGCTGTCATGTTCGACAGAACTGGTTTTTCCGTGCATCAATCGCGGCGCGCGAATAATTCTGCCGCCAAATGCCGCCCCAATCGCCTGATGTCCCAGGCACACACCCAGAATTGGAACCTTCCCCGCAAAGTGTTTCACCAGCGGAATGCTGATGCCCGCTTCCTGCGGCGTGCACGGGCCAGGGGAGATGACGATCCGCTCCGGCGCCAGAGCCTCAATCTCTTTCAGCGTGACCTGGTCGTTGCGGCGAACTTCTACCTCCGCGCCAAGTTCGCCCAGCAACTGCACCAGGTTGTAGGTAAACGAATCGTAGTTGTCGAGGACAAAGATCATGGGCAGGCAGATACGCTGCATTCAGAATATCAAGCCACGATACTTTCCACTGAACAGCGCCGGGTGCCCATGTGCACGAGGCTCGGGCAGACCCCGGTCTTCAGGCCGGGGATATGTCTCCGCTTGCTTGGCGGAATCTTCGGGCGCAGGATCGTTAGCTTTCAGGTCAACCAGTCGTACATTCCCTTGGCATGAGATGACACGTTTCCAGGGCCGCCAGCGCAGGTGCGCCGGCCGCCCCTTCCAGAATCCCATGCCTGGAAACTCTGATTACTCGCCTGCCGGGGCCGCCTTCTTGTGCTCCACAAAGATGTGCGCCTGGTGACAGCTCACACACGTCTTGCCATTCATAAATGGATCGGACTTCAGTTGTGCCACCTGATCGCCGTGACAGTTGGCGCATGTGCTTAGCGCCGGCATGCCCGCAAAATCCGCGGATGCTGGCTCGCCATGGCACACCGTGCATTCGATACCGTTGGCACTATGCGGGCTGGCTTTCCATTGGTCAAAAATCGCCTTATGGCAGGTGGCACAGGTATCCCCGGCTGGAATCCCCCGATGGAACACATGCTTGGGTTGATCCTGCTGACCAAGGGCAGGTTGGATAGCAATCGCCGAAAAGAGAAAAAGAAACAGCGTCAGACCGAACATGCGCGCACAGAAACGATTCACGGACAGACCTCCTGAGTAGCGTGTTCAAGTATCGAACCTGCGACCCCTGCCGATCAGTGATACCTATCACGTCTCACCGGAATGCGATCTGCGCACTGGCTGCGAGCCCGATTCAAGCCCTCAGATGGCTTGAGTGGGATGAGAAGAACTCATCCTCGCCCACCCCCTCGTCGACCCGACCATCTCGCATCAACCAAAAATCGTCGCTGTCGACAACCCCTCCTGACGGCACGAATCCGCCGCATCAATCTCAAGTCCCGCACAACGAGTGCATTGCCCTGTTGGCGACAATTTGCATTTCGCTCTGGGAGGGAAATCACTCCACACGGCTCACTTCGCAGGAGCAGATGCACGGATGAGGAAAGACCGCCAGCAGGAACTGAGATCCAGGCAGGAAAAGCCCCCTCCGCGATGTCTCGCGAAGGGGGAACGCGTACTGAAGCAGAGTCAAGCCAGACGTGGCGAAGACGATCCTGTCACCACTTGTCCGCTGAACCGTGACAGGTGCCCACGCCCTTATCGCTGTAAGACGCCGGACCGGATGTCTGTGCAGGATCCTTCAATGCCGACTCGAAATCCCACGCATAGCCGTTCGGAAGGAGCCTCAGCCCCATCACACCCCAGAATTCCCCGGTTCCCGCCTGGAGATTCTCCGCGTTGAAGTTCGGGTTGCCGCTGGGATCCTCCATGTTTGTTTCGTTTGCGCCGGACGTCACAGTGGCTGTGACGAGCGTATCGAGTGTCTCACCGCCGGTGCCCACAACGAATTCACGTATGCCGTTCTTTGGATCGTAATTCCCGTTAGGGTCAAGGGGGCGATAGCGGGCATAAAGGTGGTCGTGTCCGTTCAGGATCAGATCGGCTCCGTGCTCGTAGAGCAGTTGCCAAAAGGCCTGAGCGGTAATGCCCTCTTCGCTGATGCCATTTGCGGGGCTGTACGTGGGCTGGTGCCAGTAGGCGAGCGTGCACGCGGAATGATCCGCCGCAAGATCGTTTTTCAGCCATTCGAGTTGGGAGGCGAACCAGGAGCCCGAGGTCGAACAACCGCCGGGCTGTGTCTCGCACTCTATGTTGAGCGAGATAATATGCCACGAGCCCAGATTATAGGAATACCAGCCATCTCCGACTCCGACTGGTCCGCCGGTACTGTTGGTTCCGAGTCCGCCCGACTGCGCGAAGTGCCCCGCCTGTCCATCCGAATACGGCACGGGTTGGGTGAAGGTACCGCCAGTGTCAGGGTTGTCGGAGATTGTAGCCGTCACGATGGTTCCATCGGCATTGTGCTGGACGCCGTTGAAGTAGGAGAAGTAGCCGTAGCCGGCAACGCCGGTCGCGCCGTGCTCGGTATAAAACTCGTGGTTGCCAGGCGCGGGCCGCGTGATCATCTTGAAAGCGCCATAGGTCAGTTCATAGGAGTTCTCAAAGTCAGAATATTGGCCTACCTGGTACTGCTCATCTCCTAGGAGCGCAACGAGGTCAGGTTTCATATTCTCAATCTGTTGCGCGGTGACCGCCTGGGTTAGGACTAGATTCTGTGCGATGTCTCCGCTGCAGTTTTCACCTGCCTTCTCACCACTCTCTTCCTCGCCTGGCTGGCAGGCGACGTCGCCCACCACCGCCAGCACGGGCGGGTTTTGCAGCTTGTTGTACGGCCATGGATTGTCGTTCGGCACCCAATTGCCGCTTGACCACCCTCTGAGGTTTAACCACCATTTCTTGTTGGAGTTTTGGTTCTGTGCCTTTGCTCCAGTTGCAAATGCCAGCACTGCGACTCCGGCTCCCATGAGCACTGCCATTCGCAACCCGCTTTGTATCGTCTTCATGCCGTTCCCCCGTTCGAATTTTTTGAAAACGATTGCCAACCGGGTTTTTATCCCTTCAATATTTCGCTTGTATGACGAACGTGTGAAAAAACCGCCATAAATGTTGGAGAATTTGGGCGCCGCAAGGAAATGCTCGCCAAGGAATGTGTTTGGCGCTACTTGGAGCCGGAAGAGAGGGCTTGCCGTAAGCAAGGTCGTAGTCGATGCACGACACTGCGGATTGAAATTGTGCCGCTGAACGAGCGCGCAACCGGGTTCGCAGAATCGAGCATCGTTCGGTTAGCACGCGACGCTGTGCTCAGGCGTAGCGAAACAGCGCCATAAAACCATAGTCCATGTGCTGCTGGATATGGCAGTGAAACAGCGTCAGGCCCGGCTGGTCGGCGACCAGATCCACCGCGACCCGTCCATATACAGGAACGATGACCGTGTCTTTCTTGATGCCGGCGGTCGGCTTGCCGTTGAGTTCGACGAGTTCGAACAGGTGCCGGTGGATGTGCAGAGGGTGAGAATCGTCGCTGCGATTGTGAAACACCAGGCGGTAGCGGCGTCCCTTCCGGAACACGAATTCCCGATCATGCGGATATTCCCTGCCGTTGACCAGCCAGTGATTGATTCCATTGGGTCCGCCAGGCACTTTTTCAAAGACCATGTCGATGGTCTCGTCTGGCGCGGGATGTGGCGCGGTCGTGCCAAAGATTGTGTAGTCCCAGCGCGACTTCGGAGGCGGAGTCCATCGCGGGCGCTGCTTTTGATTGGCGTACTCCACCACGATGCCCATGCCGGATTGCCGCGCGACATAGCGGATCTCCCCTAAAATCCAGACGCCCGGGTTATTCATCTCCACGATCGCATCCACGCGCTCGCCCGGGGCGATTTCAATCACATCGACCGGCTGAGGCGTGGGCACGGGATTGCCGTCGAGAGCGATCACCTGAAAACGGTGGCCGGAACAAGCCACGCGATGAATTTGCGAGGCGCTCGCGTTGAGCAGGTGCATCAGGACGCGCTGACCCGCCTGCACGCGGAGGGGTTCTCCCGCTCCGAGTATTTTGTCGTTGATCGAATAAAGAGGCGCGCTGACCTCGAGTCCGTTCGGACGCAGGTCTGGCTTGGCGGGCTTTTCGGGCATCGGATCGCTGGGATCCGGTGGATTCTCATCCGGGTCCACCGTTGACAGAAAATATTCCCATTCACGCAGTGCTAGAAAAACTTCCTGGTCATAGCGCCCGGGGTCATTTGCGGAATCGATCATGAGAAATCCGAACTGGCCGGTGTAGGCGCCGCGATGCAGATCCATCATGGCTGCGGTGTGCGAGTGGTACCACCGCGAGCCCGCCGGTCTGGCCGCGAATTGATAGCGCCGCCTGTCGTGGGGCGGGACGGGGGGCGTACCTTCTTCTTTCACCCCATCCACTTCCGAGGGAACCCATAGGCCATGCCAATGCACGTACTCCGGAACGTCTGTGTCGTTCACAACGTCGACGGTAACGTGCTGGCCCTCACGCATACGCAGAAGGGGACCGGGGACTTTATTGCTGTAGCCGATTGTGCTGATTGCAACCTGCGGAGACAGCTCCACCATCATCGGTGCGATTCGCAGGGTGAAATTCGCCGCGTGCTCGCTAGCATTCGGTTCCAACGCCGTCGCCATCGGATGCGATAACGGCCCCGAAACCTTCTGGAGGCCTGGCGATTCCCCCAACGCGGCCCGCAGCTTGCCTGTCTGAGTCGCGATCATGGTGGCCCATCCAAGCTTTACAAAATCCCTTCGCTTCACGCGACCCTCATTTCAGCTGCGAATATACTATAGAGACGAATCCCTCATACCGTTCCTTCTCTTTGTAGTTGAATCGGCCATGTCTCGCAGAGTAAAGAGTGAGCAGTTCAACGCATGTCTTCTGCAATCTCCGTGGGTTTTCCAGAGCGCATCATCACCAATGCACTCATCAACGCTGGAAAAGGATCATTCAGCGTCTCGCATTTGCCGGGTGCCCCATTCAAGACCTCAGTTAGCGTGATTGGGATGAGCAGAACTCATCCTCCCCCACCCCTCCAATCGCTCCCTCAGCCGCGGCATCAGAAGTGCACCCATGGCCTTTTTTATCGACAACGTAGATCAGTGTTCGGCCTTCACGCGGAAGCGGCGAACAGCGTGGATTGCTGACCTCGAACCGCACCCATCCGCGATAACCGCCTGGGATTCTGTAGATGAGTTTTGGCAGGAACAGAGGCTGTATCAATGGCGGGCCCCATAGCAGTGCGGCAAGTCCGAAAACGAGTGCGCCTATGCCTGCTGATGTCCAAAGCCCAACTCGAGCGAGTATGTTCATTGTCCTACGATGGATCGCGCCAAAGTCAGAATCCTCCGCTTCAGAAATCTTGCAACAGTCCGACAGGACCCTGGTCTTCAAATACCATGTTTAACGTATTCACCAGGATTTGCCCCGACAACTCGCTTGAACGCCTTGCTGAACGCAGCGTCGGACTCGTACCCGACCGACCGAGCCACGTCGATCAGCTTTTTGTCACGCTGTTCGAGTAACTGCATCGCCTTCTGCATCCGCCACTCGGTGACATATTCCAGCGGTGTTTGTCCGAGCAGCTCTTTAAAACGTGCTGCGAATGCGGAGCGAGACATGCCCGCAGCTTCAGCCAGGGATTCGACCGTCCAGGGTGCATTCATTCGGTCGTGAATGGCACTCAGAGCAGTGCCTATTTGAGGATCGAAAATCGCACGAAGCCATCCTTTGTTGCGTTCCGGTCCCGACGCGATATGCGCCCGGAGTACCTGGATAAACAGAACCTCGGCCAGCCGAGTCGCGACTACTTCCAATCCCGGCGCCTGTTCTGCCATTTCTGACGCCAGTGCCTGCATTGTGTTGTGAAGAGCAAGCGTGCGTGCCTGATCGGCCTTGATGAGAATGAAGCTCGGCAATAACTGAGTGATCGGCTTGAGGCTGGCGCGATCGAAACTGAAGGACCCACAGACGATTGTCGTCGGCGCACCGCCACCTCCATAATGAGCGACATTGTTGTTGGCTTTGGCCCCGATCTCGCGGAAACTCCACCTCGGACGTGTTCGCGGGCTGTCGCGCAAAACAATCGAAGTCCCCTTAGCCAGCAAAAAGCAATCACCACCGGTCAGGGGAATCGGCTCCGCAATCCCTTCCACACTCAGCCAGCAGTTGCCGCGCGAAAGCATGGCAAAGTGCGCCAAATCTGTGGGTGAAATCTTTTTTCCGGAAGGCGTGACTTTTTCTTCGGTCTGTTTCTCCTGTATCAAGCCCCACGGAGCCGTGGCTTCCAGCCTGTGCTGGCCGAAAGCAGTTACGTGCATCGTTCTGAAGATGTCGGTGATCGGGTCCAACGTAGCCTCCCCCTTTGGACGAATAGACAAAAGATTAGGACTTCCGAGCAGTTCCCGTCCACCGCCAAAGAAATCTACTCTTCTGTACTGAATGCTACACATCAACCGAAGGGAGCAATTATGGGAAAGCTTGAAGGTAAAGTGGCAGTCATCACAGGTGGATCGAGCGGTATGGCGCTGGCCAGCGCCAAGCGCTTTGTTGAAGAGGGTGCCTACGTCTTCATCACCGGCAGGAGGCAGCAGCAGCTCGATGAGGCCGTCAAGTTGATTGGCCGCAACGTGACCGGCGTGCGCGGTGACGCGGCAAATCTCGACGACCTCGACCGTCTGTTCGATACGGTCAAGCGAGAAAAAGGCAAGATCGACGTCCTGTTCGCGAGCGCTGGCAGGGGCGAGGCCCTGCCACTGGGCGAGATTACCGAGCAGCACTTCGATGCGACCTTCGACCTGAACGTGCGCGGCACGCTGTTTACAGTTCAGAAGGCGTTGCCGCTGTTCAACGATGGTGGATCGATCATCATGACCGGATCAGTGGCTTCGGTGAAGGGTTTTCCTGGTTTCGGCGTGTATTCGGCCAGCAAGGCGGCGTTGCGCTCCTTCGCACGCACCTGGCTCAACGAACTCAAGGGCAGGAAGATCCGGGTGAACGTGCTGGGCCCGGGGCCGATCGCCACACCGATGCAGGAAGAAGTTCTCACCAGGGAAGCGAAGGAGATGTTCGAGTCCCTGATCCCGCGGGGAAAGATGGGTCAACCTGAGGAAATCGCCACGGTCGCACTGTTTCTTGCTTCCGACGATTCGAGCTTCGTGAACGGGGTGGAATTGAATGTCGACGGCGGCTTGTCGGCCATCTGAAATCGGCGGATCTCGGTGAGTGCATGATCGCCAATGCACGTTTCCAGCGATCGTCATTCTGGAAATGCGGTCAGGGCTGTTCTCGCCATTTGAGCTTTCTCTACGCAGAAGCTAGTACACACAATGTGGCTTATCGGGATGACTTGCGCCTGTGTTTGGATGAGTGGTGGGCCGGACCTTCGTTCGGCCTCCGCCACGTGCCCTGGGAAAGTAAAACTGCCCGCCGAGCGCGTTCTTCATATTGACCACCTGTTTGCGGGCATGCAGCGTCTGAATACATACGAAGTAAAGACGAACCCCGTGACGAGAATCGGATCAAATTTATCCCAGGTACTGCCACCGCTATTCAGTTGCGAATAGAAATCGAGTAAAAGAGTGATCGCGAAACCAGCATAGACCCACTCAGTCAATCGAGGCACTTTAGGAATGAGAAGGCCCACGCTACCAAGGATGTGGGTCACGCCAATCAAAGGGATGATATAGAGCGGGTATCCGAGCTGCTGATTGGCGATCCTCCAATCCTCGGGATTGTGAATTAGATATAGCAGTCCGAAGTACATCCACATGCAGGCGACAATGCCGGTTGTTACCATTGCGGCTATTTGAGTTGCTCGACCCGCCCGCGCGGGTTTATCGATTGTGTGTTCAGCTTTCATAGTCAAAGCGATCCTCCTGTTGCGGTTGAAATGGTTTAAATAGTTCTGCAATAAGTCGGCCATGGCTGGGCAGCAAAGGCGGGAACGGCCGCTCGAACACGAAGCCGCGGTGGCCACGGCTGGCTGTTCCCGCCACCAGGGCGCTGAAACTTCTCACCCCGGGCTTACGCTTTGACCCCGTTCTGTGCAGCCGAAAACACATCGCGTGCAGACGTCGTACCCGCTACCTGCTCCGTACCTGTGATTCCCAGGTCCATCCATCCAGCGTTAATGCCGTCATACATTTCTTCGACAGGTCCAGAGTGGCCCTTCGGGATGCCGAACTGCTGGAACATTTCTGCCCACCCCGCACGCGGGACTGCAAAAGCTTTCACGTCAAGTTTCAGCACTTCACCCAACTGTCTGGCCACGTCATCCGCGCTTACCATCGAACCCAGCTCGATGACGCGATGTCCTGACCACGCCGGCCCGGTCAGAAGCGTTGCCACTTCTGCGCCGATGTCGTCTGTCGCGACCATTGTCGATTTCCTGTCTGTAGGGTTGTAGAAGACCGGTAGCGTTCCGCCCTGCGCGGCCTGCAAGCCGAAAAGAAAGTTTTCAAAAAAGCCGCCTGCTCGCACAATCGCGACCGGAAATGGCAGGCTGCGAAAGCCTTGCTCCAGCAGGGATAAGCCCGTGATAATCCCCACGCCGCTGGTTCGATTCGCGCCCATCGACGACAGCGCTACCACACGCGGAGGCACTACCTTGGACAGCGCCTCGACATAGTTCGCAATCACTCCCCTTGCTTCTCTGAAATCAGGCGAGGGTGCCAATACCGCCGGCAACATAACAAACGCGCCCTGCACACCTTTCAGCGCCGCCGCGATGGCTGTCGCATCGTTCCAGTTGCCATCCACCAACTCCACGCCTTGCTCTGCCCACTTCGCCGCTTTCTCGCGATTGCGCACCAAGGCTCGCACCTGCTTGCCTTGCTTCAGCAGATGCCGCGCGGTGGCGCCCCCAACTTTTCCAGTAATGCCCATGACTAAATACATGTTCGTTTCTCCTTTGCCTCGTATTTGGCCGCCCACCCAAATGGGCAACCATGACTATTAGAGAACAAAAATAACCATTGGTTGCAAAATAATCACCGGTTATGTAACCAGCGGTTATAATTCAACAATCGGTCGAACAAATTGTCAAAAGGAATTACGCTATGCAAGTGACGTCCACATCACCAAGTCGCCGCCTGGAACGCAAAGAGAGGTTGCGGGGCGAAATCCTTGCGGCTGCCAGCAAAATGTTTGCCGATCGCGGATACGAAGCCGTAACCCTTCGCGAGATCGCGAAAGAGATTGGCTATACGCACGCCGTGATCTATCAGCATTTCCCCGACAAAGCGCATATTCTTGCCGAGTTGAGCCGAGAGACCATCGGGCTGATGATTCAGAACTTCGACGCGATTGCCGCGAAATATCCTTCACCGAAAGAGCGTCTTTTTGCCACTTCACGCGGCTTGATTCAGTTCTGCACTGCCCATCCACAGCAGTTCCGCAACGTCTTCTTCGGGCCGGAGAACCGCAATGGCGTCCGCGCTGGACAATACATCAACGACCTTGGCGCGCCATTGTTCGAACGTTTCGTGCAACTCTTTTTCGATGTTGCCCGGGATGAGGGATTACCAAATAAGAAAGACATAGTCGTGGCTCACACCTGGTGGTTCACGATCTTCGGCCTCGCCACGCTCTTTGTTATCCAGGGGGTCGTGCCTGATTTGCCCGACCAGGCTCTCGTCGTCGAGCAAACGCTCGCCACGCTTTGGGCCGGCGTCCACGCTGTTCCGCGATTGCCGAAGAGCGCAGTCTCCCGCCGCTCCCGTGTCTCAGAGCGCTAACAGCTTCTCACCACGTAGGAGTCGTTGTAGCACTGCCCCTGAAGTCCCAAGACCCAACCTCTTTTCCAAGGCCGTAGCCTTCTCGTGGCCGAGAGAGGTCTCGTCTTATGCCAAATCGCCAATGCACTCATCGACACTGGAAAAAAGATCGTTCAGTTGTCTCGTGTTTGCTTTTCTCTCAGCCTTCCAAATCGCACAGCGCCCCATGCAAGCCCTCCCTGAGCCAGCCTTCAGGCAAGTCGAACGGGTCGGCTTAAGTGGTATAAGAAGAACCCGTCCTCGCCAATCAAGAATCGCAAAATTCACACTTGACATTCCCCGATAATCCACTACCATATGGTTGTGGATAAGTTGGGTACAACATTTGCGGCTTTGTCGGATCCAACCCGCCGGGCGATGATCGAACGACTCTCCCGTGGGCCTGCCTCTGTGCATGGATTGACGGAACCGTTTGCACTCTCGCAGCAGATGATTTCAAAACATATCGCCTACCTGGTGCGGGCGCGGATTGTGATCAAGACGAAGCGTGGACGAGAGAGTGTGTGCACGCTTCGGCCGCAGGCGATTAAGA
>Ga0335075_10009836_pt1 | contig 14543 bp, 17 predicted proteins | sample Lox_Sample_24_FD_206723 | JGI IMG/M metagenome (GOLD analysis project Ga0335075, IMG submission 206723) | Soil microbial communities from Loxahatchee National Wildlife Refuge, Florida, United States - Lox_Sample_2.4 | ecosystem: Environmental > Terrestrial > Soil > Wetlands | place: USA...
GGAATGGTGGAGGGCGGCATGAGCGAGCGTTCCATCAAGACGATCAAGGGCAACACCGGCGAGTGGGACATCGTCATTGGCATGGAAGTCCATGCCCAGGTCGTCTCCAATTCCAAGCTGTTCTCCGGCGCATCGACCCAGTTTGGCGCCGAGCCCAACAGCCAGGTAAGTTTCATCGACGCCGGCATGCCGGGCATGCTGCCGGTGATCAACGAATTCTGTGTTGAGCAGGCGGTGCGAACCGGTCTCGGCCTCAAGGCGAAGATCAATCTGCGCAGCATCTTCGACCGCAAGAACTACTTCTTCCCTGATCTTCCAGCGGGCTATCAGATCAGCCAATACAAGGATCCGATCGTCGGCGAGGGCGAGATCATCCTCGACATGCCGAACGGCGTGACGGTCCCTGTCGGCATCGAGCGGCTCCATCTGGAACAGGACGCGGGCAAGAGCCTGCACGACCAGCATCCGGAAAACTCCTACATCGATCTCAATCGTGCCGGCACCGCCCTGATGGAGATCGTCTCCAAGCCGCACATGCGCTCGTCGGAGGAAGCGGCTGCGTTCCTGCGCAAGCTGCGCGCCATCGTGCGTTACCTCGGCACCTGCGACGGCAACATGGACGAAGGCTCCATGCGCGCCGACGTGAACGTGTCGGTGTGCCCTGCCGGCGGCTACGACAAGTTCCGCGCCGACGGCGACTTCAAGCACCTCGGCACGCGCTGCGAGATTAAAAACGTCAACTCGATGCGCTTTGTGCAGATGGCGGTGGAATTCGAAGCCCGTCGTCAGGTGGGGGTCATCGAAGGTGGCGGAACCATCAAACAGGAGACGCGCCGTTACGACAGCAAGGCGAACGAGACGCGGTCGATGCGGTCCAAGGAGGACGCGCATGACTACCGCTATTTCCCGGACCCGGATCTGCTCCCGCTGGTGCTGGAAGAGGCGTGGGTCAAGGAAATAGCGGCCACGCTCCCCGAATTGCCCGATGAAAAGAAGGCGCGGTTCGTGAAGCTGGGCCTGCCGCCCTACGATGCGTCGGTTCTGGTCGCGGAGCGCGAGGCTGCCGACTATTTCGAGGCGATGCTGGCCGACGGCGCGGAGGCCAAAGGTGCCGCGAACTGGCTGAACAACGAATATTTCGGCCGGCTCAACAAGGCGAACCTCACAATTGCGACCGGTCCGGTGTCGGCGCAGGCGAACAGCGCCATCGTGCAGATGATTTCCGCGAACACGATCTCCGGAAAGCTCGCGAAGGATCTGATGGATATCCTTTGGAGCGAAGGCGGCGATCCGCGTGCGATTGTCGAAGCGCGCGGCATGAAGCAGGTCACCGATACGAGCGCGATCGAGAAGGTTGTCGACGCGGTGATCGCCGCGAATCCGGACAAGGTCGAGGAAGTGAAAGCGAAACCGAAACTCGCAGCGTGGTTTGTCGGTCAGGTGATGAAACAGAGTGGCGGAAAAGCGAATCCGCAGGCGGTGAATGCGATCCTCAAGGTGCGACTCAATCTGCCCGATGAGGGGTGATTCGCGCATTTGCAGGAATTTTACAACCGCGCAAGCAAAAACCGGTGAAATCCGTCTGTATACAGACGATGTCATTTCGTTCAACAAAATAAAGCTTTTTTGACATACTGCAAAACGGCCCTTGTCGCGAAACACAGGGGGTTATTGCAATATTGCGTGCAACCCACTCATATTATTCGCGTTTTGGGGGATGCGATTCGCAGGACCCGAACCAACGTTAGAGGAGTTGTTCACATGCCAAAAGCAAAGAAAGCCAAGAAAGCCAAGAAGGCCCCTGCAAAGAAGGCCAAGAAGGCGAAGCGTAAGAAGAAATAAGCTGCGTTGATTTTATCAACGTAGTTTCACGGTTCTCCCCGTTTCCAACGTCAGGAGCGACCAGTGAACAAGGCGAAGGCCGCGGTTCCCTAACGGGTGTCGCGGCCAAGCCATTTTTGGCATAGTGGCCGCCGGATAATTCTGGAGACGGTCATGGCCAAGGCGAAGAAGAAGTCCAAGAAGAGCACGCCAAAGCCTAAGCCCGCTGCCAAGCCAACTAAGAAGAAGGCGGCGCCCCGCAAAGCCGCTCCGGCGCGCGCGAAGAAGTCCCGCAAAGCGATCCAGCTCTATTACTGGCCGACGCCGAATGGCTGGAAGATCAGCATGATGCTGGAGGAGTGCAGGCTCCCTTACGTCATGGTGTCGGTGAACATCGGCAAGGGAGAGCAGTTCGAGCCCGAATTCCTGCGCATCTCGCCCAACAACCGCATGCCGGCGATCATCGACCCCGACGGTCCCGGCGGAAAGCCAATTTCGGTCTTCGAGTCCGGCGCGATCCTGCAATACCTCGGACGTAAGACCGGAAAGTTCTACCCAAAAGACGAACGCAAGCGCGTGGTCGTCGATGAATGGCTCTTCTGGCAGATGGCGGGACTGGGTCCGATGACCGGCCAGGCGAACCATTTCATCAATTACGCGAAGGAAGGCAACGAATACGCCCGCAAGCGCTACACCGATGAGGTGCATCGTCTGCTCGGCGTGATGAACAAACGTCTTGCTGACAACGAATACCTCGCCGGCGATTATTCGATCGCCGACATGGCGTGCTGGGGCTGGGTCGTCGGCGCCTCGCGCATGGTCGAGATGGGGATCGAGTTCCCGCATGTGAAAGTGTGGCGCGACAAGATCGGGAAGCGTCCGGCGACCGAGAAGGGTTTCGCGCTCGGCCGCGAGCTGCGCGAGGCACAGAACGCCGATCCGAAAGCGCAGGAAGAAGCGCGCAAAATTCTTTTCGGTCAGCGCGCGCGCACCTGAACACGGTGAACGCGGGTTAACTGTTTATGAATATCAAGGCTAAAGCGCGTTAACCGCCCCTTAGCTTATCCAGTCCCACGATCCATTTGCGGAAGACGTTTCCGCGTATGAAAGAGGGAAGGGGTTTGCGATGGCGTGCATTGATGTCGATGCGCTGGCGCAATACGAGAACGATGCCAAGCAGGGGCGCGCCGATGCGCTCTACAATCTTGGTCTCGCCTATTCGACCGGACAGGGTGTGGGTGTGGATTTCATCGCCGCGCACAAATGGTTCAACCTCGCTGCGGTTCGCGGTGTGGAAGAAGCCAAGCGCTGGCGTGCACAGATCTCCGCCGAGATGAACAACTCGCAGATCGCCGAGGCGCAACGCCTGGCCCGCGAGTGGCTCAACATCTTCCGTCAGTAGGCTCTAGCGCGATTTCGGCTTCGGCTGCGGCACCGGAAGGGTCGCGGACGGCGCCGGTGGCGGTGTGTAGTCGATTGCCTTCGCCTGTGGCGTGTTCGGCGCGTACAGGTCGTTCAATATCCTCAAAGGTTGGTCGCGGCCGGCAAGGCGATTGCGATAGACCTGCGTATTCTCCAGAACCCGCATCAGATAGTTCCGCGTCTCGTTGAACGGGATCTCCTCGATCCAGTCGATCGGGTCCGTCGCCGGGCTACGCGGATCGCCGTTGTTCGTGATCCATTTCTTCGCGTTGTTCGGCCCGGCGTTATAGGCGGCCATGGACAGCGTCAGCGAGCCCCCCCAGTTGCTGATGTAGCTGCCGAACTCCGCCATGCCGAGCTGCATGTTGTAGGTCGTGTCGCTCAATAAGTCGTTCGGGCGGTATTGGACGCCGGCGAGGTCCGCATCGTGTCGCGCACCGGCGGGCATGATCTGCATCAACCCGCGCGCGCCGGGGCCACTGACCGACGCCGGATCGAATTCAGTCTCCTGACGGATCAGGCCGAGTGTCATCGCGGGATCAGGTCCGTTGCCGGGGCCGTGATAGAGCGGCACCGGGATCACCGGATGGGTGAACTGCAAATAGAGCAGGCCGTTGTAGCTCGCCTGCTTGGCGGCGCGCAGGGCAACCTCCCTGAAACCCAGATCGACCATCGCCTGCAACAGCGTGCCGACATGCTTCGCGTCGGGGTGAAGCTCTTCGTAGTGAAGCGCGAAAGTGCGCAGCTGGCTGACCTGGCCGAGATCGGCCAGAACCTTCATCGCATGGGTGACGTCATCGGATTCGAAGTCTGCCTTCGCGGTGACCGTATCGAGCGGCGATTCCACGATATGGAGCGTGGGCGTGGCATCGATCTTTGCGAGACCGAGCTGGCCGTAGAACGTCGTCGGCGCCTTGGAAGCCAGCTTGTACTGTTCCCATGCGTTGGCGAGATTGCCCTCCGCCTCATAGCTGCGGCCCTCCCAGTAATGCGCGCGGGCCAGACTGATCGGGCGCGAAACCCCGGCTTCCAGCTTCTGGAAATGCAGTTTCGCGGTCTTGGGCTCTTTCAGGAAACGCAGCGCCACCCAGCCCGCCATGAACTCACATTCGGAGAACTCGTCGCCGAGGTTGAGGTTGGTGTTGTTGAGAAGCTGATACGCCGTGCGGTAGTTGCTGTCCTTCAGCGCCTCGCGGACGATGATGTTGGTCTCTGCCCAGACTTTTGCGGGATGCTGCCTTGCGAGATCGGCGCCGGTCAGCGCGCGCAGCAGCAGCGCTTCTGCGCGGTTGTTGTCGTTGGCACGACGGGCGGTACGCGCGCGATCGAAAAGGAGATTGGGATCCGAACTCAGATCGCCGGGAAGGTTCGCCGCCATGCTCTCGCCAGCCGACGGACTGGAGCGCAGCATCAGGCGCGCCTGCGCGACCTGCTGGGCCTGATCCGTCACGCGGGAGAGTTCGCGCCGCGCGCCGCCGGTATCGTCGCGCCAGAGGAGATTGTTGAGGCGCTGCTTGTCGGCATCAGGCGTCAAGTACGCGCCATCTTTCTGGACGATCGCGAGTTCGTCCTGAGGCTCGAAACTCCAGTTGATCCACGCGCTGCGGATCGTCTCGCGGCCTTCGGCCGTGCGGCCGGCAGCGATCATCGCTTCGCCGAGCTTCACCTTGCCGATGCCGCTGGCGGGGGCGCGCGCACCGAACCAGGCGATGACCTGTGCCGGTGTCAGATTGAAGTCGAGCACCTTTTCCGCCCGGGCATAGAGCGTCTCCCGCGCCGGCCAGTCGGGGTTGGCCTTCAGGAAATCGTTGATCTCATCGAAGGTCGCGCCGCTGTTCTTGTCGAGCAGATAGCGCCAGGTGACGAGTTTCTTCGCGGCGCTGTCACGGCCCTGCGCGGCGAGGCCGCGTGCGGCGACCCAATCGCCGCGGTCGGCGGCATCGAACGCACGGGAGAACACATCGCGGTCCGCGGGGCTCAGGATATGGATGAGGGCGGAGTGCCGTTCCGCGCTGATGGAGATGCCGTTGTCCGCGCCTTCGTAGTCCTGGATTGGCTGCATCATCACGACGTTGCCGTTCTGGACGAGGCCGTTCGGCAGCGTGGTGGTCTGGGCATAGACTGCCGCAGCTGCGGAAACGAGGGCGACACCAACGGCGATGGCAGGAACGATTTTCATGGCGCGACAATCTTCAGCGGCGCCTCCAAACGAAGCGCGGGATTCAAGCTTAATGATGGCTCGGGATGCCCGCCACCGCGGAACGTTACCCGGCGCGCGCTTTTCGCCGCGGCCGTGGCAGAAGCTCCCCACCGCAGTTCGGGCAGCGCCCGCTCATCGCGTCGGTGCAGGACGCGCAGAAGGTGCATTCGTAGCTGCAGATTCGGGCCTGATCGGTCTCGTGGGCCAGCGGCGTTTCGCAGCGCTCGCATTTCGACCGCATTTCGAGGGCCATACTTGCTCCTTCCGCTGCCACGCCTGTAGTTTGCGGCACTATTTCCCTGGAACCGTGTCATGTCATCCGTCCGCGAACGCATAAGAGGGTCTATTCCCGCGCTTATCACCCCGATGAAAGACGGGAAGGTGGACGAAGCCGCGTTCCGGAAACTCGTGAACTGGCAGATCGAGCAGGGGAGCCACGGGCTGGTTCCCTGTGGCACGACCGGCGAGTCGCCGACGCTGAGCCATGACGAGCACATGCGCGTGGTTGAGATCTGTGTCGAGGAAGCGCGCGGCCGCGTGCCGGTGATCGCAGGCGCCGGGTCGAACGCCACGGCAGAGGCGATCTCTCTGACGCAACACGCCAAGAAGGTCGGAGCCGACGCGGTGCTGTCGGTGACCGGCTACTACAACAAGCCGTCGCAGGAAGGCATGTATCGCCACTATGCGGCGATTGCCGACGCGGTCGATATTCCGATCCTGGTCTACAACATTCCCGGTCGCGCAATTGTGGAGATGTCCGTCGAATTGATGGGCCGTCTCGCCAAGCTCAAGAACATTGTCGGCGTGAAGGACGCGACGGCGAACCTTGCGCGTCCGCTGCGCGAGCGCGCGGCGTGCGGGCTCGATTGGCGGCTGATCTCGGGCGAGGACGCCACAACACTTGGCTACATGGTGCAGGGCGGTCATGGCTGCATCTCCGTCACCGCAAACGTCGCGCCGAAGCTGTGCGCCGATTTTCAGAATGCGTGCCTGCAAGGCGCGTGGGACACGGCGCTGACGCTTCAGGAAAAGTTGATGCCGCTTCACGACGCGATGTTCGTCGAGCCGAGCCCGGCGCCGGTGAAATATGCGGGTTCTCTGCTCGGCATCTGCACGGAGGAAGTGCGCTTGCCATTGGTCGCCGCGACCGACGCCGCGAAAGCCAAGGTGCGCGAAGCGATGGCGAGCGCCGGTCTGAAGCACTGACGTGGCAAAGAAATCCGATCCCGAGAACAAGGTTGTCGCCGACAACCGCAAGGCACGCTTCTCCTATTCCATCGATGACACGCTGGAGGCGGGGATCATGCTGTACGGCTCCGAGGTGAAGTCGCTGCGCGACGGGCGCTCGACGATCGCGGAGTCCTATGCCTATGCGAAGGACGGCGAGCTGTTCCTCGTCAATTCCTATATCCCCGAATACACGCAGGCGAGCCGCTTCAATCATGAGCCGCGCCGCCAGCGCAAACTCCTTGTGCACAAGCGCGAGGCCAACAAGCTCGCCGCCGCGATCCAGCGCGAGGGCATGACGCTCGTGCCGCTGCGCCTGTATTTCAATCCCAAAGGCATCGCCAAGATCGAGCTCGGCATCGCCAAGGGCAAAAAGCTCCACGACAAGCGCGAAACCGAAAAGAAACGCGACTGGCAGCGCGACAAGGCGCGGTTGATGCGCAACAAGGGCTGATCTATCCTCAATCGCCGGTAGGGGGATTTCGGATGAGAGCGGTTTTGATTGCGGCGCTGTGCGTGCCGTTCGTGACGGGCTGCTCCGGCATGCTGGCTGACCAGGTGACGAAAGAGGCGCAGCAGAAATGCGCCTCGCAAGGCAAGCAGTTCGTGCAGGACGATGTGAAGAAGCAGGACAATCCGATCTATTCGTCGGCCGAAGTCTCCGGTCACTGCGCCGGTCCCGGCGATCCGGGTTACGTCGCACCCAAGTAGCTTCGCTCCCGCAGCTCCTCCTTCGCGCATGCGATCAGTCGCTTCATCGTTCGTCGCGTTGCTGTGACCTGCTTGCGCAAAACGCGCACCTCCTTCGTGTGCGTGCCGGTCTTGAACGCGTTGCGATTGCCGGCCGGCGCTCCGATGGTTGGTTGCCATACCTCGTCCGGCCGCAATATCTTGATCGTTGAATTCACGTTTGCGGTACTCCCCCCTCCCGCGCCCCTTCGACCTTCTTGACGAAAGTTTGTTTCGTTTCACTGGCGATGCCGCGAAGCTGACCGACGACGCGCGCTGCTGTCGCGCTCGATGACAGGAGCGAGGAGATGCGGTCCATGAACGGGAAGCAGACATCGGTCGCGGTGTCGCTGCGCGCGATGTAGTTGGCGATGTTGCCGATCAGTGCCGCACAGGTTGCGATCTGTTGTTCAAGGAGATCGGCGGCGTTGCCCTTCGGGATTTCGAGCGCTTGCGGCGCAATCCCGGGCGCCGCCGCGAAGCCTGCAGATGAATCGTTTTCCAGTGCCGAAAGAGCCTCTTCGATGGCGGACTTCTGGTCCAAGATGTAAGACAACACCTGATCGTCTTCCCGATCTTCCGTGGCAATTTGCGCCTCGCGAACGGCCGCCAGCGCCGTGTCCCGGTCCCGACCCCACATCTTCTTGAGGACGATGGGGAGTTCCTCCGGCGGGACCATCGCCTTCAGTTCCAATTCTGTCTTGTTTTCAAAGGCCTTACGCCATTCTGCGGGGTTCATATACATTTCAGTTCCTCTAGCAACACAGGAACAAAATGGGAACAAAATACTAGGTTTCAAGGGGTGTGGAGGAAAAATTCCTATATGCACCGCTAGAATTTGCGGAAAGGCCACGCCGGTCATTTCCCTCAAATTTTAGCTATCCCCTTCAACCGGCATGAACTCCACCTGCGGTAGTTACCCTTGCGAATACCGCTGCGAGGGGCAAATGGTTCGGAAAATCGCTGCTGTGGGACTGGTCGCGATGGTGCTTTCCGGTTGCGCGACGGAATACAGCATCTCGCCGGCGCCGGGCGCGGGTCAGCAGATACGGTATGAGCAAGGCGCCCCGACCATTTTTTCGGAAAAGCGCTCCGCTGCAATTCAGGTCACGCCGCTCAGAGTCACGGACGACATGCGGCTGGCTTTTGGTGTTGCGGCTTTCAACAAATCCTCCGTTCCATCGAATTTCGGCGTTGAGAACATCTCTGTCGAACAGGCGGACGGGACACAGGACAAAGTGTTCACGAGCGGCGAACTGATCCACGAAGCCAAAGTCGATGCGGAATGGAAGACCTTCGCTGCCGCGCTGGCCGGCGGCCTCGCATCGGCATCGTCCTATTCCACCACGCGAGGCACGGCGTACACGCCCGTGGGAGCCGTTTCGTGGTCTTCGACGTCCTACGATCCGGTTCAGGCCGCCGAAATTCGCGCGGAGACCCGGGACAACATCGCCGGCATTCGCGCCTCGCTGGACCGCACCGTCGGCAATATCCACCATCAGGCGCTGCAGACGACCACGGTGAACGCGGGCGACTCCTACGGCGGCATCGTCGTCGCGGCGAAGCTTTCATCCGGACAATACCCGCAGAACATCGCGCTGCATGTGAACTGGAATGGCGAAGATCACGATTTCCGCTTCGTCGTCGCGGAGGGGCCGCCGACGGTGACGCGCAATACGGAGAGTGCCGCCGGTGATGTCGCTCCGGCCACAAGCGCACCGGCCACCGTTGCGGCGATGCCGACGTCGCAGGCGAGGCTGCAATATGGCTACACGGACAATTCAGGCGGCTCTGCCGATGCGGGCTCAGCGTCCGCTGCGGCGCCGGCGATGAGTTTCGAGCAGTGGCAGAAGACCAACAAGAAGGGCGCGCACTAGAAATCAGAGCGCGTGAAGCGCCGCGATCCTGGCCTGCTTCACCACCGCATCGAACATTGCTTCGGTCAGCACGCCTGTGTTCGTGTTGTAGCGGGAGCAGTGATAGCTGGAGATCAGCGTCAGCGGTTTCAGGTCGTAGGCGACGCCGTGCTTGAACGGATGCGCGGACTTCTTCGCGCCGAGCGTGTCGCACACACTGTCGTGCGCGATCTTGCCCAGCGCCAATATCACGCGAAGCTGCGGGAGCGCGGCGATCTGCGCGGCGAGGAACTGGCGGCAGGTCTTGATTTCCGCAGGCAGCGGCTTGTTCTCCGGCGGCACGCAGCGCACGGCATTGGTGATCGCGCAATCGACCAGTTCAAGTCCGTCGTCGGCGCGTTCGGCATAAACGCCGCGCGCGAGGCCATGCTTCAGGAGCGTCGCGTAGAGAAGATCGCCGGCCCAGTCGCCGGTGAACGGGCGCCCTGTTTTGTTCGCGCCATGTAAACCTGGCGCGAGACCGACAATGAGAAGGCGGACGTTATGGCCGATGAAGCTCGGCACCGGATCGTCGAAATAGTCCGGATGCGCGAGCCGGTTGGCCGCGCGGAAACTCGCCAGACGCGGGCAGAGGGGACAATCTTTCGGAGGTTCTGTGCTGCTCACGCCGTCTGGGCGTAGGCCGGCGCCTGCGAGGCCCGCGGGCCACCTTCGCGCTGGATCATCGGCTTGAGTTCATCGAGCTCGATGAAATTGTCGGCTTGGCGGCGCAGATCGTCGGAGACCATCGGCGGCTGGGTGCGGATGGTGGAGACGACGCTGACGCGGCGGCCCTTGCGCTGGGCCGCTTCGACCAGGCGGCGGAAATCGCCATCGCCGGAGAAGATGACGATGTGATCGACCTGATCGGCCATTTCCATCACATCGATGGCGAGTTCGATGTCCATGTTTCCTTTCACGCGGCGGCGGCCCTGCGCGTCGGTGAATTCCTTGAGCGGTTTTGTTACAACTGCGAACCCGTTGTAATCGAGCCAGTCGACCAGCGGGCGCAGCGGCGAAAATTCCTGATCCTCGGCGACGGCAGTGTAATAAAATGCGCGCACCAGGATGCCTTTGCGCGCGAAAAGTTCCAGCAGGCGCTTATAGTCGATGTCGAACTGAAGGCCCTTCGCCGCGCCATAGAGGTTGGCGCCGTCGATGAAAATGGCGAGCTTTTCCTGCGGATAGAAGAGCATAATGACCTCCAGAACAAATAACGGCCGAACGGGCAAACGTTCCCCGGCGCCCACACTCTGTTCTAGTCATTGGCGACCGGGGTTCAAGACACAATTGAGTCATTTTCGTCATGAGACGGTGTAAATGGTCTTGATCGCGCTTGGTGCCAATCTTCCTTCGCAAATCGGTCCGCCACACGGAACATTGCGCGCGGTTCTGGAGCGACTGCCGCAGCACGGTATCGAAGTCCTGCGTGTGTCCGCGTTCTATGAATCCGAAGCGTGGCCCGATCCGAGCGATCCGCCTTTCGTCAACGCGGTCGCGCTGGTTAAGACGGAACTTCCTCCATCGGTGTTGATGGCAACGCTGCACGAGATCGAGGAAGCGTTCGGAAGAAAACGATCGACGCCGAACGCGCCGCGCACGATCGATCTCGATCTCATCGATTACGACGGTCGCGTGGAAGAGGGGCCGCCGCGTCTTCCCCATCCGCGGATGGAGAGTCGCGCGTTCGTGCTCGTGCCGCTCTGCGATATCGCGCGGGAGTGGCGCCATCCGGTTTCACACAAGACCGTCGCGGAATTGATCGCAGCACTCCCGCCCGACACCGGTGCTATTGGGCAGCTGCGCGTTTTCGACAGAGCACCCTAGCGTTTCCGAAAATCGCAATTTTTTGATGAGCAATTCTTCGAGGGCGATGCCAATTTCTTGGCAAGCGCACGGGGAACGCGCGCGACTGGGATTGTCACGGGTCAATGAGCGAACTGGAATCCATCGCGGATTCCGGCAGCGCTGCAGCTTTGCGCATCGCAGCCGATGCCGGAGATAACGCCGCCGCGCGAACGCTCGGCACGCGCCTGCTCGTCGGGCGCGACGCGCCGTTCGCGCCCGAAGAAGGCGTCCGCTACGTCAGGCTCGCCGCGGAGAACGGCGACGCCGAGGCGCTCACGATCATGGCGACGTTGTCGGGCGGCGGCGTATGGGGTGTGCCGCACAGCTGGCCGAACGCACTCGACTATCTGCTCGCCGCGTCCGAAGCCGGATCGGCGAGCGCGCGCACGCAGCTCTGCCTGATCGCCGGCGACGCTGCGGCTGTTGCATTGGCGCGAGCCAGTCCTTCGCCGGATATCTGGAAACGGCTGCGTCAGAGCGTGAACCTCGAAGCCTGGGTCCGCTCAGAACCGGCGATACAGGTGTGCGGTTCGCCGAAGATCTGGACGGCCGAGAAATTCGTGAGCCGCAGCTTTGCGCGTTCCTGCTGAGCTGCGCGCATGGCAAGTACAAGGTCGCTGAGATGCGCGATGGCGTCACCGGCACGTCGCGCGTGCTGGAGAGCCGGACATGCAGCGACTTCGTGTTCGATATCGTCGCAGGCGGCGTGGTCATGCTGCTGCTCCGCATCAAGATCGCGGGCATCGCCGAAATTCCCGTGCCGCACATGGAGCCACCGCAGATATTCCACTACGCGCTCGGGCAGGAGATCCGGGCGCATTACGACTTCCTGCGCGATGGCGAAAAGCCCTATGGCCGCGACGGCACCTATGCGGGCGACCGTCTCGCGACCTTCCTGCTGTATCTGAACGACGACTACGACGGCGGCGATCTGGAGTTTCCGAAAGCCAGTTTCCGCTATAGGGGCAGGACCGGAGACGGAATCTTTTTCGGCAGCCAGCGCGGCGGCAAACCCGATCCCATGAGCCTGCATGCCGCGTTGCCGATCCGGCGCGGCGAGAAATTCATCCTGTCGCAGTGGATCCACGACCGCCCTTTCGCAGCCTGATCGTCAGGCGCGCTTCCAGCAGGCAAGAAGCGTCCACACGCCGAGCAGGACCGTCGTGACGTTGATGAACACCTCGAACTTCATCGCGTCGTTGGCCGCTGCCATCGCATACATGCCGTTCTCGATATCGAACGTGATGTCCATCGCCGCGAGATAGAGAAGGGCGGAGCCCGCGAGCAGCCCGGCACGCGCGCCCCACGGCTTGCCGCTCCACAATCCTATGCCCGCCGCGAACATGCACAGTGCCATCCATCCATCCGCGACGGGAAAGCTCGACTCGAACGCGGTGTACCAGCGGTCGTGCAGCACCATCACATCGCCGCCGGTGAAATAGCTCCACCAGTAGAACGCCGTGACGAGTGCGCCGACGACGAGAAGTGCGGAAAGGATTCTAGCTGCCATGGCCTGTCATTCTCTCATCATCTCACATAAATTGCGGAAACGGCTTCTGGGGTGGCAAAAATGCGGAAAGCTGGCAGCGCCGCCGGCGCAGCGATATTCATGCTGGGCGCCGGTATTCTCAATAGCGCTTCGATCCGGGCAGAAGACCACCCGTTTGTAAGGCCCGACGCCGCTCCCGTTCAGTCTGCGCCCGAAGGGGCCTGCGATTTTCAGTATCCGTCAAAAATTCCCGTGCGTTGCTGGACGGGGCAGAAGTTTATCGCGCTGCCCGCGCCAACGGAGCTGCGAGTGTACGGTTATCAGACCTTCGATGGTGGCTCTGGCGAATACGGTCATCCAACTTACGAAGAACTGGCCGGCAAAGTGCTGACGGCCGTCTCCGTGCGTTGGCACGACGATAGATTCCAACTCCTCAGCGGCTGGGTGGTGACGTTCAAGTCGGACGACACGGGGCGGACCTACACGGTCAAGCCTGTCCTGCTTCCAAATGAGAACCGGGATGAAGCATCTGTCCGGGAGATCGCGCTCCTTCGCGATCTGGAAGAGGCGAGGAAGCAGTATGTGGGGCAGAAGTATTGGATTCTCATCAGCAAGCTGCCGAGGGTCGGAACCGATGTCACCGGCGATGATTATGTCCGTTATCGCCGAATTTCCGTCGTCACGATTTCCGACGTACTTGCCGGAGAAGATTCGTCGCGGCCCGTGCGATTGGTCTTAAAGAATGATGCCGGCGAAGAAGGATATATGGACATTGCCGGGTCGCCGACGAACATGAGCAGTTCGTTGTATGCAACGATGGCAAAGCATCTGATCGACAGAGAGTTGTCGAGCATCGATCCGCATCTCCTGCACAAATGGCCCGCACGCATCTGGAGTGCGATCGAACAGAGCACCGTCTTGATCGGGATGACCACGGAGCAAGCGGAAATGAGTTGGGATGGTCCGAGCACGGTGAACCGCACAATTGTGAGCGGCCGTGTCCATGAGCAATGGGTGTATAGTCAGGGCAGGTATTTGTATTTCGAAAACGGCGTTTTGACAGCGATTCAGGATTGAGTTTCGTCTGCGGCGGTGCCGCACCATTCGGTGCGATCGATGTTAGAAGCTACCGGCCGCACGCGATGTGCGGCCGGCAGTCTGCTTCTTATGCCTTCCTGAACTTCAGCATGTACTGATCGGTATGGCCCTGAATGGGCTTGTCGAAGATGGTCAGCGTGTGATCGTCGGCGGCGTTGGCGAGCGCGTCGTTTTCGCCCACGAACTTGAAACCGGCGGCTTCGACTTCGCGGATCACCTGCGCCTTTTCGATGCGGTGCAGTTTGGCGATCTGTGCCTCCGTGGTGCCGGCGTTCGCCTGATGGTCGACGATGAAATAGATGCCGCCATGCTTCAGGGAATCGAAGACGTGCTTGTTGAACGCCGCCATGTCGACGGTGCCGTATTCGGCGATATGCAGGTCGTGATAGTTCTGCGTGATCCAGAACAGGTCGATCTTCTCCGGGATATCGAACGCGCCGAACGGCGTCGCGGTCAGATGGACGTTCTCGCGACCTTTCTCGTCGAGAACCTTCTTGGTCGCCGCAACGGAGCTCTGCCAGCGCGTCGTTTCCAGCGCGTAGACTGCGCCTTTCGGTCCTACAACATCGCTCAGCATGCGCGTGTAGTAACCACGGCCCGGAAACAGCTCACCGACTTTGTCGCCGGGCTTCACGCCGGAGAACGCCAACGTCTCGGCAGGCTTGCGATGCGCATCCGCGTCGCGGTCGGCCTGCGGACGGGATGTATCGGCCACGGCTTTGGCGACGTCGGCGGACGGAGAGGCGAATGCGATTGCGGAAAGCGACAGCGCGGCGGCAGCGGTGGCCGCAATCAGAAACGATTTCATGGGCGG
>Ga0335075_10009837_pt1 | contig 14542 bp, 12 predicted proteins | sample Lox_Sample_24_FD_206723 | JGI IMG/M metagenome (GOLD analysis project Ga0335075, IMG submission 206723) | Soil microbial communities from Loxahatchee National Wildlife Refuge, Florida, United States - Lox_Sample_2.4 | ecosystem: Environmental > Terrestrial > Soil > Wetlands | place: USA...
CTGGTGAGAGGCATACGGCGATCAACGCATCGAGCGCGGAAGTGCGGTTTCTGGTGATCTCGTCGCCGCCGGCGCAGGGAGATCGCGTGGTTAGCGAAGAGACGGCCAGCTGAAGAGCGGTAAGCGAAAAAGCGATTAGCGAAGAGTCGGCCAGCTGAAAAGCGGCAAGCGGTGCTGCGAGTTAGTGGCCGAAGATGGCCATGGTGGAACCCGAGGCGAGAAGATGTCCGCGAATGGCTGCGTCGAACTGCACGCGGGTGATGCCGGCGGGGAAGTCCAGACGTGCGTCCAGCGCATAGATACGGAAAACATAGCGGTGAGGGCGGCCGGGTGGCGGGCAGGGGCCACCGTACCCGATGGCGCCGAAGTTGTTGATGCCCTGTGAGGCACCGGGAGGCAGATCCATTTGCGCCGAGGCATTCTCCGGGAGCGAACGAGTTTGCGGAGGCAGGTTGTAGAGGATCCAGTGGGTGAAGAGGACCGGTGCGTCGGGATCTTCCACGACGAGAGCGAGGCTTTTGGCGCCTGCGGGCGGGGCGGACCAGTGCAGCTCTGGGGAGACGTTGCCGCCATCGCAGGTGAAGCGCCGGGGAATGGGGGTGCCGGGCGTAAAGCTGGCGCTGGCGACAGCGAGCGGCGGTTGGGAATCGGCGCGGGACAGAGCTGGGGCGGCGAACAGCACCGCAAGGGAGGCGGCGAGAGCGAAACGCGTCGGCATAGGGGCATTCCGAAACAAGGTCGCGGCTCCAGGTCCAGAGATCGGGGATCAGAAAACAGGGTACAGCGAACCGAGGACAGGGGCCAGAAGGGCGGCAGCAGAGTCAACAAAGCTGGCGTAGGATGTCTAGAACCGATCCGGTGTGAAGGTCAACCGGACAAGAAAAACTGAGGAGCAGCGAATGAGCACCCCCACTCAAAAGCGCGTCGAACTGCCGCTTACGAAGCGCGGCGAGCCAGAGAATGCCAGCCACGTCGGGCGGACCAATCCGCAGCAGACGATCAGCGTGTCGGTGATTGTGAAGCGCAGAAATCCGCTGGACCTGCAGGCGCTGGGCGGGCGGATTTTGACGCGGGAAGAATACGACGAGCGGTATGGGGCCGATCCGGCGAGCTTCGACCAGCTGAGGGCGTTTGCCGCACAGCAGGCGCTCGCGGTCGACGAATCGGCATCGAGCCTGACGCGGCGGACGCTGGTGCTCCGCGGGCCGGCGCAGGCGATGGAGCGGGCGTTTGGCGTGGAGCTGCACGACTATGAACCGTTAGCTCCGAGGAAGCGCGGGCGAGGAAAGACGCCGGCGGCGCGGTTCCACGGATTCACGGGAACGGTGTCGCTGCCGGAATTGCATGCGGGGCTGGTGGATGCGGTGCTGGGGCTGGATGCGCGGCCGGTGGCGACGCCGCACTTTCGATTTCTGAAGGACCTGAAGAAGAAGAAAAAGAAACCGGCGGCGCCGGAACAGGGGCAGCCGGAACCGTTCAACCCGCCGCAGGTGGCGGAGCTTTACGATTTTCCGACAAGCGTAACGGGCGCGGGAGAGACGATCGGCATTATCGAGCTGGGCGGAGGGTACAACACCAGCGATCTGGAAACATATTTCCAGGGACTGGGGCTGACGCCGCCGACGGTGACGGCGGTTTCGGTGGATGGGGGGACGAATTCGCCGGGCGACCCGGATGTGGACGGCGAAGTGGCGCTGGATATCGAAGTGTCGGCGTCGATTGCGACGGGAGCGAAGATCGCGGTGTACTTCACGACAAACACCGACCAGGGGTTCATCGACGCGATCAACACGGCGGTGCATGACACGACGAACTCGCCGTCGGTGGTGTCGATCAGCTGGGGAGGGCCGGAGTCGACCTGGGCGCAGTCGTCGGCGACGGCGCTGGACGATGCCTGCCAGTCGGCAGCGGCGCTGGGAGTGACGATTACGGTGGCATCGGGAGACAACGGATCGTCGGACGGGGTGAGCGACGGGCAGAACCACGTGGATTTTCCGGCGTCGAGCCCGCATGTGCTGGGGTGCGGCGGGACGGAGCTGATCGGGAGTGGAACGACGATCGAATCCGAAACGGTGTGGGATGACGGCACAGAGGGCGGGGCGAGCGGCGGCGGGTACAGCGCGCTGTTTGCGGCGCCGTCGTGGCAGACGGGAGTGGAGGGATTCTCGGGCACGATGCGCGGGGTTCCGGATGTGGCGGGGGATGCGGCGCCGGAGAGCGGATACAACATCCTTGTCGATGGCCAACAGGAGGTAGTGGGGGGGACGAGCGCGGTGGCGCCGCTGTGGGCGGCGCTGATTGCGCTGCTCAATCAGGGGCTGGGGAAGCCGGTGGGATTTGTGAACCCGACGCTGTATCCGGACGAGCAGGATTTCCACGACATCACGCAGGGGAACAACGGCGCGTATTCGGCGGGACCGGGATGGGATCCGTGTACGGGCCTGGGATCACCGGATGGGCAGAAAATAGCCGGGGCTCTTGGGGTGACGGCACAGACTCAGTCGGAGGGGCAGGGAGCGGTCAGAAGACCTCGCGATGGAAGAGATCGTCCTTCTCCTCGCACGGAGAGCAGCAACAGCCCACGGCAGCGCACACCAGGGTCGCGACGCCCAGCATGATGAGGATCGCGGGAAGATAGCTGCTGAGCGCGGACAGGTGCGCGAGCAGATCGTGCATGTTAAGAGTCTCCATAGAGTGACTCCTGCCGACTAAGAACCCTGAATCCTTTTTGGGGTTTCCTCATCGTAGCGCGGACGGCTTCATGATCGCAAAAATGGGGCGGTGTGTGAAGAGGATTCGGTAAGCCTTGTGATTTCTTCAACAGGAAGCGCGGGAAGGGCTGGCGCAGCTCGAGGGGACGGTCCGAGTTGAACGACGTATTTGACGTTGGATCAGGCATTTGCGCAATCATCGAACACTGAGATCGCCAGACCTCAAATGCGCCTGACGAGGAACCGGGCCCAGGGCCGACCGGATGCAACGAGGACGCTCAAACGCCGTTACTGCGGACACATCAGCTGCAGCCTGCGGCCGCCATTTCAGGCGCAGCACCGGGAATCGTGCAGAATTGCACCGATGGTGAGGCAGGTCGCGGACCGCCGAGCGATGCTGTGCTCGAGTCGGCGGTCACACGCCGAGGGGAAAAACCTTACAGCAGCTCTCTGATGCCGCGCTGCTCAGCAGAAGCGGAAGACGGCCAGCCTTCACTGCGAAGAGAATAAGCCTTTGCGTCTGCCAGGCCGTTCGCGGAGGGAGCCTGCTCAGCGGCAGGAGCGACTGCTGCCGTAGCTACAGAATTGTGGGTTGGCCATCCCTCATCCCGAAGGGAGGAAGGCTTACTCTCCGGCAGAGCGTTCCTGAGGGCAGGTTCAGCCGCAGGTTCGTCCGCATCTGCGTCATGCGCGTTGCTCTCGTCAGCCGAAGGTTCCTCGGCACACAGGGGCAGAACCGCTGACAGCTGTTGCACGAGCGTTCCCAGCAATTTTCTTTTTGCCGTTAGCCGCTCGATCTCGGCATCAACTTCTCTCAACCCGATACTTGCCTCAACGGCAGCTTCTTCGAATGTACTGTATTTCATTGTCACTCCAGTTAATTCGAGGTGGAGTGTAGCACCGCGTGCAGCCACTTTAAGTCCCACGAACGGGGCAGGACGCTACAACCTGCGAGAGGGCGGCGCCGGGAAGTGGAGCAGTTCGCTGTTCTGGACGGCTCATAAGGCAAATGCTTCAGCGGGACTGTAGCGACCGGCTGCTGTGAATGTCGCTGCCAGAGCCGATTTTCCAACCTGTCGATAACGGACTACGCGCCGAAGAGGCGCATGAGGCCGGAGGGGGGCAGCTCGGGAGCGAGGAAGGTGTGCGCGTCGGCAAAGGAGCGGGCTGCGGCCTCGGCGGCGAGGTAGCCGCTGCGCGCGGCGCCCTCCATGGTGGCGGGCCAGCCGGTAGCGGTCCAGTCGCCGGCGAGGAAGATGCCGGGCCAGGGACTGGCGGATGAAGGGCGGAGGCGATCGAGGCCGGGACGGATGGAGTAGGTGGCGCGGACTTCCTTGACGACGGCAGCTTTGAGGAGGTTGGCCGAAGCGACGGCAGGGAAGAAGAGAACCAGCTCGCGGAGGGCGAGGTCGATGATCTGCTGGCGGCTCATGGAGACGAGTGAGCGCGAGGCGCTGACGACGAGCTCGAGGTAACTGGCTTCGGCGCCGCGATGCGCGGGCTGGAGACGCGACTTGTTGAACATCCACTGGATGGTGGTGTCGAGCAGGACGGCGTGATCGAGGGGAGTGACTTCGCGATCGAGCCAGAGATGGATGCCGGTGATGGGCGAGTGCTCGAACTGAGCGAGGTGCGCGGCGAGCTCTTCGGCGGCGGCGTTGTGGGGGAGGGTGGGCAGCAGCGCGGCGATGGCTTCAAAGGGGAGGGCGAGGACGACAGCGTCAGAGAAGAACGACTGGCCGGCGGCAGCGATCTGCCAGCCGCGATCGGTGGGGCTGAGGGATTCGACGCCGGTGCGGAGATGCACCTGGCCGCCGCGGGACTGGATGTATCCGATGGCGCGGTTGTAGAGATCGCTGAGCGGGATGGAGGGGATTCCCATGCGGCCGGACTGCGGCGAGAGGAGGAAGGACTCGCGGAAGACTTTGGCGGCGTAGTGGACGGAGATGCGGTCGAGGTCCTCGTTGAGGGCGGAGACGAGGACGGGTTTCCAGAAGCGGTCGATGGAGCGGCGGGTCTGATGGTGGCGTTTGAGCCAGTGCGCGAAGGATTCGCTGGAGTCGGGCGGAAGCGCGCGCAGGAAGTACGACAGGCCGCGGGCGATGGAGAACTTGTCGGCGAGCGAGAAGGCGGGCGCGCGCAGAAATGCGAGCGAGGAATGCAGGGGAGCGGGGAGCGAGCCTGGCTGGATGATGCTGGATTTTCCGTCGGGAGTGAGGAAGGTGAAGCGGTCGTACCAGCGGATGGCGCCGAGGACGTCGAGACGGCGATAGAGATCGATGAGGGAGGTGCAGCGGCCGATGAGGACGTGCTGGCAGTTGTCGATGACCTCGGAGGTGCCGGGATGCTCGTAGGAAGAGGCGCGGCCGCCGAGGTAAGGACGGCGCTCGAGGAGCTGGACGCGGTAGCCGGAGTCGGCGAGGGCGCAGGCGGCGGCGATGCCGGCGAGTCCGCCGCCGATGACGGAGACGGTTTTGCGAGGGTCGGAGGTGGGGGTGGGGACGGACATGCGGATCAGCGGCGCAGGAGAAGGCGATTGACGGCAACCTGGAGGAGGCCGCGCAGGAGGATGAAGACGCGCCTCGAAACGGGGACGGTGACGCGCTGGGAGAAGACGTCGTAATTGCCGGCCTCGATGCGGCGCAGGAGATCGTGATAGATGGCGATGAGGACCCAGAGGGCGGGACGAGCGTCGGCGGAGATGAGGGGAAGCAGCTCGCGGCTGGCGCGGTAGGAGTCTTCGGCGCGGCGGGCGACGCTGGCCAGCAGGGAGCGCTGGTTGGTGGTGATTCTGGATCCGTCGCGGACGGCAACCAGTTCTTCGAGACGGACATGAAAGCGGTACATGTCTTCGGCCGGGAGGTAGACGCGTCCGCGATCGGCGTCTTCGCGGACGTCGCGCAGGATATTGGTGAGCTGGAAGGCGACGCCAGTTTCTTCGGCGAGGGCTTCAGCGCGCGGATCGGTGTAACCGAAGATGCGGATGCAGACGAGGCCAACGACCGAGGCGACGTAATAGCAGTAGCGGCGGAGATCGGCGAAGGTGGCATAGGTGTCGTAAGCGCCGGGACGAGCGGAAGACGCGTGCTCGAGGTCCATGGCGGTGCCGTGAACGAGCTGGTCGAGAAGATCGAGCGGAATGTGGAAGCGGCGGACGGCATCGGCGAGGGCGACGAAGACAGGATCATTCGTGGCTGCGCCGGAAGCGGCGGCGCGCCATGCGTCGAGCCAGGCGGCGAGGTCGGCGCGGCGCTGGTCGCGGGTGCGGGACTCGTCGTCGGACAAGTCGTCGGCGTGGCGCATGAAGGCGTAGACGGCGCAGATGGCGTCGCGTTTGGGTTTGGGAAGGGCGAGGAAGGCGTAATAGAAATTCCTGGCTTCGCGGCGCGCGATCAGGGTGCAGGCGCGATAGGCGGCAGCAAGATCGAGGCTGGGAGCGGGTGCGGTGTCCACGAGGGTCAAGCGGCGACGCCTCCGTCGCGCGCGAAGAGACGGCCGGCGAGGGCGCGCAGGAGCAGCGCGGCCTTGCGAGGTTTGGAGATGGCGGGGCGGGCGCTGAGAACGTCGTAGTTGCGGCGCTCGATGGCGCGAAGGATTTCGAGGCCGCCGCGCGAGAAGAGATCGAGGTCGATGGCCAGCTCGCGGCCGACTTTGGCGATGAGGGGAAGGCCCGCCTGGAACATGCGGCGGGCGAAGTCGACTTCGTACCGCATCAGCTCGCGCAACTGCGGCGTGAAGCGGTGGGCGGCGAGGTCGGATTCGGAGACGCCGAAGCGGTTCATGTCTTCGAGGGGGAAATAGATGCGGCCCTTAAGGTAATCGACGCGGACATCCTGCCAGAAGTTGGCGAGCTGGAGCGCGGAACAGGTCTGGTCGGAGAGCAGAAAGCGCTCTTCGTCGCGATAGCCGCAGGCGTAGAGGACGATGCGTCCGACGGGGTTCGCGGAATAGCGGCAGTAGCCGAGGACGTCGGCCATGGAGGGGAAGCGGGTGACGGTCTGATCCTGACGGAAGGCGACGAGGAGATCGGCGAAGGGCTCTTTGGGGATGTCGCAGGCGCGGACGGTCTCAGCGAGAGCAACGAAGATGGGGTGGCGGGCCTGGCCACGGTAACAGGCGTCGAGCTCCTGGCCCCAGAGATCGAGGAGGGCGATGGATTGCTCGGGATTGCCGACTTCGTCGCCGAGATCGTCGGAGACGCGGCAGTAGGCGTAGATGGCGTGGAAGTGCGGGCGCAGGCGCGCCGGGAGAAACCAGGAGGCGACGTGGAAATTTTCGTAGTGGGACTCGGCGAGACGGCGGCACCAGGCACGAGCTTCGTCGAGGGAGGGTGCGCGGTCGGGGATGCGGTAGTCCGCGGGGAGTGCGGCCCAGGCTTTTTCGAGGAGAGCGTGCTGTGCGGGTTCGACCATCGCCGGCAAGGACACTTAAGGAATGATAGCGGTCTTGATGTCGGTAGAGCCGTTCATGAGGCGGTGAAAGACCTGATTGAGATCGCCGAGCGAGGCGCGGCTGGTGATGGTCTCGGCGCATCGGAAGCGGCCGCTGGCGATCAGGTCGAAGGCGCGGCGTGCGGCAGCAGGCGTGTGATGAAAGCTGGAGCGGAGGGTAATGCCGTTGTAGTGAAGGTGCTCGGTGTCGAGCTCGATTTTGGTTCCGGTGGGGCAGCCGCCAAAGAAGTTGACGGTGCCGCCTTTGCGGGCCATGGCGACGGCCTGTTCCCAGGTGAGTTTGGTGGCGGCCGCGTCGATGGCGAGATCGACGCCGCGGTCTCCGGGGGTGAGCGCGCGGACGGCGGCGACGACGTCGGAAACGGCGGTGGTCTGAATCACTTCGGAAGCGCCGAAGGTGCGGGCCGCGGCGACCTGCTCGTCGTGCTTGACGACGGCGATGACGCGGAGACCGGAGAGCTCGGCGACGTGCATAAACATGAGGCCGATGGGGCCGGCTCCGATAACCGCGATGGTATCGCCGGAGCGAGCCTCGCTCTCCTCGAGGCCGCGAACGACGCAGGCGAGGGGTTCGGTGAGAGCGGCGTGCTCGAAGGGAAGGTGATCGGGAAGGCGAAAAGTGTTTTTGGCGACGATGCGGACGGGGATGCGGAAGAACTCGGCATAAGCGCCGTTGTTAAAGATCAGATCGTCGCAGAGGTTTTCCTGGCCGTGGCGGCAGTAATAGCACTCGCCACAGGGAGCGGAGTTGAGCGCGACGACGCGATCGCCGGGACGAAAGCTGGTGACACCGGCGCCGACGTCATGGACGGTGCCGGCCATTTCGTGGCCGAAGGCGATGGGGGTCTCGAGCATGCGCGCGTGATAGCCGCGGCGAAAGACCTTGAGATCGGTTCCGCAGGTGAGCGCGGCGCGGACGCGGACGACAATTTCGCCGGGTCCGGCGGCGGGCACGGGGAGTTCTTCGATGCGGAGATCTTCGCGGCCATACAGCACCGCGGCCTTCATCTGTCCAGCCATTCGATCTATTCTCGCAGATGTAACAAACGATCAGGGATAAACAAAGATTTTCATGGAGGAGGCGGTTGGATTGGAGGCGACGCGGATGGCTTCGACGGCGTCTTCGAGGGGGAAGCGGTGGGAGATGAGGCGAGTGAGGTCGAAACCGCCGGAATAGCCGCCGAAGACGATGGATTCGACGTCAGGCTCGATTTCGAAGGATGAGCTGTAAGAGCCGAGGAGGGTTTTCTCGTCCATGCAGACGACGGCGGGATCGAAGGACGCTTCGCCGTGCTGGGTCTGAGCGAAAAGGAGGATGCGGCCACCGGGACGGGCGGCGTCGATGGCGGTGCGGATGAGGCCGTTGCCGCCTACGGCGAGGATGACGGCGTCGGCGCCGCGGCCTTCGCTGGCGGCGTGGGCGGCGGCGATGACATCTTCGCTGCCGGCGTGGACGGGATGGCGCAGGCCATAATTGGCGGCGACGGCGTGGCGCTCGGGGTAGAGGTCCGAGGTGAGGACTTTGGCCCCGGTGCGGGCGGCCAGCGCGGCGAGCAGAATGCCGATGGGGCCCTGGCCGATGACGAGGACGGTCTCGTCGGAGGCGAGATCGAGGCGGCGGACGCCCTTGAGGACAGTGTTGACGGGCTCGACAAACGCGGCCTGCTCGAAGGAGACGGCGCCGGGGATTTTGACCAGGGCGCGCTCGACGATCCAGTCCATGACGCGGACGTACTCGGCAAAGCCGCCGCCGGAGGGCTCAAAGCCGGCGGTGCAGCCGACGCGCTTGTAGGTGGAGCACTGGGCGAAGGTCTTTTTGCGGCAGTAGTAGCAGTGGCCGCAGGGTGCGTGATGGTAGGCGATAACGCGATCGCCGACCTGGAAGCCGCGGACCTCGTGGCCGGCGGCGGCGATGGTGCCGGCAATTTCGTGGCCGAAGATGCGGGGAGCGGAGTGGGAACCGGTGTGGATTTTCTTGAGGTCGGTGCCGCAGACGCCGCAACAGGCGACGCGGATGAGGACTTCGCCGGGGCCGATGGGGGGAACGGGGACGGTCTCAACGCGGACGTCGTTGACGCCGCGATAAACAGCGGCGCGCATGGTGGCGGCTACAGGTCCGGGGGTTTGCTGCTCCAGATTGTCAGTGGTTGCGGTGGCCATGGACACTCCCACGATACTTTAGAACCGGTGCCGGCGATATTCAACGGCTCCGAGTGATTTCATGAGACCGGCTGTGAGGCGGGTCCGGTACGGATCCTGGCTGGGCCATAGCGGGTGCGAGACCGGCTTCACTGTGAAGTACCGATGCGGCGCAACAGGAAAGGTGTCAATTCGTCAGCGGCGGCGCTGCTGTTGCGGGCCAGGCGGACCAGTGGGGACCAGGTGCGGGGGTGGGTGAGGGCGTGCAGGACGAGCGCGGGCAGGCGGAGCTGGCCGCCGGGGCCGGTGAAGCGATTGAAGTCGGGGAGCTGGTCGTTGGGGCCGTCGGTGACGGCTTTGAAGCAGGAAAAGCCGAGGTTGTGGGTGCGGGCGATGCGGGCGACGGCGGCGGCCTCCATGTCGACGAGGACGGCCTGATACTGCTCGGCGAGGCGGCGTTTTTCAGCGGGGCCGGCGACATGGCCGAGGGTGATGAGGCGCTGACCGTCGGCATCGGGGGTGAGGAAGCGCTCGCCGGTGGCAGCGTCGACGACTTCGCGGACGGCGCAGGCCTCGGGAGGCCTGAGGCCGCAGGAGAGCGAGCCGGCGAACCCGATGGAGACGAGAGTATGGACCGGGCCGGATGCGAGGATTTGCTCGCAGGCCTGGGTGGCGGCGGCGGATCCCATGCCCGCGCAGACGGCGACGGCTTCGCAGGGGCCGAGCCGGCCGATCCAGAGGGAGCCACGGCGCTGCCATCCGCGGACGAGTGGCTTTAATTCATTATGAAAAGCCGCGATGATACCAATCCGGGGCATAAGTTATGTTATGATCCTGGTAAATTTCCTAACACTCTGATTTCGACTGGAAGCGGCGATGAATACTGCAGAATCCGGTTCGGGTACTACTATGGTTGCCGCCGGCAGTATGCAAACAGCTCCTGCAGGTGGGGCTCCGCATAACTGGAAACCGGGACTTATCCTGCTGGGTAGTCTGGCTGCTACGACGGTTATTGTTATCCTCACCATGAGTTATCTGGCGCACAACGGCGCTGCTCGGGTGAGGAGCGAAGCGATTCCCGTGCCGACGGATGCGATGCCGCCGATTACCCAGCCGAGCGCCCTGAGCAGCTCGCAATGGAGCTACAGCGCGGTGAAGATTGCGGGCGGCCAGACGGAGCGAGTGGGCTGCATCCGGTCGCAGGGCGAGGTCTTCCTGGAGGAGCCGTACGACGACGCTCCGGCGAGCCTGTGCTTCACGGCGAACGGCGCGGCTTTTCTGAAACTGGACGGCGACGGCAGAATTCTGAGCGGGCAAGGCTATGCTGCGAAGGTCGAGATCGGCAACGGGCAGACGAAATCGTTTGCGCTGCAGCTGCCCGAAAACGAGTCGCTGCAGACAGCGTATCTTTCGCCGGCTTCTCCGTTGCTCGCGGCCGCCAGGGCAGGCACCAGGATGACGGTGACGGCCGAATTCGGTCTGGACGTAGAGCAGACTCTGACGTTCGCGCCCGAGCATCCGCTGAACCTGACGAACTGAACCCGTAGGGCAGGACATGGCGCTAGTCTCCCTGCGCCGGCGCGTAGCCGTGGGCGCGGAACCAGTCGATGGCGCTGCGGAGGGCCTGGTAGACGGGGACGACACGAAAGCCAAGTTCGCGTTCGGCCTGTGCGGAGGACGCGAACATCTTCTTCTTGCCCATGCGCACGGCTTCGACGGTGGCGCGGGGTTCCCTGCCTAAAATTCTGCCGGTAATGGTTTCGTCAAAGAAGGCGAAGGCCATGGCGACGCCGTGCGGGACCTTTCTGGTGGGCGAGGGAAGGCCGGTGATGGCCGACATTTTGTCGAGGATCTGCTTGAGAGTGAGGTTCTCACCGCCGAGGATGTAGCGTTCTCCGGGACGACCCAGCGCGGGGGAGAGTGCGTCGACGTGGGTGCGGGCGACCTCGCGGACATCGACGAGGTTGAGGCCGGTATCGACGTAGGCGGGGAACCTGCGGTTGAGGAAGTCGACGACGATGCGGCCAGTGGGCGTGGGTTTGAGGTCGTTGGGACCGATGGGGGTGGTGGGGTTAAGGATAAGAACGGATTGGCCGGCGCGTGCAGCATCAATGACGACCTGTTCGGCGAGGAATTTGGAGCGCTTGTAGTGGCCGACCATGTCGGCAAGGGAGACGGGGGTGGACTCATCGACGATGGAGCCGTCGGTTTTGAATCCCATGGTGGCAACCGAAGAGGTGTAGACGACGCGGCTGACGCCTTCTTCGCGGGCGATCTGCAATAGTGCCCGGGTGCCCTCGACGTTGGAGCGGTACATGGCGTCGGGGTCGCGGACCCAGAGGCGATAATCGGCGGCAACGTGGAGGACGGCATCGCATCCGCGAATGGCGGAACGGAGGGACTCGGGCGAGAGGAGGTCGCCGGTGACGGTTTCGGCGGCGAGGCCTTCGAGATTCGAGAGATTGCTGGTGCGGCGCGCGAGCAGGCGAAGCTCGGCGCCTCGCGAAGCGGCTTCGCGAGCAACGTGGCAGCCGACAAAGCCGGTAGCGCCGGTGAGGAAGAGCTTCATAAAGCAGCGTACAGAGTACAGCGTTCAGCGCTCAGTGCCGAGCGGACAACCCGTCGCCGGTCGTCGGTGGCGGGAGATCTGCTGGTCATCGATTCTCCACGCTGAGCCAGGAGCGGAGTTCGCTGACGGGCAGGCGCACGCCAACGTAGAAAGCGCCGAAGAGACCGTAGAGGGCGCTGGCTTCGTCGAAGCGCATTTCGTAGATGAGCTGCTTGAAGACGCCGGGGTTGTCGGCGTAGAGATCGACGCCCCACTCCCAGTCGTCGAGGCCGATGGAGCCGGAGATGATCTGTTTGACGGTGCCGGCGAAGCGGCGGCCGATGAGGCCGTGATCCTGCATCATGCGGGCACGGTCGGGCATGGGGGTGGCGTACCAGTTGACGTGTTCCCCGCGGCGTTTGTCCATCGGATAGAAGCAGAGGTATTTCGTTTCCGGAATGGCGGGATAGAGACGCGCGGTCATGGCTGCGGACTGCCGGGCGATGGTCTCGCGGACGCGCTGGTCCCAGGCGTCGGAATAGGGCTCGATGCCTTCCTGGCCGAGCTGAGCGTACAGCTTGGAAGAGGACTCGTAGAGACCGAGCTCGACGATGGAGAGGTAGGAGTGGGTCGAGTGGAGGAAGCTGCCGAACTCGGTGCGGGCGAGATCGCGCTCGACGGCGGCGAGCTGCTCGATGGAGCCGCGATGGTGGACGAGCATCAGGTCGCCTTTATGGCCGAGCTGAGCGAAGAGGGCGGACTGACCGGGACGCGATTCGGAGGAGGGTTTTTCGATAGGAGCGAGGAGCGCGGCGGCTTCAGAGAGGATGTGGTCGCGGGTGGCGGCGTCGAGTCGGCGCCACGCGGGCCAGTCGAAGCGGAACATCTGATGGAGGAGGCTGGAGCCGTCGAGGGTGAGCGGAAAGGGAGGGGTGTCGGGCAAAGAGGGTCCTCCTGGAAACAGGGTACAGGGTACAGGTTACAGGGTGCGGGACAGCGAAGGGGGAGGGTTTAGCCGCTGCCAGTGGGCAGGAGAAAGGAAAGACGGATTACTGGCCGGTCTGGGAGGTGGGGGCTTTGCCGTGGAGGTAGGTTTTGTACTGGGTATCGATGATGCCGAGGTTGCGGGCGAAGCCGAGGCGGGCCTGGTTGAGCTGGTAGACGCTGTTGACGTACTGGGTCTGCGCGGCGGCGAGCGTGGACTGCGCTTCGGCGACGGGAAGATTGTCGGTGACGCCAGCCTGAAAGCGCTGCTGGGTCTGGTCGAGAGCGGTCGAAGCGAGGTCGACATTGCTCCTTGCGACCTTGACGGTTTCTTCCGCGGTCTGGAGGTCGAGCATGCTGTCGCGGAGCTGCTGATCGATCTTCGTGGTGAGGTCCTGCATGCGGGAGCGGATCTCATCGAGCTGCGCCTGGGCAACGTCGTTATCGCCGCGGATCTTGCCTTCCTCAAAGATGGGGACGCTGAGGGTGCCGACGGCGGCGAAGGTCTCGTGATAAACGCCGCCGGTGATGCCGGTGACCCCCCAGTTGCCGCCGAAGGTCAGGGTGGGATAGCGCTGATGGGCGGTGGCGCGGCGCTCGAGCTCGGCGACGCGAAGCTCCTGCCTGAGCATCTGGAAGTCCTGACGATTGTCGTAGGCTTCAGCGCGAGCGGCTTCGATGGTCATGGGCTCGAGCTCGGCGTAGGGTTCGGAGTCGGTGAGCCGGACCTGCTGCTCAGGGGGAAGGCCGATCTCGCGGTTGAGAGCAATGACGGCTTTCTCGAGGTTGTCCTGGGCGGCGATGACCGCCTGCTGCTGCTGCTGATACTGGACGCGAGCGCGGAGCTCGTCGAGGTTGGCGGCGGTGCCGGCGAGGTGCTCCTGGTGGGCCTGATCGAGCAGGGTGGCATCGGTTTTCAGGAGGGCCTGGGCGTAATCGACCTGAGCGCGTGTGGCCAGCGCCTGAAGGTATGCGGTACCGACATTGAGAACGACCAGCCCGCGCGAAGACTGGGCGTTGTAGTAGGCGGCTTTTTCGGCGGCCTGAGCGGCACGCCAGACATCGTATCCGGACCAGTTGAAGAGGTCCTGGGAGAAATTGACCTGGCCGATGGTGGTGTCGACTTTGGTGACCAGGTGGATGGATGAAGAGGGGGTGCCGGGCGGGAAGAACTTCGCAAATTCAGGAAAGACGGAGGGGTGGAAGCCGAGGGCCTCGAGGTTGTATTCATGGACTCCGGTCTCGCCATGGAGGGAGATGTTGGGCAGGAGCACGTTCACGAGCTGAAGCTTCTCGGCGTCGGTGGTCTGCTGCTGGTCTTTGGCGAGGGTGAGGGCGAGGTTGTTGCGGATGCCGAGGCCGATGGCGTCATCGAGGGAGAGGGGACGGACGCCAGGAGTAGCGGGAACGGCCTGAACGCTGCCCGCGTAGGGGTTAACAGCCGAATTATTGGGATTGCTCTGCGCCGGCGCGAGGGAGGTGAGTCCCAGAGCGGCCGCTGCAGCAACCAGAATCTTCGCTGTGCGCCAGTCCATGAGGTTGCTTCTGTTAGATCAGAATACCTGTTAATGGATGCCGAAATATCCTCGCTGCGGCCCGGAGGGGCGGGCGGGAACTCAGGAGTCATGTTTATTTAAAGAAAGGCGCCGACTCAGAAAGCCTTCACAAGCAACGCCCTCCACGGCAGGACCATCGAAAAAATCGAGGAC
>Ga0335075_10009838_pt1 | contig 14542 bp, 11 predicted proteins | sample Lox_Sample_24_FD_206723 | JGI IMG/M metagenome (GOLD analysis project Ga0335075, IMG submission 206723) | Soil microbial communities from Loxahatchee National Wildlife Refuge, Florida, United States - Lox_Sample_2.4 | ecosystem: Environmental > Terrestrial > Soil > Wetlands | place: USA...
ACCGCGACCGCGCCGTAGGTCATCGCGGCGAGGGTCTTGGCGGCGAGCACCTGGCCGCGATTGACCGAGCGGGTCAAGATCGTCTTGAGCGTGCCATTGCCGTCCTCGGCCGCGACGATGTCCCCGGCGACGAGCGCGGCGATCAACGGGAGCATGAAATACGCCTGGAACTCGAGCATCAGCACCGGCGTGGCCAGGCCCGACTGGGTGATCTGGTTGGAGAAGATCGAGCCGCCGTGGTGGCTGTTGTTGTGCAGGTTCTGGACGACGACGAAGATCACGGGCAGCAGCACGGCCAGGCCGAGGCCGAGGTACGTGCGCTTCTGGGCGAGGAGCTTGCGCAACTCCCAGCGATACGCGGTCAGCGTCGAGGGTCGCCGGGCGTGGCCGGCGCGGGCCGGTGGGGCCAGCGCGGGAGCGGGGGATGGGGCCTCGATCGCGCTCATGGCGCTCCCGCCGGGCTTGTGGCGTCTGTACCCGGTGCCTGCGTGCCGCCTGACCCCGTCACGCCGGTAGCGAGCGCGGGCGCGCGTTCGACGTGGCCATTGCCGATCGCCGCGGCATCGCTGCCCTCGGTCAACCGGAAGAACAGGTCCTCGAGCGTCGCCAGTTCGGGGGTCAGCGCGAGGATGCCGATCCCCGCCGCTCCCAGCGCGAGCGAGGTCGCGCCCACGTGTTGCTCGTCGGCCTGGAAGCTCAGACCGGCCGCGTCCTCGTGGTGCGATGCTCCGCCTCGGCCGTCTGGGCCGTCCAGGCCGCCCGGGCCGCCCACCACGTGCTCTACGCCCGGCTGGGCGCGCAGGATCTCCAGTGCCCGCGCGTCGTCGCTCGTGCGCAGCCGGTATCCCGCCCCGCCCTGGCGGCGCAGATCGCTCAGCGCGCCCTCGTACACGACCCGGCCCTTGTCGACGATCGCCACGCGGTCGCACAGTTCCTGGACCTCGGGGAGCTGGTGGCTGGAGAGCAGAACCGTGATGCCGCCGTCGGCGAGGCGGCGGATCAGCGCGCGCATGTCGCGCATCCCCGCCGGATCTAGGCCCGTCGCGGGCTCGTCGAGGATCAACAGGCGCGGGGCGCGCAGCAGCGCCGCGGCGATGCCCAGGCGCTGGCGCATGCCGTGGGAGTAGCCGCCGACGCGGTGCTCGGCGCGATGGCTCAGCTCGACGGTCTCCAAGACCTCGCCGATCCGCCCCCGGGCGCCGTCGCCGTCGAGCGCGGCGAGCAGCTCGAGATTCTTGCGCGCGCTCAGGTACGGATAGAAGCGCGGGGCCTCGACGAACCCCGCGACGCCCTGCAGCGCCTTTGCGCCTTCGCGGATCGGGTCGCGGCCGAACAACTGCACCCTGCCCTCGGTGGGCATGATCAACCCGAGCGCCATGCGCAGCGTCGTCGTCTTGCCCGCTCCATTTGGGCCGAGAAAGCCGTACACATCGCCCGCGTGCACGTTCAGGTCGATGTGATCGACCGCGAGCACCTCCTTGTAGCGCTTGACGAGCCCCCTCGCGCAAACGGGCTGGGCCTCGTCGGCGGGCGGCGCTTCGTTGCCCCCGACTGTGGCCTCGGGGGCGGCCGTCTTCGTCACGACTACAGGCCCTTGGCGACCGCTTCGACCGCGCCGGGTTCCACCGACCCCGCGACCAGATAGCGCACTCCGTCGCGCTCGAACGTGAGCAGCGTGCCCAGCTCGGTCGTCAGCTCGGTCGCGCTGACGCCGTCGATCTTGACCTGGGGCAACCCTTCGGGCAGCGGCGAGGTTTCGTGGGCGCCGGGCTTGGTCTTGTCTTCGACCACGGCGATGCTCGACAATCCGTGGCCCTTGGTCGTGACGGTCGGGGGTTCGCCGCCGCCGGACTTGGCGCCTTCGCCTGCGTGTTCGGGCAGCTTTACTTCTTCGATCTTGGCGTTCGCGGGGGGCTTGAATTCGAACACCGACGGTTCGACCGGACCGTAGGAGATCGAGGTCGCGGCCAGTTCCATGACCGGCGTGGAGCTCTCGGTCGAGTACACCGCCGCGCGGAGCGGCACGCCGTGGACCGCATCCCACGACAGCTCCGCCCCGCCGAGCAGGCTGCCCGCTTCCTTGGGCGACACGCGCACGGTATACGCGGGCTGGCCGGCGACGTCGGTGGGGGTCGCGCCGGACACGTTCGCGTGCTGGCTCAGCTTGGAGATCGCTTCTTCGATCTTGGCGACGCTGGGGACTTCGTGGTGCGAGCCTTCGCCGGAACGGCCGGCGCCCGAGCTGTCACCCTTCCCCGAGCCGCTTTCGTTCCAGCTCGCGTGCGCGGGCGGGGTGTACTCGTACAGCGTGTTCGACGCGGCGTCGTACATCGACACCGTCTTGCCGTCGTAGTAGATCTGCGTATCGCCTTCTTCGGACTGCAGCTCGATGCGCACATCGCCGCCCTTCGAGATCCACAGCCGCCCCGAGGCGCCTGACATCAACGGACTCGAGGTCAACGCGCTCCCTTCGCCGCCCCCGCCACCCCCACCACCGCCGGCGAGGTTCGCGCCTTCGAGCAGGTGGTTGGTCCATTGGATCTGCGCGGAGACGCCTTCCACCGGCTGGGCGTGGGCTTGCACGAGCGAGTCGTGGATCGCTTCGGGCAGCGGCTTGGCCGGTGGCACGGGCCCGCTGCCCAGCGCGAACGCCAGCGCCGTCAGCGAGATGCCGAGGACGACCACCAGCCCACACAAAAGCAGCAGCCGCGACAGGGGAAGTCGGCGCAGCAGATAGCTCATAGCTCGATCTGCCTCCAGCGTAGCGGCGAATGTTCGGCCAGCCTAAAGGTTGGGAGGGCTCTCATGGAGCTCTTATGGAGCCTTATGGGGCGTCCTCGGGGCGGCAGTGTTCGGGACCTGTTCGAGGGAGCGGATCGCGCGGCTGATCGCCATGTGCGCGTGGCGCCGTTCGGGGGGCGCAGACGATATTGTCCCGGCCTGCATGGCAGCCCACGCCCCCAACGAGCGCCCCCAGCACGAAGAATCTAAGGCCAGCCGCCGCACGATCACGTTCGGCGTCGTGCTGATGTTCGCGTTCGGGCTGATCGTCCCCGGATGGGTGCTGGCGTCGAACATCGACAACCACGCCAGCACGGCCGTGGGCGTGCACCTGAACGCCGCCGAGGTCGAAGGCCGGGAACTGTTCGCTGAGAAATGCGTCGCCTGCCACACGCTTTCGGCGGTCAAATCGGTCGGGCACATCGGGCCCAACCTCGATGTGCGCATCGGGAAGGAAATCCCCACCGAAGCCGCGCGGCGGGCGATCGTGCTGAGCACGATCCTCGAAGGCAAGGCCGAAGGCAAGGGCAACATGCCGGCCGACCTGTTCGTCGGCAAGGAAGCCGAAGACGTCGCTGACTTCGTGGCCGCTGTAGCAGGCCACTGAGCCACCCGGTCACCGAGCCGGCCGAGGACGGAGACCACAGTTGCCGCGCCGGCCCGGCTGGATGCGATCTGACGCCGTCTGACGGGACCCGGCGCCGGCGCGCGCCGGTTTGGCCAGCAGTCGATACCGCCTGGCGGACCCATCGACTAAGGTCCGCCCGACATGGCCGACACGCCGAAGCCCCAGACCGCGGATGACGTCAAGGCGCTCGTCGCCGAGCACGACATCCGCTTCATCCGCTTCTGGTTCACCGATGTCCTCGGGCAGCTGAAGTCGTTCTCGGTCGGCGCCGCCGAGCTGGAGGACGCCTTTGAGGCGGGGATGGGCTTCGACGGCTCCTCGATCACCGGGTTCAACGCGATCGAGGAGTCCGACATGATCGCGATGCCCGACCCGGCGACGTTCGCGGTGCTGCCGTGGCGCCCGGCCGAGCAGGGCGTGGGGCGGATGTTCTGCGACATCGTCACGCCCGAGCGCACGCCCTATGAGGGCGACCCGCGCCACGTCCTGCGCCGGGCGCTTGCCCGCGCCCAGGCGATGGGCTTTGACACGTTCAACGTCGGCCCCGAGCTCGAGTACTTCCTGTTCCGCGACTCCCGCTCGACCGAAGTGCTCGACCGCGGCGGCTACTTCGACCTCACCACCCTCGACGCCGGCTCGGACGTGCGCCGCGAGACCGTCTTGGCGCTCGAGCAGCTCGGCATCCACGTCGAGTACACCCACCACGAGGTCGGCCCCTCCCAGCACGAGATCGACATGCGCTACTCAGACGCCCTGAAGATGGCCGACGACTGCATGACCTACCGCATCACGGTCAAGGAGTACGCGATGAAGTACGGCTGGCACGCGACCTTCATGCCCAAGCCGCTGCTCGGCGAGAACGGGTCAGGGATGCACACCCATCAGTCGCTGTTCGCGGGCGGGGCAAACGCGTTCTACGACCCCGACGACCAGTACTTCCTCTCCGACGTCGGCAAGGCGTTCATCGCCGGCCAGCTCAAGCACGCGCGGGAGATCTGCGCGATCTTCGCCCAATGGGTCAACTCCTACAAGCGCCTGGTCCCCGGCTACGAGGCCCCCGTCTACGTCGCCTGGTCGCGGCGCAACCGCTCGGCGCTCGTGCGCGTTCCCCTCTACCACCCTGGGCGCGAGCAGGCCACACGCATGGAGCTGCGCTGCCCGGACCCCGCCTGCAACCCCTACCTGACGTTTGCGGCGCTGTTACAGGCGGGGCTGGAGGGGATCGAGAAGGGCTACGAGCTGCCCGAGCCGATGGAGAAGAACCTCTACCACCTCTCCGCCGAGGAGCGCCGCCGGCTCGGCGTCGAGCAGCTCCCGGAGTCTTTGGGCGAGGCGATCGAGCTAGCGGCCGAGTCAGAGCTTTTGTTGCGCACGCTCGGCGAGCACATGTTCAATCGCTACATCGAGATCAAGCGCCAGGAGTGGGACGACTATCGCGTGCAGGTCACGCAGTGGGAGCTCGACCGCTACCTATCGGTTTTGTAGGGCTCGGATTGCCGGTTGCGGGACGGCCTTCAGGCGGCGATGCCGCGGGGTTTGGCGGAGGCGTCGTCGAGGCGGCGGAGCTTTGAGAAAGGGGGGTAGACGATGCGGTCTGCTGGGGCGAGCTCGGGGATCGAGGTGATCTCGAACTTCGCGCAGCCGGCTCTGTACTCAAGGATCTTTCCGGTCGTGCCGGCGGGGATGCCATCGCAGGGTTCGGTGAGTTCCCTCAAGTCGGGTTTGGTCTTGACGTGGCCGGTGCGGCGAAGATTTGAGAGTGGGGGGAAGATGATGCGCTCGACCGCGTCGAGCTCGGGGATCGAGGTGATCTCGACCATAGCCGTGTCGTCGTCGTTCAACTCGAGTAGACCACCGGTGGCACCCGCGGGGATGCCGTCCTGTGGCTCGGTGAGTTCGATCAGGTCTAAGACGGCGAAGGTGGTGCTTGGCATGGGATTCATACTAGGACCTTGGATAGGCGGTGACAAGGCGCGGCATGTCCCGGGCGTGCCGGTAGTGCCAGGAGGTCATCGTTTTGGCTCTGCGCTGACCGATCTGGAGGGTGATATTGGCTCCGCAGGTCACGCCGTGTCGCTCGGTGACTCTGACGATCTGTGCGCCGATCACGGCTCGACGGATCGCTTTCCAGAAGGGCTCGGTGTCGTTCGGTCCGATGTGAAGGACGCGCTCCCATTCGCGTCCGTGGCCTTCCTCGGAGAGCAGCCACTCGAGCTTTTCGGAGACCGCGTACGCGTCCGCCGCTCGCGGCAACGTTTCGAGTCGCGATTCGGTGGGGCGGGGACGGCTGGTCGCGAGTCGGTGGGTTCGGGTATGGCGAGTCGCGAGTCGATGGGGTGGATACGCTGAGCTTGTGCCCAACGCCCTCGCGCAGGAGACCTCGCCCTACCTGCGCCAGCACGCCTCCAACCCCGTCGACTGGCTGCCCTGGGGGCCTGACGCGCTCGCGCGCGCCCGCGAGCTCGACCGTCCTCTGCTCGTCTCCATCGGCTACTCGGCCTGCCACTGGTGCCACGTGATGGAGCGCGAGTCATTCGAGGATCCGCGCGTCGCGGCGCTGATGAACGAGGGGTTCGTGTGCGTCAAGGTCGACCGCGAGGAGCGCCCCGACGTCGACGCGATCTACATGGAGGCCGTGCAGCTGATGACCGGCCAGGGCGGCTGGCCGTTGAACGTGTTCCTCACGCCCGAGCAGCTCCCCTTTTACGGCGGCACCTACTTCCCGCCCGACCCCCGCCCGGGCATGCCCTCCTGGACGCAGCTCCTGCAGGCGATCGCCGCGGCTTGGTCTGAGCGTCGTGAGGAGCTGCTGGCCGGCGGCGAGCAGTTGCGCGAGCGCCTGTCCGGCGGCGCACAGCTGCTGCGAAGCTCCGGAGCGGCCGGCGATGGCGGCGATGGCGGCGCGGCTCTGAGCGAGGCGGCCCTCGACCGCGCCGTCACCGGCCTGCGCGAGATGTACGACCAGCGCCACGGAGGCTTCGCCGGAGCGCCGAAGTTCCCCCAGGCGTCGGTGCTCGAGTTTCTGCTGCTGCGGGGCGGCGATAACAGCGAGCGCGGCGATCACGGCGGCTCCAGCGATCCCACCGGACCTGGCGACGCGACCGCGATGGCGCTCGCAACCCTGCGCGCGATGGCCGCCGGCGGCATCTACGACCAGCTCGGCGGTGGCTTTCACCGCTACTCCGTCGACGCGTCCTGGACCGTCCCCCATTTCGAGAAGATGCTCTACGACAACGCGCTGCTCGCCCGCGCCTACCTGCACGGGTGGCAGGCCGGCGGCGAGTCCGGCGGCGAGGTGGCCCGCAACGGCGAGTCAGACAGCGAGGAGATCGGCAGCGGTGGGCCCGACAGCGGCGGGCATGGCAGCGAGGAGCCCGGCGGCGATGAGCACCTCGCCGAGGTGTGCCGCGCCACGCTCGACTGGACCCTGCGCGAGATGCGCGGCCCCGAGGGCGGCTTCTACTCCGCCCTGGATGCCGACTCCGAGGGCGTCGAGGGCCGCTACTACGTGTGGACCGTCGCCCAGATCCGCGAAGCGCTCGACCCGCCCGACGCTGAGGCCGCGATCGCCTGGCTGGGAGTCTCAGAGCAGGGCAACTTCACAGACCCTCACCATCCCGAACCCGGCCTGAACGTGCTCACGGCCCGCGGGCCCGAGCCTCCAGACGCAGCCACCCGCGAGCGGATCCGAGCCCGCTTGCTCGAGGTTCGCGCCACCCGCACCCGCCCGGGCCTCGACGACAAGCGCATAGCCAGCTGGAATGCGCTGATGATCTCAGCCCTGGCCGAGGCGGGCGCGTCAACCGGCCTGAACGAGCCCCGCTACATCCAGGCCGCAATCGAGTGCGCCGAGTTCCTACTGGAGCAGATGCGCGACGAGGACGGCCGCCTGCTGCGCACCTACAACGACGGCCACGCTCAGATCGGGGCTTTCCTGGAGGACTACGCCTACCTCTCAGAGGCCATGCTGATCCTGTTTGAAACCACATGCGAGGAGCGCTGGTTCAAAGAGGCGATCGCGCTGGCCGACACAACGATCGCCCGCTTCGCGGCAACGACCGACGATGCCGCCGGCTTCTACTCGACCGCCACCGACGCCGAACCCCTGATCACGCGTCGCATCGATCTGGAGGACACGCCCATCCCAGCCGGTCAATCGAGCGTCGCGATGGCCCTGCTGCGCCTGGCCCAGCTCACCGGCGACCCCACCTACCAGCGCCACGCGGAGACCACCCTGCGCCTACTGGCCCCCATAGCCCCCCGCCACCCGACGACATTCGGCCACGCCCTGCAGGCCATCCACTGGAGCCTCGCCCCAGCTCGCCCGATCGCGTGCGCGGTGCCGTCAGTCGATACGGGCCAGCCCCGGTAGCGGGAACGAGACGCGCAGGCCGGTCGGCCATTCGTCGCCGCCACCGATGCCGCCACCGGCGCGATCGCCCGCCCGGGCGAGCTTGACCTGGGCGATGTTCACGTCGAAGCTGCGCCCGCCGAGCGTGCCGGAGACCATCGGCGAGCTCCCGCCGATCCGCAGCGAGCCCCGTGCCGCGGCGCTGCCGCCGACCTGGATCGTGGCCGCCTGCAGCTGACCGGCGCGGACGGGGAAGTCGCCGCTGAGCGTGACGCCGGGGACGAAGGCGAGGGCGTGCAGCGTCAGCGATGAGCTCTGCAGGCGGGCGTAGCCGCCGCGCAGGCCGCCGAAGCTCGAGCCGGCGGGCAGTTCGGCGTCGGCCTGCAGCGTCGCGCCGATCACCTGGCGCTCGAGGTCGAGGATCGTGTCCAGCGCCGCGGTCAGCGTCTGTCCCGGGCGGCCGCCGAGGACGGATGGGGGGTGGATGTAGGCCAGGCGCGTGGGCGTTACCGGCGTGGGGGCGAACGGGTTCTGGGTGGGGGCGCACGGCTGCACCGGCGCCCCCGGCACGCCGGAGGCGGCGCCGAAGAACGCCTGCACGGCCTGCTCGGCGCAGCCGCTGAAATCGCTGCCGAGCACCGAATGGCCGGTGTAGGGGACGGTCAGCACCTGCGCGTCGGGGATGCGCGCCGCGACCGCGCGCGCATTGGCGGTCGGCGTGCGCAGGTCCTGCTCGCCGGAGAGGATCAGCGTCGGCACGTCGGGCAGGGCGCCCGCCGCGGGCGGGGGCGGGGAGGCGTCGGGCCAGTCTTCGCAGTCGGGGATGAGGCTCGCATCCAGCGCCGTGGTCGGATCGAACGGGTAGAAGCTCGCGGCCGGGATCGCGCGCAACGCGGCGAGGGCTTCGGCGGAGCGCGTGGCGGGCGCGGCCGTGCGCTGCCACGGGAACGGGTCCTCTTCGCAGGAGGTGTCTACGAACAGCGCTTCGTCGATCGACTCCGAGGATTCGGTCGTGCTCGACCGCCGGCCGGCCGGCACGTTGGGGATGAGGCCCTGCGAGAGCCAGTACAGGCGCAGCAGCGGGTCGGGGTCGTGGCGCAGCGCGGACACGATCGCGGCGGGCAGCAGCGCGCGCAGCGCGGGGTTCAGGTCGCCGGCCTGCAGGATGCTGAGCAGCCCGGGCTCGCTCAGCGAGACCGAGTGGCGGTGACCGGACCCGTCGTACACCGACCCGCTGAGGGCGTGACGGCGCAGCTGCGCCGTCAGCCGCGCGAGCTCGGCGGTGGGGTTGGAGGCGATGCCCGCGCAGGCTCCCGCGGAGCACAGCTCGTTCAGCACGCCCGGGATCGCCTGAAACGTGGGCAGCGCGAACGGTTCGGGGCCGTCGCTCGGCACGACCGAGTCGAGTACGAGCGCTTCGACATATTGGGGGTAGCGTTCGGCGTACTCCAGGGCGACCTTGGTGCCGTAGGAGGTCCCGTACAGCACGAGCTTTTCATAGCCGCCGGCCTGGCGGATCGCCTCGATGTCGGCGACCGATTCGGCGGTCGTGTAGCCGCCGCGCGCCGGACCGAGCTGGTTGGCGCAATCGCCGAGCAGCTCACCGAGCGAGCTCGCGTGCGCGGCTTCGCTCGGGCTGCTCAGCGCGGGGCAGCTCAGCGGATCCGATTCGCCGGTGCCGCGCTGGTCGAACACGATCAGGTCGCGCGAAGTCAGGGCCGGGGCGATTGCCTTGGCGGCGAATTCGCTGAGCGGCAGCGCCGCCTGACCGGGTCCGCCGGCGAGCGCGATCACCGCGTCCTGGCTGGGGGTTGCGCTGGCGCCTGCGTCGGTTCCGACTCCAGCGAGAAGGCGCTCGACTTTCAGCGAGATCGTTCCGGTGACCAGCCCCGAGCGGCTGGCCGGCACCGACAGCGTCGCGCAGCCGAACCCCGCGGGCGCGCCGGCCGGGCAGGGGGCGGGTGTGAAGCCGGCGTTAGGGGATGCGTTCGATGAGGCCGGCCACAGCGCGAGCGTCAGCACGAGCGGCAGCGTCACCGTGAGCAGAGCCGCCGTGAGCGTACGTTGGGGCGGCCTGCGCATCGAACCTGACGATAGCGGCGCTCGACGCGGGGCTCGCCACCAGCGCCGATCCTGCGACGCCTTCGCCACCGTCGCCTGAGGTCGCGCTCGTCGCGCCGGCCGCGCTCTCGCCGGCCTGCAGCGCCGAACGCACCGGCGACCCACCGAGCGTGCCGGTCAGCATCCGGCGCCCGCGGCCGCTCAGGCGCAGCGTGCCGTGTGCGGCCGCGGTCCCGCTCACGCGCAGCACGATCCCGTTCGCCCCGACCAGTCCGGAGACGGTCACGCCGGGGACGTAGGAGTAGGAGTGCAGCCTCAGCCCGGACTCGGCGCCGGCGGCCCAGCCGGCGCGCAGCCCGCCGATGCGCAGCGACGCGAGCCTGCCGAGGTTCCCGGACTCCAGCGCGCCGAGCGCGCGGATCGCGATCTGGCGGGCGAGGTCTGCGAGCGTGAGGTCGACCGCGGCGAGCGTGCGTCCGGGCAACCCGCGTGTGTGGGGGGCCGCCGGCACCGCCTGCAGGCGCGCGGGCGCGAGCGGGGTCAGGTGCAGCAGGCGCAGGATCTGTGGCGCCCCCGCGCGGCAGGGCATGATCGGGGCGGGCTTGAACAGCGCCTGCAGCGCGCGCGCCGAGCAGCCGCTCAGATCGGTGCCGAGGACCGAGTGGCCGACTTCGGGCACGACCAGCACGTGCGAGCCGGGGATCTGGGCGGCGACTTCGCGGGCGTTTGCGGTCGGCGTGCGCAGGTCATCGGCGCCCGACAGGATCAGCGTCGGCACTGCCGGGAACGGCGCGTTCACGGGCGCCGGCGCGGGCGTGGTGTAGGGCCAGAACGCGCACGCGGGCATGTCTGAGATCGACAGCGCGTCGGCCGGCGAGAACGGCGCGAGCGCGCTCTGGGGCAGCGCCGCGAGGCGGGCGCGGGCTTCGGCCAGGCGGGTGGCGGGGGAGGCCGCGCGATTCCAGGGAAACAGCTCCTCTTCGCAGCTCGTGGCGAAGTACAGCGGCGTGTCGAAGCTCTCGGCCGGGCTTTCGGCTTCCTCGCCTTCGCCGCGTTCTTCGGCGCCGCGCACGAGCCGTGCCAGCGGCGCGTCATCGCCGTAGGCGGCCGCGCGCACCGCGGCGGGGAATTCGGCGCGCAGCACCGGTTCCAGGTCGCCCGCGATCAGGACGTCGAGCAGCGTCGCGGCCGAGAAGCGCATGGTGTGCGCGTGTCCGGCGCCGTCGATCCAACGGCCGCTCAGCGCGCCGCCGGGGGCGCGCCGCATGCGACGCACGAGCCGCGCGAGGTCTGAGACCGGGTTGGGGGTGATGTGCGCGCACGCGCGGGCGGCGCACAGCTGGCGCAACACCCGCGGGATCGCAGCGAACGTCGGCAGGTCGAGCGGTTCCGGTCCGTTGGGCGGCACGACCGAGTCGAGCACGAGCGCGGAGACGTGGCTCGGGTAGGTCTGGGCGTAGCGCTCGGCGACCTTGGTGCCATAGGAGGTCCCGTACAGCACGAGCTTTTCATAGCCCCCGGCCTGGCGGATCGCCTCGATGTCGGCGACGGTCTGTGCGGTTGTGTAATACGCGCGTTCGGGCCCGATCTGGGCGGCGCATTCGGCCACCTGCCGGCCCGCCGGTTCGCTTGCGGCCCCGCCCCCGCCAGCGCCCGCGTCGAGTTCGAAGCGGTGGCAGGACAGCGGATGGGACAGGCCGATGCCGCGCTGGTCGAACACGATCAGATCGCGCGTGGCGGCGATCGGGCCGAGCAGGTGGGCGAAGTCTTCGGCGAACGGCAGCGCGGCCTGCCCGGGGCCCCCGGCGAGCGCGACGATCGCTTCGCGACCTTCGCCGACCGACGCGCGGTGGCGGCGCAGCGCCAGCGTGATCGTCCCCGGCGCCGATCCGCCCGGGTCCAGGGGCACGGTCAGGTGCCCACACGCGTATTCGTTGGAGCTCCCGCACGGGGCCCACGCGATCTGGGCCTGCGCGGTGGCGCTCATGGCGCCCATCGCGCACATCAACGAGGCGGCCGCCACGAGCACGGCCACGCGCGGACCCCTCGATCGCATGGCCGGAATCTAGTTCATCGAGCTAAGCGAGTGGTTAATCCGCATGCTGGGTGGGGTTGCGGGAGGACATCTGTCCGAAGGCGATTGAGGAAGGGCGCGGACGGGCAGGGACGGGCGGGGATGCGTGCGGATAGGCGGGACCGGGCGAGGACGCGCGAGGACGCGCTGAGGCGATCCCATACGATTCGCCGCGATGAGTGAGCGCGAGAGTGTCTTCGCCCCCGGCGCCCCGCCCGCCATCGGCCCCTACAGCCACGCGGTCAGCGCGGGCGGGCTGCTGTTCTGCTCGGGGCAGATCCCGCTCGATCCGGCGACGGGGGAGCTCGTGCCTGGTGGCGCGGCGGAGCAGGCGCGGCAGTGCCTGGCCAACCTGACCGCCGTGTGCGAAGCGGCCGGGACCTCGCTGTCGCGGGCCGTGCGCGTGGGGGTGTATATGGTCGATCTGGCCGAGTTCGCGGCGGTCAACGATGTCTATGCGGAGTTCCTCGCGGGCGGGGAGGATGGGGGTGAGGGTCGGGGTGCGAGCAACGCTCCGCCCGCGCGCGTGACGGTCGGCGTGGCCGCGCTGCCGAAGGGCGCTCAGGTCGAGATCGACGCGGTCGTCGCGCTGTAGTCCTCTGCGGCGGCGACCGCGTGGCCGCCGCTCGCGTCGCCGTCGTCCGGCTCGACGCTGCGCAGCGCGCGCGTGAGCAGCTCGCACAGCGTCTGGCGCTCGTCTGCGTCCAGCGCGCCCAGCACCTGGTCCTCCACCGCGGTCTGCGCGCGCTGTGCGCGGTGCAGGGCCTTGCGTCCGGCAGGGGTGATCCGCACGAGGTGCCGTCGCCGGTCGTGGGGGTCGCGCACGCGTTCGGCGTAGCGCAGCTGCTCGAGCTCGTTGAGCAGCAGCACGACGTTGTTGGCGTCCATGCAGAACGCGTCGGCCAGGTCCTGCTGGGGGCAGGCGTCATGGTCTGAGACGTAGCTGAGGGCGATGAGGTGGCGCAGGTGCATGCCGAGCGCCTGCTCGTCGCTGCGGCGGTAGATCTGCTTGGCCAGGCGGCTCAGCAGCGCCGAGGAGCAGGGGGCGGATGACGCTTCGTTGCTCATGTCACGGAATCTACCCATCGATCATCGCTTCGTCAATCTTCATTTATGCATCAATCATCACATTAGCAGCGATCATAAATTATTTGCCGATAGTCCTTGAAACATGGATGATCCATGATATGGTGTGGCTCACACGAGGAAAGGACACGCAGATGACCGCTCTGACAGAACGACTTCAAGCCGCGACCGGCTCGAGCTCGGCCAGCGCCGACCGCCGCCGCTGGATCGCGCTGGCCGTGCTGTGCCTGGGTCAGCTGATGATGGTGCTCGACGCCACGATCGTGAACGTGGCGCTGCCCTCGATCCAGCGCGACCTGCACTTCACGCAGTCGAATCTCACATGGGTGATGAACGGCTACCTGATCACGTTCGGCGGCTTTCTGCTGCTGGCGGGCAGGATGGGCGACCTGGTCGGGCGCAAGCGCGTGTTCCTGTCCGGGCTCGTCCTCTTCACGGCCGCGTCGATCGTGTGCGGGACCGCGGGCAGCCAGACGATGCTGATCGCGGCGCGGTTCGTGCAGGGCATCGGCGGCGCCGTGGCCTCCTCGGTGATCCTCGCGATCATCGTGACCGAGTTCCCGCAGCGCGCCGAGCAGGCCAAGGCGATGGGGATGTACGCGTTCGTGTCCGCCGGCGGGGGCTCGATCGGCCTCTTGGCGGGCGGCGCGCTGACGCAGTCGCTCGACTGGCACTGGATCTTCTTCGTCAACGTCCCGATCGGCATCTTCGCGTTCCTGGCCGGGGCCGCGCTGATCGTCGAGAACGAGGGCATCGGCCTGTCCGGCGGGGTCGACATCGCGGGCTCGGCGCTGATCACCCTTTCGACGATGATCGGCGCGTTCGCGATCGTCAAGTCGACCGAATACGGCATCGCCTCCGCGCGCACGCTCGGCACCGGCGCGCTCGCGCTCGTGCTGGCGGGGGCGTTCCTGCTCGTCGAGTCGCGCGTGGCCAACCCGATCATGCCGTTGCGGATATTGCGGTTGCGGATGCTGATCGGCTCGAGCATCGTGCGGGGGCTGCTCGTGACGGGCATGTTCTCGGCGTTCTTCCTGGGCTCGCTGTATCTGGAGCGAGTGCTGGGGTACGACGCGATCGACACGGGCCTCGCGTTCATGCCGCTGACGATCTCGATCGCCGTGCTGTCGATGGGCGTATCCGCCCGGGCGGTCGAGCGCTTCGGCCCGCTGCCGGTGCTGGTGAGCGGTCTCGCGGGGATCGCGGTCGGGCTCGGGCTGCTGGCCGGCCAGGGCGTGCACGCCAGCTACTTCCCCGGCCTGTTCGCCGCGTTCACCGTGATCGGTCTCGGCGCCGGGGCCTCGTTCCTGCCGCTGCTGACGATGGGCATGTCCGACGCGCCGGCGCAGGACGCGGGCCTCGCGTCGGGCATCATCAACGTCTCGGTGCAGCTGTTCGGCGCGATCGGCCTGGCGACGCTCGGCACGATCGCCACTGACCACACCAAAACGCTCAGCGCGAGCGGGCAGTCGGCGCTCAGCGCGCTGACCGGCGGCTACCACCTCGCCTACGTCGTCGGCGCGGTGGCGGTCGCGCTCGGCATCGCGATCGCGCTGCTCGT
>Ga0335075_10009839_pt1 | contig 14541 bp, 15 predicted proteins | sample Lox_Sample_24_FD_206723 | JGI IMG/M metagenome (GOLD analysis project Ga0335075, IMG submission 206723) | Soil microbial communities from Loxahatchee National Wildlife Refuge, Florida, United States - Lox_Sample_2.4 | ecosystem: Environmental > Terrestrial > Soil > Wetlands | place: USA...
CGCCGACGCCGGAAGGGTTCCTGGACGGGATCACGCGGCGCACGGTGATGAGCCTGGCGCGGCGGCGGCAGATCCAGGTTGTCGAGCGGGCGATCATGCCGGAGGAGCTTGGAGCGGCGAGCGAGGTGCTGCTGGCGGGCACGGCGGCGGAAGTGACGCCGGTCCGCCAGATCGGGGCGCATCATTACACGCCCGGTCGGATCACGGAGACGATCGCCGGGGATTACGCGGCACTGGTGCGCATGCCGGCGGACGAAGTGGCGCGCCGGGCGGCGTGAGGGCGGGATGATTTGTGGTCGTATCATTTTCTCTAGTTTGCCCGATAAATGTTCCGGCGTCGCGGTCATACCGGACGCCGTACTAATCCAGGGGATGTTCCAGTGTGAGCGAAAGTCGGGTTGCCGGCGCGTGGTCCGGACTGTCTGGTTTCGCACCTATTTGTCTTCTGGCCGCCGGGCGGGGGTTCCCAAACGTTGTCATTCGCCGGAGGCCGATGGGAGGTCAAACGCCGGAGCTGGGTTCCCTCGGCTCGGCGACCGCGCCGTGCCCAAGGACCAAAAACTGGCGACTCACGTCCATCCCGCTAGCTTGCGGAACACCGCATCGGCCCGTGGTGGAGGGAGGATTGGCTTACGCCGGCCGGAGAACTGACCTAGCTCGCTCGCTTCGCAGGGCTCGATCCGGTGCAGGAATATCTGGCAGACCTCCATTCCCGGGTAGATCTCGAGCGGAACCTCGCCGACGTTTGCCAACTCCAGCGTCAGGCAACCGGAGAAATGGGGATGGATGCCGGCGGCCGTCTCGATCACCAGGCCGTGCCGCCCGAGCGAGGACTTGCCAGTGACGTATCCGGAGAAGCCCGCCGGGAGCCGCAGCCATTCAAGTGTGGCACCGAGAACAAAGCGGCCCGGATGCAGCACGTAGCACTCGCCGAAGGGCACGAAGTGCTGACGGATCCGGGACATTTCCGTGGGCGAGGCCGCACCACCCGGCTCGGGCCCGACTAGCGAGAAGGAACTGGTCCGGGTTTGCCTGAACGATCGGAACCAGCGCCCGAGCCGAAGATCGATCGACGCCCCGCCACGCCGACGGACCTGCTCGAGGTCCGGCAGCGGGACAATGGTCAATTTTTCGGTCTCAGCGGCATCCGACTTAAGCGCCCGCGCGATTTCGTCGGCGCTAAGCATGCGCGCCGACCCTCAGCCGGAACTCAGACACCTCAATCGACTTCAGCATCAGCTCGTTGAGCATGTCGTACTCGGGGCGCTCCTTGTCTGACGACAGCCCGCGCGCCGCGCGTAGGTATTTCCATCCTGCGGTGACGATTTCGGCCAGCGACGCGCCCTCGCCGTCCGGAACGTGGGCTTGAAAAGCTGCCATGACCCGCGCGACCACGTCCGCCCGGTTGGTCTGGACCCTCCTCGAGCGCAGCAGCCGGAACGTGACTCTATGTAGCGCGGGCATGGACCGGGCCACCGCAGCGTCGGCGAACACCAGCACTTGTCCGTCGGACCCGCCGCGAGCCGACGACGGTTGCCATCCAGCGAAGAGGTTGGAGTCGACCTCCAGCTTTAGCTTCCCCGCAGCGTCTAATAAATACTGCACCCGGTCGGTCGCCGACGGGTAGCCGATCGCTCGCGCGCCTCCGCCAGGCGCAAGGAAGTACTCATACGCGTAGAGGTAGGCCTGTCCGAACACATAGAGTCCGAAGAGGTCGCAAAACACCTCTTCGAGCTGGCGCAGCGCCGTACGCAAGCAGACGTTCTGCAGGTGGGACAGGTTGAGACCCCTCGCCTCCAGGTCTTTGAGGATGATATCGCGCTCGGAGGAATTTGCGGCGATCGCGTCGTCGACGGCTTTGGTCAGATCGGGTTGTATCTTGTCTTTGACTCGACGGCTTCGCCATGCTGAGTGACCGATTTCGTGCCCTGCAAGCGGGACGATGAGCGTGTTGCCGGACTCGGGCGCCGGCCCGCCCACCAGCACGAAATCCGGCAGAAGGTCGAGGTTCATCGGGTAGGTGAACGGGACAAAATTCCACTCCGAGGACATCACCAGCCGGGCCTTTGACGAGATGACCTGCTGGACCAGGCGCTTCAGTGGGAAGTGCAGTTCGAAGGCGTTACGAACATTCGTCGACCTCAGGATGAAACCGAGTACCTCAGTGTAGCGTGCCAGAAAGACCGTCGTGTTCGTGCAGATTTCTCGTGCGACCTCTTCTGACACCGAGGGCGGCAGGTCCCTGAGAGCGTTCTGGCGGATGACGAAGTGCTGCTTAATAAACGCCAGCGCTTCGCGGGCGTCGGAATGCGGGAAGTCGGAGGCTTCGAGTTGCTCGATTTGCTCGAGGAATGCGCGGACCTTACGCCGCGCGGATGCCAGCCGGAGCGTCGTCGCCGATATTGCGCCATTCGTGGACGACAATAGCGTTCTCCGCCGTGATTTCCTGGAGGAGTTCCTGGTGCAAGGCCACGCAGAAGCCGATCAACTCGGACGCCAGAGCCTTGTCTCCCTGAGCGACCTGAGACAGTTTTGCGCTGGTGCGCTTGATGAACGCCTGAATCTCCTCGATCGCGGTAGATTGCGGCGATTCCTGGAGTCGATACAATCGCTCGAATGGTTCGTAATAGCCGGGCTCGACGAAGCGGAAGGGGGCGTCGCGGGCGCCGGGGTCACATGTCTTGACGAGAGTGGCCGCCAGCCGGTCCAGAACCTCGCCATTGTGGTTCATGCCCGCTTTGATCCGCTCGAGTTCGATCGCGGACTGTAGCGCTAAGTCCGCCAGCTCGAATTTCGACGGTGAGGCGGCGAGCGTGCGCACGGTCATATAGCCCTCCCTGGCCCCGCCTCGGAGCATAGCTGCCGCGACACCCTAAGAACGTAGACGCGGACGGCAAATCAGAATTCAGTGAAACATTACGACTGGACTCAACTTGAGTCAAATTGTTTAATGTCGAGGCAGTATTTCAGCCAGCGCTCCTCCAATTCCGCGCGGAACAGGAGGGCGGCGGCTGGGCTTGGCTTCAGCCCTGCTGTCGCAGCATGGGCGCAGAAGGCTTGCTTGGTGGCCTCGCCCCGCTGATGGGCCGTGATCTTGGTCCGATCGCCGCGGGGAAGATCAACGTCGAAACGACCCTTCAGATCGGGTAGTCGTCTGATCCGAAGCTCGCGCGCGACCAGCAGATTAGCGAGGGCGCTTGCGTCGAGGCCCCCGCTGGCGGCATGCTCTTGAAATGCGGCAGCTTCGACTGGGGTAAGATAGCCGATGATCTGGGCCATGGCCCAGTATTAGGCGGCCTTCGGCGCCGACAAAAGAATGACGCGTCGCCTGAGCGTCGCCGTCGCGTGTAGCAGCACGAACGTCTGGTGCGGCGTCCGAAAAGACTCGGCGATGAACGGGTGCGGCTCGGCGTTCGCATCAGTCAGAGCCAGCATCCGGGGAAAAGTCATCCGCCCGCATGGGATCAACGCCCCGAGTTTGTCCTCCGGTGTCACAACCTGAGGCCACGCGAGGCCTGGGAATCGCCGCTCGAAAGCGGGCGAAGGAACGGCCCGCCGCAGTGTGCTGGCCATACCATGAGGGCCGGCGGGCGCAGGCGGGTTGAAGACCAACACGGCGCAGATGCGGTCGCTGGTCGACACGTATCGGCGAACCGTGGCGTAGACGGAGGCTCCATAACGCTTGGCCAGCTTCAGTGGGGCCTTGAGGCCGAACTCGAGATCGCGGGCCTCTGCCGTGAATCCATCCAGCTGAAACAGCACTTCCGAGGCAAACACGTTCGCCTCGCGTTCAAACTGCGCCTTCACGTCCGGGTCGAGCGTCTTTCGACAGTCTTCGAACAGGCCAAAGATGCTCTGCCAGGGCAGCACGGCGTGCCCGCCTTCGTGGAGCTTCAGGAACGGGAGCTTCTCCTTCGGCGTCTTGGGATCGATGAAAGCCACCCGGGCCTTCGGGTCAAACACGCCCCAAACCTTGCTCAGCGCGCTGAGCAGCACCACACCGGCCGCCTCCGCCTTGCGGCGAAGGCGCGCCAGATAACCCTCGTCTAAACGCATGGGGACGATTTCGATCTTCGCGGCTTGCATGATCTGGTCGACCGGGGTCGGGAAACACCCGGTGGCTCCGGCGTCGCGCAACGCGCGATGGGCTGCCGAGCGAATTTCGCCGAACTGCTCGCATGTGACCGAGAAATCGTCCGGCAGCGTCACTTCTTTTTGCTCCGAATATAGGTGAGATAGTTCAACAGCTCCTCCTCTTCCTCGGAAGTCAGATCGCCGAGCACCGATGTGGCGACCCGGTTTGCGGGGGCTTCCGCCTCACTTACGAAACCGGCCCGCTCCATTAGCGTGCCATAGTCGACGGCGTAGGCGGCGGAGAGGCGGTGCAACATGATGGCTGACGGCTTGGCAATGCCGCCATTTTCCAATTGGCTCAGGTAGCCGTTGGACACTTTACCATCCGTTACGCGCTCGACGTCCCGCAGGGACATCCCGCGACTCTCTCTCACATCCTTCAGAAACTTCCCGATCTCTGCGCGTTGTTCGTCTTTAGTTCTTACGTTGGCCATGGGCACCCGATTCCTTCTTGAGGGGCGCTAATAGGTAGTCCCTCCGCTAAATCCGTCAAGCGGAGCTTCGCACCCTTGACAACTTAGCGACGCTTCGCCAATTTAGCGGCAGGCGAGCCGTTCCGGTTTCGTCGTTCAGATGAGGCGCATATGCACTCGCAAACTCCTTCCCAAGACCGCCAAGACTCGGCCGAGGCTGAGATCTCCGTGGTCGGAGACCGCGACACCGGGCAACTCCTGGTCGACGTCGAAGTCCGCCGCGACCACGGCGAAGAGATCGTGGTGATCGACATCGTCGACATCGAAGAGCACGGCCGCCACAACCGGCTGCCACCCCTCGCCCACCGGTACAAGGTGAAGATCGACCACGTGTACTTCGTGTTCGACCACCGTTTCGTCACTGGCCGTGGGCTGCTCGAGCGCGCCGGGAAGGTCCCCGTCACCAAGTACGAACTGGAGAAGCGTATGCACGGCGGCCACTATGTCGCCGTCGGCCTAGATGAGCGGGTCGATCTTGGCGAGTGCGGGATCGAGGTATTCGAGACCTTCCCCCTTGACGAGACGGAGGGCTGAGCCCGATGCGCCGAGAGTTCGACCTCGGCCCCGAGGACGTCCGGGCGCTTGATGCGCTCGGACGCGCCTGGGAGGCCATCAGGTCCGGCGGGGCCCGATACATCATCGTGCACGACCATCCGATCCCGGCCGGCTACAAAGTGGCGCAGGCTCGTATGGCGGTCCGCGTCGACACTTACCCGCCGGGCCCGCTTGACATGGCCTACTTCTCTCCGCCGCTGGCGCGCGCCGACGGCAAGGCTATCAACAATTTGAGCGCCCTGACCATCGACGGGGTCACTTACCAGCAGTGGTCTCGCCACTACGGATGGCGGGCCGGCATCGACAATCTAAGTCGGCATCTGCGACGGATCCACGGCTGGCTGACCCACGAATTCCGCAAGCGCTGACAAGGATAGCGCCGATGTACATACTTCGGATGACGGTGGCCCAGCACGCCAGCCTGAAGCCGCATCTCCTGCCTGGCGACGGCAAAGAGGCCGTGGCTGTGGCGCTTTGCGGCCGCGCCGAGGCCGGGGGTCGCCGGTTGTGGACCGTGCACCGGATCGTCGAGATCCCGCATGAGGCATGCGTCAGGGGTGCCGATGCGGTGACCTGGCCGACAGGGCGCCTCAAAGCCTTGCTCGCAGAGGCCGCTGCCGGCGGCATGGCCATTCTCAAAATCCATTCATATCCTCGCGGTTTCCAGAGCTTTTCTGACCAAGACGACAGTGCTGACCAGGAGCTGTTCGAAGCAGTTGCGCGCCGCCTGACCGGCGATCAGCTTTCCGCAGTGATGCTGCCAGACGGCGAGATCTTCGCCCGGGTCGTGAATGGCGTCGGGCTTGGCCCGCGCATCGGTCGGGTGAGCGTCGTCGGCGATGACCTCATCTTCTGGGACGCCGAACGGCCGACCGGCGGCAGCGACTTCGACCTTCGGCATCGACAGATGTTCGGGGACCGGACTACGGATCTCCTTGCCACGTTGTCTGTCGGCATCGTCGGGGTCTCTGGTACCGGAAGCCCTTCGATCGAGATGCTCTTCCGCCTTGGGGTTGGGCGTATCGGCATGGTCGAGCCCGACGAGGTCGAGACCAAGAACCTCAATCGGATCTACAGCGCCAAGCGCTCGGACGCGCAGGCGCGACGGAACAAGGCGGTGATGATGCGGGAGCACATCCGAGCCTGCGATCTCGGCACGGTGGTGGAAATCTGCACAGAGCGCGTGGACACGTCCGAGGCGGTCGCCCTGCTCAGCACGTGCGATGCGGTGTTCGGCTGCGTTGACTCAGTGGAGGGCCGCGACATCCTCAATCGGATCGCCACGTTCTACAGCTTGCCCTATTTTGACCTCGGGGTTCGCCTCGACGCCGATGGCCAGGGCGGCGTGGCCAGCGTCTCCGCTGGCGTCCACTACCTCAAGCCGGGCGGATCGAGCCTGAAGTCTCGCGGCGTCTACACCGAGGCGGACCTCTACGCTGAGTATCTCAGGCGCACCGACCCGGCCTTCTACGAAGACCAGCTCCGGCGGGGCTATATCCGCGGCGTGAGAGTCGACCGGCCCGCCGTCATCAGCATCAATACGGCCGTGGCGGCGGCGGCTGTGAACGAGCTTTTGGCCCGGCTGCATCCCTTCCGCACGATCGGCAATGCGGAATTCGCCCTTCAGAAGCTGCTGTTCAGCCATGGCCGGACCACGCGCCGGCCCGACGGCGAACCGGACCCCGAACTGGCGCAGTACGTGGGTCGGGGGGACTGCCGGCTGCCCCTGATGTCACCTCGGTTGGAGCTGGCCGCATGATAAGATTATGGACCGCCCCAGCGCGTCTTGGTCGGGCCGTAGCCGCGGCGTGGGCCCAGTTACGCGAGCGCCTGAGGCCCAAAGTTCGTGTGCGCTTCACGGACGAGCGGCCGCAGCGCCTGCGCCAGTACACGCTTTATGTGACGTCCGGCGCCCAGGGCCCGACGTTCGGGTTCCTCAGATGCCCTTGCGGCTGCGGCGGAACCCTTCATCTCCGATTCTTTGGCGTCCGTCGCCCCCGGTGGAAGCTCCAAACCGACGCAAGGCGGATCGCGACGCTCACGCCGTCAGTCTGGCGACAGACCGGGTGCTGCAGCCACTTCGTCTTGCGCGACGGCAAGATTCACTGGCGCTGATTGGGCGGAACGAAGGCTGATCCTGGACCGCGGATGAGATCGATCAGGCGACGATGGCGGTGCTGAGGGCGAACCAGCTCACCGATGCCTATGTGCGTCCGATTGCCTGGCGCGGCACGGAGCAGCTTTCGGTTGCCGCGCAGCAGACGACGATCCATCTGGCGATCGCGGCGTGGCCCTGGCCCAACCTGTTCGGGGCGGAGCGGATGCGGGGTGTCAGGCTCGACGTCGCGACGTGGCGCCGGCCGTCGCCGGAAACCGCGCCGGGCGGCGTGAGGGCGGCGCCGGGTCCGGAAAACGGGGAAAAGTTCTTTGGTTCTTTCTTTCAAGAAAGAACAGCCGTCGCCGCTCATCGCACGAGGGGTTTCGGAAGATTCATAGCACGTTCCAGGTTCACGGCATCAATGCATCGCGGGGGCGGACCCGCCGAGCTTGATGCTGCGCAAGCTCAAGGCGAGCGGCACGCAGGCGATCGAAATCAGGGTCAGAGCCCAGAAGGCATCGACATAGCCGAGGTACGCGGCCTGCGTCTGGACCTGCTGGCCGATCCAGTCGATGGCCTGCTGTGTGGCCGCTGCCGACGAGCTGGCATGCTGGGCGAAGTAACTCGTCACCTGGTGCAGCGTCTGCTGATACGAAACGCTGGAGGGGATGATCTGATCGACCAGCCGGCTTTGGTGAAACTGCTCGCGATTCGCCAGGACATTGGAAACGAGAGAGATGCCGATCGAGCCGCCGGTATTGCGGGCGGCGTTCAGCAGCGCCGAAGCCTGATCGGTCTTGCCCGGCGGTATCCCGTAGTAAGATGCAGCCATGATCGGCACGAAGACGAGCGGCAATCCGACGCCGAGCAGCATGCGCGAGCGCGCAAAGAACCAGAAATCGAGCCCGGCGTATACCTGTGTCAGCGCGTACATCGAGGCCGCGACGATCACCGCGCCGAAAATGATGAGATATTTGGGCTGCACCTTGGCGGACAGCGGGCCGACGAGGAACATCATCACCATCGTGACCACACCGCCCGGCGACAGCACGAGGCCGGCCAGGAAGGCCGTGTAGCCGAACTCCTCCTGCACCAGTTGCGGCAGGAACTGGGTGGTTGCGAGCAGGATGGCGCCGGTCGCGAGCATGACGAGGAAGCTCGCGCCAAACTGGCGCGTGGCGAGCATCCGGATATCGATCATCGGATCGCGGCGGGTCATCTCCCACGGTATCATCAGCACGAAGGCAAGTGCGCAGACGATTGCCGTCCATACGATGAAGGAGGAGGCGAACCAGTCATCCTGCAGCCCGCGATCGAGCATGACCTCGAGCGCGCCGAGAAAAGTCGCGACCAGCGCAAAGCCGACGAGGTCGAAGCCTGTGCCCTGCGCGTTGAGCTTCCGGCGCTGCGTGACGCCAGCACCGGACTCTTTGAGGATCGACCCGATGGCCGCGAACGCGAACACGCCGACCGGAATGTTGATCAGGAAGCACCAGTTCCAGGACCAGGTATCGGCGAGCCAGCCGCCGAGCGTCGGCCCGACGACGGGTGCAACGACAACCGCCAGGCCGAACAGCGCGAAGCCCTGGCCGCGCTTTTCCGGCGGGAAGGCGTCCGCGAGAATCGACTGCGCCACGGGCACCATGCCGCCGCCGCCCAGGCCCTGGAGGATGCGGAACAGCAGGAGCGTGTCGAGGCTCCAGGAAATTCCGCTGAGCAGCGAGGCAAGAGTGAAGAGGGCGAGGCAGATGAGGAAGAACCTCTTGCGGCCGAGGCGTTTGGCGAGGAAGGGGCTCGCGGTCAGGATGATCGAGTTGGCGACCAGATAGGTCGTGACCACCCAGGATGCTTCGTCCTCGCTCACGCCCATGCCGCCGGCGATGTAGGGCAGGACGACGTTGGCGATGGTGGTGTCGAGCACCTCCATGAAGCTCGCGAGCGCCACCAGGACGGCGATCAGCCACGGGTTGACCGCGGCATCCGCCCGGCCGGCGGCGGCGTTCACAGCCACCCCTTGAGCCGCGCGTAGAGCGATGGCTTCGGGTTGACGCGCACGCTTGGCTCAACCGACATGCCGGGGCCGAGTGCGACATCCGCCGGCGGGTTATCCATGATGATCTTCACCGGTACGCGCTGCACGACCTTGACGTAGTTGCCGGTGGCGTTTTCTGCCGGCAGCAGCGAGAACGCGGTGCCCGATCCCGGCTGGATGCTCGCGACGTGGCCCTGGATCGTGCGCCCCGGATAGGCGTCGATGTGGATCGTCGCGGGCTCTCCGGGCCGCATGTGATCGAGCTGGGTCTCCTTGAAGTTTGCGGTGACCCAAATCTGGTCCGGAACGAACATGGCGAGGCTGGTGCCGGCCGTGACATATTCGCCGACGGCGGCCGAGAGTTGCACGATGCGTCCCGGTTCGGCGGCTTCGATGGTCGTGTAGGAGAGGTTGAGCCGGGCCTGATCGCGGCTGGCGATCGCCTGCTCGAGGTTTGCCTCCGCGCTCGCGAGTTGCGCCTTCAGCACGGCAAGCTGCCGCACGGAGGCCACGAGCGCCGCCTGGGCGCCCTGCACGGCCGCCTGTCCCTGGCGAAGCTGCGAGGCGTACTGCTGTTCGTCCTGAACCGTGCCGGCGCCCTCCCGGGCCAGGATTCCGTAGCGGGTTGCCTGCTGTTCGGCGAACGTCAGGCTGGCGCGCGCCTGCTCGGCCTGAGATTCGTTCTGGGCGATGGCGGCCTGCTGGACGGCGATCTGGGCATTGGTGTTCCCGATGCTGGCGCGCGCGGCGGCGACCTCGGCCACTGCCTGTTGGAGGGCGGTGCGATAGTCGCGCTGGTCGATTTGCGCGATCACCTGGCCGGCGGCGACATGCTCGTTGTCCGTGACCGGGACGGCGGTGATATAGCCCGCGACCTTGGGGGCAACGGCGAACTGGCGCGCCGCGATGAAGGCGTCGTCAGTCGTTTCGAAATGACTGGCGCTGTCCCAGTAGAGGTAGCCACAGCCCACGACCGGCGCGAGCAGCAGCGCCCCGAGCGAGAGCGCCAGCCAACGCCGGGGCCGGCCATTGCGCGGCGCATCCTTCGCTCGGGTCGCGGCCCGTCCGTCCCACACCGACGGCGCCGGTTGCCGGTTCGTCTCCCCCGGCAGGTCGCGCAACGCGACCGATCCGCCGGCCAGGTCATCTTCGTCCTGCAACATGGCTGTGCTCCGGCAATTTGTAAGGCGCCATACTAATAGGTTAGGCACCTAACAAAATCCAGAACTTTCACGCCCGCTTGTCCTTTGTTTCTGCAGGCCAGGCCGGCGTTGACGGCATATGGTTAGCCGCCATACCAATCATCACCTGGACCGTGCAGGGCGACCGGACGCCCGGCTGGAGTGAGCCATGCCCCCGCGAACGCCCCACCGCCTTCCTGCGGAACCGCCGCCGAATGTCATGGAGGCGCTGCGCAAGCGTTTGCCCGGGCGGGACCTTCCGGCGTTTGGCACGGTGTTCGCATTGCGCTCGGCCGCGCAGCAGGTGGACAACGCCGTCACCGGATGGATGGCGGACTCGGCGGGGACGCCGGCGCGCTTTCAGATCCTGGGCATGCTATGGGCGTCCGGGGCCGGCGGCGTTCCGCACAAGGAAATCGTGCAGGCCCTTCAGGTCACCCGGGCGACGGTGTCGGGACTGATGGCGGCGCTCGAGCGTGACGGCCTGGTGAAATCCGCCGAGGACCGCCACGATCGGAGGAACCTGATTGCGACCCTGACCGCGAGAGGGCGGGCGATTTTCGAGAGAGCGATCGACACCAACATCGTGTCGTTGCGTGCCGCGTTCGCGACATTGTCGGCAGACGATGTGGAGACGCTGACGTCGCTGCTGCAGCGACTGCGGCAGGGCTTCGTTGCTGTGAGGGACAACCCGAGCGGCCAGCGGTAGGAAGGCTGTTCTTTCTTGAAAGAAAGAACCAAAAGAACTTTTCCCCGCGCCCTTCAGGCGCTGCGCGAATGCCGGGTGGCCCGGGCAGCGGGCGGACTGCTCTGGCGGCGGGGGGAACGGGCTTCCGAGATGGCCTCGGCGATGGCGTGGCGGAGCTTTGCTTCGTCGAACGGCTTTTCGAGCCAGACGAACCCGGGATCGGAGGCGGGATCAGCGTCGCGGCCCGAGACGATGATGACGGGAAGATCGGGCTTCCTGGCGAGGAATTCCTCGGCAAGGTCGCGGCCGTCGGCGTCGGGCAGGCCGGCGTCGGTGATGACAAGCTCGGCGTCCTCGGCGATGGCGCGCGCTTCGGCCGCCGAGCCGGCGGCGCGGATGCTGTGGCCCAGCAGATCCAGAAGCTCGACGACGGTTTCGCGGACCATCGGCTCGTCCTCGACGACCAGGATGCGCAGGCCGCGCTGGGGAACGAGCCGCACCCGCTCATTGTTCGCGGTGACGATCGCTTCGCGAATACCCTCGGCGAGAGCCGCGCGGGTCCAGGGTTTGGGCAGGAGGCGCGCCGACGGGCCGAGAGCTTCCACGCTGAGTTCGGGGTTGTCGGTGTAGCCGGTGGTGAAGAGCACGGCGAGACCGGGCAGCATGCGCCGCGCGCCGCGCACCAGCTCGGCGACGCCGAGGGTGCCGGGCATCACCATGTCGGTGAAGAGGACATCGGGGCGCGCGCCGGAATTCAGGAGTTCCATGGCCGCATCGGCGGTTTCCGCATCGATCGTGCGGTAGCCGAGGTCGCGGAGGGTGCCGACCGCGACGGTGCGGACCGCCGGATCGTCCTCGACCACCAGCACCAGTTCGCCGGCCGCGGATGGCGGCATGGGGCGGCGCGGAGCCTCGGTGAGGGCGGCGTGGGTGCGCGGCAGGTAGAGGCGGACCGTGGTGCCCTCGCCCGGGGCGCTGTCGATACGGAAATGGCCGCCGCTCTGGCGGATCAGGCCGTAGACCATGGAGAGACCGAGGCCGGTGCCGCGGCCGCCGCCCTTGGTGGTATAGAAGGGGTCGGCGGCGCGGGCGATCTGATCGGGGCTCATGCCGTGGCCGGTGTCGGCGACGGCGATCATCACGTACTGGCCGGGGGTGACCTCGGCATGGTGGGCGGCGTATTCCTCGTCCAGCACGCGGTTGGTGACGATGATGACGAGCCGCCCGCCGCCCGGCATGGCGTCGCGGGCATTGAGCGCCAGATTGAGCACCGCGTTCTCGAGCTGCTGGGGGTCGGTGCGGACGGTCCAGAGCGTTTCACGCTCATCGAGGGCGAGCCGGACCTCGTAGGTTTCGCCGAGGGTGCGGCGCAGGAGATCGGCGGTGCCGCGCACCAGTTCGCCCGGCTCGATGACCTCGGTGGCGAGTGGCTGGCGACGGGCGAAGGCGAGGAGGTGGCGGGTCAGATTGGCGCCGCGGGCGACGCCGGTCATGGCCGCATCGAGACGCATCCGGACGGGAGCGTCCGTGGGCAGGCGGCTGTTGAGCTGCTCGAGATTGGCGGAGATCACCTGCAGCAGGTTGTTCATGTCGTGCGCGATGCCGCCGGTGAGCTGGCCGAGGGCGTCCATGCGCTGGGCCTGGCGGGCCATCTGCTCGACCTCGACGCGCTTGCTGATATCGGCGACGGCGAGAATCTGCCCGCCATCCGGCAGCGCGCTGCGCCAGACCTCGAGCACCCGGCCCTGGTGCTGCATCTCCGCCACGATCGGTTCGGCCTGCGGGCGGGGTTCATCGAGAAGGGGGGGGAACCAGCCGGTGGCGGCGGCGGCGAAGGCGCTGAAGGGGGTGCCGATCTCTCCGAGCTCGCCTGGGAGGCCGGTGGCCGGGAGGAATGCATTGTTGCAGAGCACGAGGCGGTCGTTGCGGTCGAACACGGCCACGCCGTCGCGGATGTGATTGATCATGGCGGCCAGCCGTTCGCCCTCGCGGCGCAGGCTCTGCTCGACGGCGAGCAGGCGGCGGCGGCTGGCGAGCCCGCCGAGCAAGGCGAGAGTGAGGAGGCCGAGCGCCGTCGCGGCGGCGAGCAGAACGAGGGCGAGGCCGGTCCGTTCGTCGGTCCGGAACCTCTTCATATAGAGGTTCTGTTGCGCCTGGGCGGCGTCCCTGACCGCGGCGATGGTGGTTGCCAGGGCGAGATTGTTGGCCTGCTCGGCGGCGATCTGATTGGCGCCTTCGGGCACGGGCGGCACTGGTCCCGGGCTTCGCAGCGCCTGCTGGGCCGTGAGCCAGAGCGATGTGAGCTGGCTTTCCGTGAGCAGGCTGAGGAGGCCCATCTGCGGGGTCAGCCAGGGGTGATCGTGGGCCGCGGCTTCGAGGCCGCGATAGATTTTCCTGGCCAGGGACTCGGTGGTTCCGAGCTGGGCGATTTCGTTCGGCTGGCGGAAGAGGAAGACGTTGCGCTCATTCAGTTCGGCGCCGGTGATGGCGGCGGCGAGCGCGTTCGTCTGGTCGTAGATCTGGTGCGCCTCGAAGGAAAGCAGCAGCTCCGTGCGGGAATTGCGGATGGCGATGACCGCGAAGGTGCTCGAGATGCCAATGACGATTCCGGCGGCAAGCCCGATCGCGATGGCGAGTATCCGCCTGGAGGGCGAGGGGGTTCCTTCGGCGCTCAGTTGCTCTGCCACAGGGGCCGACCTTTCAGGCGGGTGAGGAAGGCGGCGTGGCGTGCCCGTTCAGCCTCGGTCGGGACGATGAGGATCGGCACGTGAAAGGGGTGCTCGCGCACCGATGGGCCGAGTTCGTCGGCCGAGGGAACCAGGGAGAGGCCGCGCTGCCGCCCGCCGGTGAGCTCGAGATAGACGGCCGCGAGAAGACGGCAATCGAGCAGCGCGTTGTGGGTGCCGCGTTCGCTGAGATCGATAGCGAAACGGCGGCAGAGCGCATCGAGGCTGTTGGGGAGGCCGGGAAAGCGTTCCTTGGCCAGCGCCAGGCTATCGATCATGCGGGCGCGATCGAGTGGCGGGACGCCGATGCGGGCAAATTCCGCGTCGAGGAAAGCGAAGTCGAACGGGGCATTATGAGCGACGATCGGGTCGTCGGCGAGGAAGGCGAGCAGCTCGGGGGCGATCGCCGCGAAGTCGGGAGCGTCTTTGAGATCGGCATCGGTGAGGCCGTTGATGGCGGTGGCTTCGGCGGGTACCGGACAGCGGGGATTGATGAGCCGACGGAAGGAGGCGCCGGTGGGGAGCTCGTTCTTCAGCTCGATGGCGGCAATCTCGATCACGCGGTGCCCGAACAGGGGATCGAGGCCGGTTGTTTCGGTATCGAGCAGAACGCTGCGCATCAGGCGCGGAGCTCCCTGATCAGGCGTCTCAGAA
>Ga0335075_10009840_pt1 | contig 14540 bp, 10 predicted proteins | sample Lox_Sample_24_FD_206723 | JGI IMG/M metagenome (GOLD analysis project Ga0335075, IMG submission 206723) | Soil microbial communities from Loxahatchee National Wildlife Refuge, Florida, United States - Lox_Sample_2.4 | ecosystem: Environmental > Terrestrial > Soil > Wetlands | place: USA...
GGCGATCTGCTGTCCATAACAGAGACCGTACTGCGCTCCGCTGGCATCCCCAGGTTGCCGCGCGGAAGGCCGGATGCGCCGCTCGACGACGGCTGCCAGCGCTGGGCGGAACTGCGGAGGAACCCTTATCTTACGGACACTGCAGCGAATCATATGATCATTCACCCGTACGCGGTCGCAGCGCCGGGCAGCGAGGGAACAGCCTGCTGTCAGTCCTTCGGAGCAGGCGTTACTTCTACGAAGACGCCAGGCTTCATAACGTCGGTGGGGAGGCTCGCGATCGGGCCGACGACAGAACCTTGTACAGGCCCAGCTGCCGTGAGCGCCGCTTCGACCAGGTCTAGGGCATGTTCCCGTGAATTTGCCCAGGCCATGAAGTGTCGTCCGCTGGTCGCGGACTTGACTGTGCCGTAGTACAGGTGGAGCTTGCTCTTTCTCATGGCTGCGGATGATTCCCCTTCGAACGTTTGCCGGCGCGCCTCGGAAGCATAGCTCTGGTAACGTCCGGTGCCCACCCGCGGCAGGGCGGGGGGTACCACCGCACAACCTCAACCACGCGGCAGCGTCCATCCCGGGGCCCTCGCCCCACGCGGCAGGTGACAGGAATCGGCCTAAGATATTGGCTTGGCTGCCGGAGGGGGCCTTGGTATGGTGCGGCAGCGTGGGCGCTGAAGACCCCAAAGAGATAGTCCGGCGCGGGTACGACGCGCTATCGGAGCATTATGACGAGCAGTACGGCGGTGACACCAAATACGGGGCTTGGCTTGAGGAACTGCGCGGGCGCGTTCCCGCGGGCAGCGCGGTACTCGATCTTGGCTGCGGGAGCGGGATACCGGTTGCCAGGGACCTAGCCGCCTCCGGTTACCGCGTTACCGGAGTCGATATCAGCGAGGTTCAGATTCGCCGGGCAAGTCAGATAGTGCCGGACGCGGAATTCATCCAAGCCGACATGACTAGCGTTGCCTTCAGCCCGGGATCCTTTGCCGCGGTTGTGTCATTCTTCGCGCTGATCCATCTTCCGCTTGAAGATCAGTTTCCACTGCTGGCGCGGATCGCGTCCTGGCTAGCGCCGGGCGGAACCCTGGTGGCCACAACTGGGTACTGGGCGTGGACGGGGACCGACGACAACTGGCTGAATGGTGGAGTTCCCATGTGGTGGAGCCACGCGGACGTTGCCGCCTACCGGTCATGGATCAGCCAGGCGGGTTTCCTGATTGAGCGGGAAGAATTCGTGCCTGAGGGTGAAGGCGGGCATGCGCTGTTCTGGGCTCGGCGTATGCGGGAGGATCGGAAGCGGCGCGGCAGATACTTGTGCTCAAGGGTGCCCTGACCAGGACGGTTCTTATCGCCCTGAGGCGGAGGAGAAAGTCACAAGTTGTGATCTATGAGCCAGGTGTGCACATCCTCGATGTGACTTTCCCGGAGAGAGTGCCCTTCTTCTTCGAAGAACCAGGCTTCTACGCCGGGGATGCGCGAGGCCAGCCATTGACCGTGGCTGAATGGCACGGCCCGGTCTTGGCCGCCGTGCAGCAACAGCACCGGGATCGATATCTGGGCCACGTCGAAACCCCAGGAAGAAAGCTGTGCTACACAGTCGTCCCAGGCCCCCTCGATCCCCGGTGCCATGGCCTGTTGCAGAGAGATCGCCTCTTCAGTACGCAACGTCAGGTCGGCATCAGGCATACGCGCCTGCAGGTTCAAGGCCACCTGGGCGGGCGGCGCCCCCAATATCTCTTCCCGGTCCTTCTGGAACAACGCGCGCGCTTGGGCCTGATCGGTCAGCGTCAACCGGGCCTCGTCGATGGCTTCCTCGCTGAAGCCAGAGAGCCAGTCCAGTCCCTCAGCGTCGTAGGGGGCAGGCGAGGCCAAGGACGCCGCCGCTGACACCAGGTCCGGTAGGAGCGCCGCGCAGGCAAGCACATGAGGACCGCCGCCCGACGAACCCCACATCGCCAGCCTGTCGATCCCGAGGGCCGTGCAGATCACCCGGACATCACTGACACAATCAGCCATGGAACGTCCTGGCCGAGGTGTCGAGCCGCCATAACCCGGCCGGTCGTAGCTGATCAGCCGCAACTGGCGGCGTTCCGCATCAGCCAGCGTGCGGGGGCCGTACAGACGGCGGCCTCCCGGCGTACCGGTGTGGACCATCACCGGGCGGCCACCGCGATCCCCGGCATCCTCGACAGCCAGCGTTCTGCCTTCTGGAGTCTCTACGAGCCACTCCACATCCGCACCTCCAGTTCCACTGGCGCGACCAGACCCGCACCGGCAACATCGACGCTGCCGACCGGGATGGTGCGTGACATCTGCAGTGGCTGCCCCGACCGCTGTCAACGAATTCGAGTGCCTGGTACAAACTACACATGTATCGCCAGTGACTGGAATTCTTTCGGTTGGTTCGCGAGCGCCGCGCTGGGCACCAGCCCGACATCCGCCCTGTCACCGCTGACGGCGAGCTGACCGACAATGCGGTCGCCGGATACGTCGCTAAGTACGCCACCACCCTCGGCGCACTCCGCAACGCCCGTGCCGAACACGTACGCGCCAGCGCACGCCGTGGCAAGTACGTCGACCGAAACAACATCACGGTTACCGAGTACCTCAATGACTGGATCGACAGTCACGCGATGGAGATCAAGCCGCGCACCTTACCCGGAAAGGGACTTTTACGTGGGAGAGGTCTTCACGTTTGGCTCTGACTTGCGCGAATGCGGCCATGTTTCGGTCCCGCCCGCGAGTTAAGCGCGGCCGGCCCACGCGCCGGGAGGCTCTGCACGCAATTGCGCGGCGCGTTTCCGCGGAAACGCGGGACATGCCTGCCCTGGCCCTAGCCCATGACAGCCACGCAGCGGGCCAAACCCAAACGTGGGTATGGACCCGCCTGAAACGCGAAGACCTTTGGGAGCCGCCTATCGGAATCGAACCGATGACCTACGCATTACGAGTGCGTCGCTCTGACCGACTGAGCTAAGGCGGCGTGCCGTCCTCGCGGATGGCGCTCGGCCAGTCTACCGGCTTCGCAGCTTCGCTCGCGCCCACAGCGCATATGACGCATGTCCGGCCCGGACGAGGGTGTTCGGCGGACTGGCCGAAGCCGCGGCGTCCGTCATCAGGCAGCACTCGCCGCTTCCTGGCGAATGCGAGCAGTGTCTCGCCTCGACCGACGTGAGTTTCGCCATGCCGCGGGCAAGCGAGGGACCTGAGGCGAACCGAGGAGAATCGGACGATGGAGCTTAGCATGGGCGAAGCGTGCGCACGGCTGGCCAGCGCCCGGGTGGCGCGCCTGGCCACGGTGGGCGCTGATGGGCAACCACACCTGGTACCGGTCACGTTCGCGGCGGACGAAAACCGGATCTATACGGCGGTGGATCACAAGCCGAAGACAACGAGCAACCTGCGCCGCCTGCGCAACATCCAGGAGAACCCACTGGTGGCCCTGCTCGCCGACCACTACGCCGAAGACTGGGATGAGCTCTGGTGGGTCCGCGCGGACGGAGCGGCTCACCTCCTGGACAACCACGACCACGCGCTGGACATGCTCATGCGGAAGTATCAGCAGTACCAGCAACAACGCCCGGAAGGGCCGTTCATCATCATCGAAGTCGAGCGCTGGACCGGATGGGCCTGGAGGTAACGTAATGGAGCCGGCCGCGGGACACGCGGAAACGCGCCCACGGCCGACGACAAGCGAAGGCCTCAGAGGGCGACTATCCCCTGGCCGCCCACCGCGCCCGCCACGGTGACCGAGCCGATCTCGACGAGTGACCCGTTGGCTCGCACCACGAACTCATCGACGATGCCCGCCGCGCCTGTCTGCACGTACAGGAACCGGCCGTGCGCCGCCGAGGCTGAATCCACGGTCCCGGCGTTGGTGGTGGTGTTGCCGAGCGCGGACAGCCGGCCGCGATGACTGATGGTGTAACCGCTCACCGACGCGCTTCCGGCGTTGGAAGCGTAGAAGAACCGGCCCGCGCGGGTGATCCAGCAAGTGGCCGACTGCCCGGTCAGCGCGATGTGCAGCGGCACCAGGATGCCGTAGCGGGTCAGCGCGAACGTCGCGACCGCGTTCGGCCCGGCCTCGGCCAGCACCACGTGGCCGTACCGGTCATAGGTGATCCCGAACGGCTCCGCGCTGGGCTCGTGATTCACCACGGGCTTGATGGACAGGCGGCCGCCCCGGCGCACCAAGAAGACGTCGACGTTGTCGCCGTTCGCCTTCGTAGTGACGAGCAGCTTCGAACCGCTCGGCGTGAACGAGACCTGTCCCGGCGTGTTCAGGAACTGCGGCGTCAACGTCGGGTTGAGCCCGAGCTTCCGCAGCGACCCGAAGACGGGGAATAGCTTCCCGCGATAGACACGGTAACCGTAGACCGACCCGCCATTCAGGGCATTCAGAACGTACACGTAGTTCCCGTGCACGGTCACGCTGACCGGGAACGTGCCGCCCGAGCGCACCACCTGGCGCAGTTTCAGCCGGTCTCCGAAGACGGCGAAGACCGAGACGGTGTTGCTGCCCGCGTTGACCGCGATGACCAGCCTGTGGTGCCGGTCGTAGCCGAGCGATCCCTGCGAGGCCAGGTGGTCCACCACCGAACCGCCGAGCACCCCGCCGAGGCCTCCGGTGGGATAGGTGGCCACCAGCTTGAGGGTTCCGTTTGGATTGCGGTGGTACGCGACCACCGCGTTGCCGGCGACGTTGTTGGTCTGCACGAAGACGGCGCCCGGGGCGCCGACGTTGTGCGGATGATGAGCTGCGGGCGCGGGCGCCGCCAGGGCCGGCGTGGCCGCGAGCGCCGCCGCGGCCAGGGCCGCCGCCGCGGGCGCGATGACGCGAGTAAGGAATTTCATGACCTGCTCCTCCCGTTGAGGGCTGAAAGCTGTGCCCCTTTAGTCCTCCGGGGAAGCAGATCCGTTACGGACCGAGACTGATACGTTACGGGCAGGCGGTCCCGTCGCGTGGCAGCCCGTCCCGCAGAAACCGGCCTTGTTCAGGCGGGGTTTCCGTTCCCGTGCATCGATTCGTAAGCCTTGCGGGAGCCGCAGACGCTCGCCCTGGTGCAGGCGCAGGTGCGGCCGTCCGCGGTGAGCTTGACGACCACAGTGCCGGAAGGCACGTTGTGCCCCACCACGGTCCCCTCTCCCTCCGGCGTCTCCACGTGCGACCCGGCGCGCGGGGCGTCCTTCTTGAAGTCCGCATACAGCGGGTGCTCGTATTTCAGGCAGCACATCAGCCGACCGCACGCGCCCGCGATCCGCAGCGGGTTCACCGGGAGGTCCTGGTCCTTGGCCATCCGGACGGACACCGGCTCGAAGTCCTTGAGGAACGTGGCGCAGCACAGGTCCCGGCCACACGGGCCGATGCCGCCCTGCAGCCGCGCTTCGTCCCGCGGCCCGATCTGGCGCAGTTCAACCCGGGCCCGCAGTCGCGCCGCCAGGTCCCGGACCAGGGCGCGGAAGTCCACCCGGTGCGGCGCGCTGAAGTAGACCGTGAACACGTTGGCCGCGGACACATAGTCGACGGCGGTGACCTTCATCGGCAGACTGTGCTCGCGGATCAGTCGCTTCGCCGCCAGCCGGCCCTCGGCCCGCCTGCGGCGGTTCTGTTCGTCCCTGGCCAGGTCCTCCTCGTCGGCCAGGCCGGCGCAGACGGGCAACCCGTCGATATCTTCGGACACCCACTGCGGCGCCCAGACACACTCGGCGACCTCCGGGCCACCGTCGGTGGGTACGAGTACCTTGTCGCCGATCTTCGGCTGATACTCGCCCGGGTCGAGGTAATACAGTCGCCCGTACCGCTCGAAGCTCACTGCCATCATCATGCCCACCGGTCCAATGTAAGCGGTGTAGCGCTAGCTGCGGGAGAGGGAAATCGTCATCTCCTCGACCGCGAGCAGCGGGGCAACGTTGAGGGTGAGCCGTTCCCGGCAGCGCATGATCGCCTGGATGCGGTGCAGCGTCGCCTCGGGCGTCGAGCCGGCGGCGATCCGGCGCAGGTCATCGGCGCGATCCGCGTTCGCCAGCTCCACGTCCGCGTTGAGCTGGACCATGAACACATCGCGGTAGAACGCGGCCAGGTCGAGCAGGGCGCCGTCGAGGGTGTCGCGCTTGACCCGGGTGGCCCGCGACTTCTGCCTGTCCTCGAGGTCCTTCATCGCCCCGGTCATGCCGCGCATCGCCTTCGCGACGCCCTTACCGGTCGAGCCTTCGCCAAACGCCTGGCGGAGTTTCTCCCGCTCGGGCTCGTCGAGCTGCTCGGTCATCGCCTTGGCCTCGTCCTCGGCGGTCTTCACCAGCGAGGCGGCGGCGGCGAGCGCGGGGCCGAGGGAGGTCGCCTGCACCGGAACCCGCAGCACCGCGGCGCGCCGCTTCGCGGCCTCGGCGTCGGTGGCCAGGCGGCGCGCCCGGCCGATGTGCCCCTGCGCCGCCCGCGCGGCGGCCAGCGCGGCGGCCGGGTCGATCCCGTCCCGTTCCGTCAGGACCTTGGCGACCGCGTCCGACGGCGGTATCCGCAGCGTCATCACCCGGCAGCGAGACCTGATCGTGGTCACCAGGTCCTCGGCGCTCGGCGCGCAGAGCAGCCAGACGGTCCGCGGGGCGGGTTCCTCGATGGCCTTGAGGAGGGCGTTGGCGGCTTGTTCTGTGCACCGGTCGGCATCCTCGAAAAGCACCACGAGCCAGCGCCCGCCAGACGGCGCGCCCGCCGCCTTGAGCACGAGGTCCCTGGTCTGCCTTACCCCGTAGGAGAGTCCTTCGGGGCGGACGAGCAGCAGGTCGGCGTGGGTTCCGGCGCGGACCTGGCGACAGCTCGGGCAGTGGCCGCAGCCGCCGTTCTCGCAGAGCAGGGCGGCGGCGAACGCGCGGGCCGCGACCGAGCGACCCGAGCCGGGCGGCCCGGTGAAGAGCCAGGCGTGCGTCATCGCGCCCGCCAGGGCGCCGCGCAACTGCGCGACCACCCGCTCCTGCCCGGCCAGCTCGTCGAAGACGCTCATCGGCGATGGTTGCTGTCGCTGATGGCGGGGAACGAGCCGGTAGCGGCCTCCGTCGTGTGCGGCACCGGGTCGGGCAGCAGCCCCCTGATATGGTCCTTGACCTCCTGGGTGATCTCCTCGACCGGCCGGGTGGCGTCGATGATCAGGTAACGCGACGGCTCCGCGCGGGCAAGCGAGAGAAATCCGGCGCGCACCCGGCGGTGGAACTCCGGCGGCTCGGCCTCGAGCCGGTCCGCCGAGCGAGCGCGCCGCCCGAGTCCCACCTCGGGCGGCATGTCGAGGAGCACGGTGAGGTCCGGGGTCCGGCCGCCGGTGGCCCAGCTGTTCAGCCGGGCAACCTCGGGCGTCCGCAGGCCGTGGCCGGTGCCCTGGTAGGCGAGCGAGGAGTCGATGTACCGGTCGGTGATGACGACCGCGCCGCGGGCCAGCGCGGGCTCGATCACCGAGGACACGTGCTCGGCGCGGTCAGCGGCGTACATGAGCGCCTCGGCATGCGGGGACATGCCCGCGTGCGCGGTGTCGAGCAGCAGGGCACGCAGCCGCATGCCGATCTTCGTCGCGCCCGGTTCGTGCGTCATCACCACGTCGTAGCCCTGTTCGCGCAGCCAGATCGAGATCAGCCGGACCTGGGTCGTCTTGCCGACTCCCTCACCGCCCTCGAAGGCGATGAACAGCCCGGACGGCGACGACGGCGACTGGCCGTTGGAGTGGGGCGCGTCCGCCGTCGCCGGCCGGAATTCCTCCCCCCGGACCGCCGCCACCAGGTCCTCGCGCAACGACACGCCCTTGCGGTCGTCCATCCTCCGGTAGGAAGAGATACCGACGAACGCCACGAGGACGGCGGCGAGCAGGATGACCAAGTTCTGCCCGGCCGAGGCGTAGACGACGTGCCCGATCCGGACGTTGCCCGACCCGGTGATCGCCTTGATCGCCGCGGTGAAGGCCGCGGAAAGGAACGGCACGGCCGCGATGACCGCGAGCAGGATCACCTGGATCGTGGACAGGAAGAACGCGAACACCCGGCCGCGAGTGGCGTCGTCGACCTCACGCCCGACGATCGTGAACCCGGTCGGGTAGGCGATGCCGGAGACTGCGCCGAGCAGGACGACGAGCAGCGTGACAATGATCAGGTTCGGTATCAGGCCGATCAGTGCCAGCGGCACCGCGGCCGCCGTGAGCGCCACCCCGAAGAGGCGGCGACGACTGAAGTTGCCGAACAGCCGCGTGCCGAACGCCAGTCCCAGCGCCATCCCGACGAAAATCGCGGCGAACACAAGGCCCCACCCGGCGCTGCCGCCGTGCAGCGTCTCGGTGATGTATGAGAAGCCGAGGCCGACGATCACGCCCGCCGCGGAGAACGCGCCGATCATCCCGATTACCAGCCCGTTTACCACGGGTGTCTGCTTGATGAACCGCCAGCCCTCCCAGATGGCCTTGGCGGTGGACGGCACGGAGATCTTTCCGGTCGTGCTCCGCTTGCCGATCTGGCGCAGGAAGTACACGGTGATCGCGGAGACGAAGTACGACACCGCGTTGATGTACAGGGCCAAGTCGACGTTGTTCGTGTGGTGGAAAAGCGGAATGACCCGGCTCAGTCCCTCGCTGATCAGTGCCAGCAAGCTGAACAGGCCCGCCGCGAGCGGCGCGGTGCCGTAGGTAGTCAGCAGGCTGAGCTGATTGGCTCTTTCCAGCTTGTCTTTCGGCACCAGGTTAGGCATAGCCGCCGCGCTGGCCGGGTTCCAGAACTGCGAGGCGATGCCGGCGATGAACTTGGCGGCGTAGATCCAGGTCAGGTTGGGGAAGAGCGGGATGGACACGAACAGCAGGCCGCGGATCACGTCGCCGGTGATCATCGTCACCCGGCGATTGAGCCGGTCAGCAAACGCCCCGGCGATCGGGCCGAGCAGCAGCGCGGGCAGCAGCGTGGCCAGCCATACCCCGCCAACGGCCGAGCTCTTCGCCACGCCGCCGCCCGAGGTCAGCGACGGAGCGAGCGCAGTCAGCGCCACGATGCTCAGCCAGTCGCCCAGGCTGGATAGCGAGAGCGCTATCCACAGGGCGCGGAACGGCCTGATGGACAGGACTCCATCCCCAGAGCGGGAGCGCTTGGCCCGGCGGCTCGGCGGCCCGTCCTCCGGGCTGCTGCCGCTATGGGGCAAAGGGCGGAAGTTCACGGCGTTAGGCTATCGACAGAAGACCGCGTTACTGGTCACGGTTCCGTGATCGTGATTCTACTTGCTCTCCTTTTGCGCCTTCTTGCGTGTTGTGGCGGGCTTTTTGGCGGTCGCCTTGGCTGCCGAGGTCCGGCGGGCACGCGGCGCGGGCGGCGCAGCGCGGCGCTCGGCGAGTAGTTCGGCCGCGCGCTGCGGGGTGACCGCCGACACCTCGTCGCCTTTGCGCAACGTGGCGTTCGTTTCGCCGTCGGTAACGTACGGGCCGAACCGGCCGTCCTTGATCACCATCGGCTTGCCGGTCTGCGGGTCCGCGCCAAGCTCTCGCAGCGGCGGCGTCGCCGCCCGGGCGCGACCGCGGGCCTTGGGCTGGGCGAGCAGCTCCTTGGCTTCGGACAGCGTGATGGTGAACATCTCTTCCTCGGACTGCAGCGACCGGCTCTCCGTTCCGTGCTTCACATACGGGCCGTAGCGGCCATTCTGCACGGTGACCGGCTCGCCACCGAGTTCGCCGAGCACCCGCGGCAGGCTGAGCAGCCTGAGCGCGTCTTCGAGCGTCACCGTGTCCAGGCTCATCGACTTGAGCAGCGAGGCCGTCCGGGGCTTGTCCTTCGACTCCTCAGGGAGCCGCTCTGTCACGTAGGGGCCGAAGCGGCCCGCCTTCGCGACAAGTGTGTGGCGGGTCGCGGGGTCCGTGCCGAGCAGCACCTCCCCGTTCGGCTGACTGAAAAGCTCTTCCGCCTTTTCCGGGGTCAGCTCATCGGGGGCCATGTCCTGCGGGATGTTGGCGCGCTGGCCCTCGCGCTCCAGATAGGGGCCGTACCGGCCGACGCGGACCACGATGTCGGTGCCCGCCAGCGGAAACGAGCTGACGTCCCTGGCGTCGATGTCGCCGATGTTGCTGACCAGGGACTTGAGCCCGCGGCCGTCGGGGGCGCCGTCGGTGCGCTGGGGATCCTTGTCTCCGTCGGCCCCGAAGTAGAACCGGTGCAGCCACGGCACCCGCTCGGCCTCACCGCGCGCTATCTCGTCAAGCGCGTCCTCCATCCGCGCGGTGAACTCGTAGTCCACGAGCTGGCCGAAGTGCCGCTCCAGCAGGGTGACCACGGCGAACGCGAGGAAGCTCGGCACCAGCGCGGTGCCCTTCTTGAACACGTAACCGCGATCCAGGATCGTGCCGATGATCGACGCGTAGGTCGACGGGCGGCCGATCTCGCGGTCCTCGAGCTCCTTGACCAGGCTCGCCTCGGTGTAGCGGGCCGGCGGGCGGGTGGCGTGCTCGGCCGGACCCAGCTCGAGGGCGGTCAGCGGGTCACTCTCGGCCAGCGGCGGCAGGCGGCGCTCCTGGTCGTCCCGGTCGGCCGTCTGGTCGTCGTGACTTTCCACGTAGGCCTTGAGGAAGCCGTAGAAGTTGATGATCTTGCCGGAGGCGCCGAACTCGGCGCGCTCGTTGGCGATGGACGTGCCCGCGACCTTGATCGAAACCGACTCGCCGGTCGCGTCCTTCATCTGGCAGGCCACGGTGCGCTTCCACACCAGATCGTAAAGGCGCAGCTCGTCGCCCTTGAGGCCACGGCGCTGGGCCTCCTGCGGAGTGCGGAACCGGTCCCCGGCGGGACGGATCGCCTCGTGCGCCTCCTGGGCGTTCTTGACCTTGCTCGCGTAGGCCCGCGGGGCGTCCGGCACGTATTCGGCGCCGTACAGTTCCCTTGCCTGCTGGCGCGCGGCGTCGATCGCGGTCTGCGACAGCTGGATCGAGTCGGTGCGCATGTAGGTGATGTAGCCGTTCTCGTACAGCCGCTGCGCCACGCTCATCGTGTACTTGGCGGAAAAGCCGAGCTTGCGCGAGGCTTCCTGCTGCAGCGTGGTGGTGCGGAACGGCGGGTACGGCGAGCGGCGGTACGGCCTGCGCTCGACGCTGTTCACCGTGAAGGCGGCGCTCTCCAGCCGGTTCGCCAGCGCGGCGGCGGCCTCACCGTCGAGGTGCAGCACGTCCCGGGCCTGCAGTTCCCCGTTCGGGGCGAAGTCGCGGCCCTGCGCGACCCGCTTGCCGTCGACAGTGAGCAGCGTGGCGCTGAAGCTCGTCGGCTCGTCCGGCAGCTCCTGCTTGCCGTGGTCGGCGGTGGCGAACAGCGCCTCGAGGTCCCAGTACCTCGCGGAGCGGAACGCTATCCGCTCACGCTCGCGGTCCACGATCAGGCGCGTGGCGACCGACTGCACCCGGCCCGCCGACAGCCGCGGCATGACCTTCTTCCACAGCACGGGCGAGACCTCGTACCCGTAGAGCCGGTCGAGCACGCGACGCGTCTGGTAGGCGTCTACCTTGCCGTGGTTGAGCTCGGTCGGGTTCGCGACGGCGCGCGCGATCGCCTCGGGCGTGATCTCGTGGAAGACCATGCGCCGGGCGGGGACCTTGGGCTTGAGCTCCTCGAGCAGGTGCCAGGCGATGGCCTCGCCCTCGCGGTCCTCATCGGTGGCGAGCAGCAGTTCGTCGGCGTCTTTGAGCAGGGTCTTGAGCTTGGAGACCTGCTGCTTCTTGTCGCTGGGGACGACATACAGCGCGGCGAAGTCGTTGTTCACATCGACGCCAAGCCGCGCCCAGGGAAGTTCGCGATATTTCTGCGGGATCTCCGCGGCCTTATCCGGCATATCGCGGATATGGCCGATGCTCGACTCGACCACGTATCCCTTGCCGAGATAGCCGGCGATCGTACGCGCTTTCGCCGGAGACTCCACGATCACCAGCCTGGTGCCGCGGCCGTTCCCGGCCGCGCCGTTAGTGTTCCCGGCGGCGCCGTTCCCGCTCCCCGCTGTCTTGTTCGCTACCTTGTCCGAGGCCGCCGCCTTGCTCGCGGCCTTACTTCTCGCTGGCACGCTCTTTCCAACCTCACATCCGCGCCCTGGCCTGTCCCGCCCCGGCGGTTCCCCGCCACCCTTTTGGCGCGACACCCGCCGCATGTACCATACGCGGCGCAGCCACAGAACGCCCGTCCTGCCGCTATTCCTGAAACCCTCGATGCCGTCCGGGCTGTTCCCGGGGGCATTCCTCCGTGCCGTACTCGGCGGCGTTCCGTGCGCCGTGCCCGGCGTTCCCTGCGCCGCGCCCAGCACCCCCTGCGCCCCCTCCCGGCGCCGTCGTGACGGGCCCCGCGCCATCGCGGGGAGCCGACGTGGCCTGGTTTCTTCCTCGCATGGTTTGAAAACTCTCCGTTAACTGACGCACAATAAGAGGTAATGGCCGAGTATGACTACCGAGTCCTGTACCTGCCACGCGGAACGTCCCGCGACGCCGCGCGGCGCATACTTACTGACCACGCGGAGTACGGCGAGTGGGAACTGGCCCGGCTCCGGCTGTACGCCGACGGCAGCAGGAAGGCTACCCTCCGGCGTCGGATAATACGCGCCGTACGGACATTTTGACCAGACCCCGGCATCCTGCCGGATCCGCACGGCCGGGTCGCCATCACGGACATATAATCGCGCCCTCGGTGATTTCATTCCTGGTCGGGGCAGCCCGTCCCCGGCTGCCGAAGGTCTGTCCGGGGAAGCACCCCCGTCGTTCGGGACCTTGACGGCAGCAGCGCGAGGTCGGCGGGACTGCTAGCAGTTGTCTAGGAACCTGTCCAGCACACGGACGCCAAACTCCAGGCCGTCGACCGGAACGCGCTCGTTGATCCCGTGGAACATGCCGGAAAAGTCCAGCTCTGGCGGCAATCTGAGCGGGCTGAACCCGAAGCACCTGATTCCGAGCTTGCTGAACCATTTCGAGTCGGTTCCGCCCGACATGCAGTACGGGACGACCTTGGCCTCGGGGTCCTCCGCGAGCAGGGCGCCGGTCATCGCCTCGTACAGCGCGCCATCCGCCATAGTTTCGAGCGCTATGTCGTGATGAATGAACTCTCGCCTGATGCCGCTGCCGAGCAGCTTGTCGATCTCGGCGAAGAACTCTTCCTCGTATCCAGGAAGAAATCGCCCGTCGATCTCCGCGGTCGCCGATTGCGGGACGACGTTCACTTTATATCCCGCCTGCAGGCGTGTCGGGTTTACCGTATTGCGCACGGTCGCGCCGATCATCCGGCTCATCGCGCCCAGCTGCTCGAGGAGGGGTTCGGGGCACTCTGGGTCGAATTCGATGCCGGTCGCTTCGCTGACCGCGCCGAGCAGCGCGCGGACCGACGGAGTGAGCCGGACCGGCCACTCGTGCTGCCCGATCCGGGTGATGGCCTCGGCCAGCCTGACCACCGCGTTGTCGCTGGCGATCATGGAGCCGTGCCCCGCGGTGCCCTCGGCGATTAGGCGCATCCAGGCCAGGCCCTTCTCGGCGGTCTGCATCACGTACATCCGCTGGCTGCCGACCGTCACGCTGAACCCGCCGACCTCGCTGATCGCCTCGGTGACGCCCTCGAACAGGTCCGGGTGCTTCTCGCTCAGGAAGCGCGCGCCCCAGTTGCCGCCCGCCTCCTCGTCGGCGGTGAACGCCAGCACGACGTCACGTGGCGGCTTGCGGCCCTCGCGGAGGCGCTGACGGATCACGGCCAGCATGATCGCGTCCATGTCCTTCATGTCGACCGCACCGCGCCCCCAGACGCAGCCGTCCTCGACCTCGCCCCCGAACGGGTCGCGCTCCCAGTCGCTCGCGTTCGCGGGCACGACGTCCAGGTGGCCGTGGATGAGCAGCGCTTCGCGTTGCGGATTTTCGCCCTCGACCCGGGCGACGAGGCTGGTGCGCTTGGGGTACGACTCGTGAACCACCGGCTCGAGCCCGACTTCGCTGAGGAGTCCGGCGACGTATTCGGCGGCCTCGCGCTCGCCGGGGCCGGAGTGGTCGCCTGGGTTCGTTGTGTCGATCCTGATCAGGCCGCGGCAGATGTCGACGACCTCATCCTCGGCGCGTGCCGGGTTCTCGCGTGCTGTGTTCTGGGTCACCGTTCTATGGTCGCACCGACTGGGGTTTTCGGCAGGCTTCGGTCCGCACGTGGTTTCTGTCACAGTCACGCCGAACGAACCGGGCAGTCTCCTGGGCTCACTCGGGCCCGAGGGGTCCGTGGGGTCGTGGGTCCGTGGGGTCGTGGGTCCGTGGGGTCGTGGGTCCGTGGGTCCGTGGGGTCGTGGGGCCCGCCGGGCCCTTGCCATAGCCAGCAGGGCCTTTGCCGCGGTAGCGGCACGTCCGCCGTGCAGGATGTGGCGCCGATGGCTTCGCTTACTTGCGCTAGGTTTGCTACCCTAGGCCAGCTGATGTGAACAGCATCGCCGGTCCGGGTGGCGGAATAGGCAGACGCGCTAGCTTGAGGTGCTAGTGCCCCAAAAGGGCATGGGGGTTCAAGTCCCCCCTCGGACACGTTAAATCCCCATGGGCTGCCGTTTTCGGGCACGCTGG
>Ga0335075_10009841_pt1 | contig 14539 bp, 16 predicted proteins | sample Lox_Sample_24_FD_206723 | JGI IMG/M metagenome (GOLD analysis project Ga0335075, IMG submission 206723) | Soil microbial communities from Loxahatchee National Wildlife Refuge, Florida, United States - Lox_Sample_2.4 | ecosystem: Environmental > Terrestrial > Soil > Wetlands | place: USA...
TCACCGGTTCCGACGTCGCGACGGTGACGCTCGAGGTCTTCCAGGGCGCATTCGACATCGCCGGCGGTGGCGGTTACGGCAACAAGGACCACCCGTCGACCAAGGAGCAGGCGGATTACAACCTCAAATACCTCACCGCCGTGGCGCTGCTGGACGGTCAGGTGGGCCCGGAACAGCTCGAGACCGAACGCGTGCGCCGCGACGACGTCCAGGACCTGCTGGCCCGGGTGGAGGTCAAAGCCGCAGCCGACCTCACCCAGGCCTACCCCGAACGCACCGAGGCCCGGGTGCACATCGTGCTCAACGACGGCCGAGAACTGCACCGCGAACAATCCGACTTCGAAGGATCGCCCACCCGACCCATGTCGTGGGACCGCGTCGTGCAGAAGTTCCATTGGCTTGGCGAACCGTTCTCCGACGCGGCGCTTCGTGCCGAGATCATCGACACCGTGCAGCGCTTGGACGAGATCTCGGTCGCCGAGCTCGCCGAGCTACTCGGCGCGGTCAGCCCGCAGGCGCAGCGTCCGCGGACACGAGGGCGGCTGTAGGTTCTGCCTAAGAAAGATTGCGAGTACTCACTATCTATGCTAGCTTCCCTGCAACCCCAGCGATGCGGAGCAAGACAGTGACCTGCGCCGGCGACGATGCAGTGGGGGGCACCACCCAGCCGCGAAGCGGCGAGGGGGACGCAGCGATGAGGAGGAGTGGCGCACATGACCTACGACGTGATCATTCGCGACGGTTTGTGGTTCGACGGCACCGGCAGCGCGCCGCAGACCCGCACGCTGGGAATTCGCGACGGCGTCGTGTGTGCGGTGTCCGGCGGGCCGCTGGACGAGACCGGTTGCCCCGAGGTGATCGACGCGAAGGGTAAGTGGGTCGTCCCCGGCTTCGTCGACGTGCACACTCACTACGACGCCGAGGTGTTGCTGGATCCGGGATTGCAGGAGTCGGTGCGGCACGGCGTCACCACCGTGTTGCTGGGCATGTGCTCGCTGTCGACGGTCTACGCGCACCCCGCCGACGCTGCAGATCTGTTCAGCCGAGTCGAGGCGGTGCCCCGCGGGTTCGTCCTGGGGGCGCTGGAAGCCAACAAGACCTGGTCGACGGCGGCGGAATACATTGAGGCCATCGACAGCCTGCCGCTGGGCCCGAATGTGGGCTCGCTGCTGGGTCATTCGGATCTGCGGACCGCCGTGCTGGGCCTTGACCGCGCCACCGACAAAAGCGTGCGACCGAATGACGCCGAACTCGACAAGATGGCGGCGCTGCTTGACGATGCGCTAGACGCCGGCATGCTCGGCATGTCCGGAATGGACGCCGCGATCGACAAACTCGACGGCGATCGCTTCCGTTCCCGCGCGCTGCCGTCCACCTTCGCGACGTGGCGCGAACGGCGCAAGCTGATCAAGGTGTTGCGCAGGCGAGGCCGGATCCTGCAGAGCGCGCCCGACGTGGCCAAAGCGGAATCCGGGTTGCTGTTCTTCCTCTCCAGCAGCCCAATATTCAGACGCCGCAAACCCGTCCGGATGAGCCTGTTGGTATCTGCCGACGCGAAGTCGATGCCATTTGCCGTGCACGTCTTCGGACTCGGCACGCGACTACTCAACTTCCTGCTGGGCTCGCAGGTGCGCTTCCAGCATCTGCCGGTCCCGTTCGAGTTGTACTCCGACGGAATCGACTTGCCGGTCTTCGAAGAGTTCGGCGCCGGCACCGCGGCGCTACACCTGCGCGATCAGCTGGAGCGCAACACGCTGCTGGCCGACCAGGAATACCGGCGCAAGTTCCGCCGTCAATTCGACCGCACCAAACTCGGACCTTCGTTGTGGCACCGCGACTTCCATGACGCGGTGATCGTCGAATGCCCCGATAAATCGTTGATCGGCAAGAGCTTTGGCGCTATTGCCGACGAGCGAGGACTGCACCCGCTGGACGCGTTCCTCGATGTCCTGGTGGAAAACGGTGAGCGCAACGTCCGCTGGACTACCGTCGTCGCCAACCATCGGCCCAAGCAACTCAACAAGTTGGCCACCGAGCCGACCATCCACATGGGCTTCTCCGACGCCGGCGCACACCTGCGCAACATGGCCTTTTACAACTTCTCGCTGCGGCTGCTCAAGCGCACGCTGGAGGCTCAGCGGGACGGCAAGCCATTCCTAACCCTCGAGCGCGCGGTGCATCGTCTCACCGGTGAAGTGGCCGAATGGTTCGGCCTGGACGCGGGCACCCTCCGGGAAGGCGACCGCGCTGACTTCGTGGTGATCGATCCGGCCGGCCTGGATGATTCGGTCGACTCCTACCACGAGAAGAAGGTCCCGTTCTACGGCGGGCTGAGCCGCATGGTGAACCGCAACGACGCGGCCGTGGTGGCCACCGGCGTCAACGGCGCGATCGTGTTCCGCGACGGCCAATTCCGCGACGGCTATGGAAAGACGGTGAAGTCGGGCCGATACCTGCGGGCCACTGCGGGGCAACTGCAGCACGCCGGCTCGAGTTCGCAGGTCTGAGATGGCGAGAACCCAGCAGCAACGCCGGGAAGAGACGGTTGCGCGACTGCTCGAGGCCAGTATCGCGACGATCATCGAAGTCGGATACGCGCGGGCTTCTGCGGCCGTGATCACTAAACGCGCCGGGGTATCGGTCGGGGCCCTGTTCCGTCACTTCGACACCATGGGCGACTTCATGGCGGCCACCGCCTATGAGGTGTTGCGGCGCCAACTCGACTCGTTCACCAAGCAGGTCGCCGAAATACCTTCCGACCGGCCGGCACTGGAGGCCGCGCTGACAATTTTGCGGGACATCACCAGCAGCGCCACCAACGCTGTGCTTTACGAACTGATGATCGCCGCGCGCACCGACGAAAAGCTCAACGCCACCTTGCAACACGTCCTGGAGCAATACAGCACGAAGATCTGTGACGCCGCTCGCGCATTACCCGGTGCCGAGAGCTTCCCGCAGGAAACCCTCCCGGTCCTGGTGGCGTTGTTGACCAACACCTTCGACGGAGCCGCGTTGGTGGGGGCGGTGCTGCCACAACCGGACATCGAGCAACGACGGATTCAGCTGTTGTTGTCGCTGCTGAGCGGAGCAGGCCTACCGACCTGATCGTCTCACCGGTCAGTGAGTTTGTTGACGGCGTCGTTCAGAGTCCGACACAGGCACATCATCTCGTTGATCCCTAGCAAGGTGAGCGGCCGGTGGGTGGTCGGCCCGTCGGCAACCACGGCGAACGGGGTGGAGTCACCGAGGTTGTCGCGGGTTTTCATCAGGACGCTGATCCCCGCTGAGCCGAGGAACTCGACCTTGGAAAGGTCGACAATCAGGCCGTTCGGCTTTTTGGCAAGCGCGGAATCGATGGACTCGGCCAGCGCCGGGGCAGTGAGCATGTCCACGCTGCCGCTCACCGACACCACGACCAGCCCATCCAGAAACGACTCGTGGGCGTTGAAGTCATCCTTGTCAGATTGAGGAGGCGAGCCAGACGCAGCGGGTTGGTTTTCGGCCATCATCGATCCTCACTCCTCGCGGCACCTGCGCGGACTACTCGCGACGCAAGCCTTGGTTGGCAATGGCTGTCGACTCAACCGATGGACAGCGTCGACGCGTGTCGACACGATGCTGTGAAAGCTCATATTGGGCAACTGCAGAATAGGATGCAACGGCATTGGCAGACTAGCCGAAAAGCTGGCGCGTGTCGTCAGCGGCCTACAGCGCGCCGATCGCCGATTGCGGATTGAGGGCAAAACCCCAGTCGAGCAGGCTGCCGGCCTGATCCCAGTAGGTTGGGCCGCCCTGGTGCACCAGCCCGTACATCATGGCGACCACCAACCGGCGGCCGCCGCGGGCAGCGGCGCCGACGAACGTCTTGCGCGCGGCGTCGGTGAAGCCGGTCTTGCCGCCGATCGCACCTGGATAGCGCTGCAGCAACTCGTCCTGGTTGGTGATCGGGTGATCGCCGTTGTCGCCGGGGAACATCGCCGACGGCTGCGCGGTGATCTGGGCGAAGACCGGGTTGGCCATCGCTGCCCGGAAGATCACGGCCAGGTCGTGCGCCGTCGACCACCCCGAGCCCCCGGGGCCATCGAGGCCGGAAGGGGTCGATGCGTGGGTGTTCAGCGCGCCCAGCGACGCGGCCTTGGCGTCCATCTTGGCGACGGCCGCCTCCTGACCGCCCAGCATGTGCGCCAGCGTGTTGGCAGCGTCGTTACCCGATACCAGCAGCAAAGCGTCGAGCAGTTGGCGCGCCGTGTAGGTGCGACCGGCTTTCACGCCCACACAGTTGCATTCGACTTGGCTGTCGGCCTGGTCGGCGACCACGGTGGAGTCCAGGTTGAGCCCGTCCAGGGCCACCAGCGCCAACAGCACTTTGATCGTGCTCGCAGGTGGGTGAGGCACGTTCCCGTCCCGCTCGGCCAGCACCTGACCGGAATCGAGATCCGCGACCAGCCAGGTCTGCGCCGGACCGTCGGGGATGGGCACCGAACCGGCCGGTTGCACGCCGGCGTCGGCCCACGCGGTCGTGTCGCAGCCGATGAAAGCGATAGCAGCCGCGACTATGGCGAGGAGCATCCGCATGGCGGGTCAGCTTACCGGCCCGCCCGCCCGCCGGGCGGTTCGAGGTGTTGAATCGACGCATGTTGAGCCAGGCCGAAATCTCTGACCGGTTGGAGATCCAGCAACTCGTCGTCGATTACTCCACCGCGATCGATTCGCGCCGCTTTGACGACCTCGACGCGGTCTTCACGGCCGACGCTTACATCGATTACACGGCCCTGGGCGGCATCGAGGGCCGCTATCCGGAGGTGAAAGCCTGGCTGGCCGAGGTGTTGCCGAACTTCCCGATGTACTCGCATATGCTTGGCAACTTCTCGGTCCGCATCGACGGGGACACCGCGTCTTCGCGAACAATCTGCTTCAACCCGATGGTGCTGCCCGGTGACGTGGGGGGTAAGGGGGAGCGGGTGATGTTCTGCGGGCTCTGGTACGACGACGATTTCCTGCGCACCCCCGATGGTTGGCGGATGACCCGCCGGGTGGAAACCAAGTGCTTCCAGAAAATTATCTGAAAGCCCGATCCCAACCAGGCGAATTTTCGCTGGCTGACCATGCTCTGGCACAATGGTCGGCTGTCCGCCGCGCGACCCACCTCTGTCGGGGTGCTTGCGCGGCCGGTCACACACGCGAGGCAAAACCGGATCCTGGCATCCCGCCCGAATCGCTGAATTGCAGCGTGACACCCATAGGAGAAGTCGCTTAACCATGGCTGTAAAGATCAAGCTCGCCCGGCTTGGCAAGATCCGCAATCCGCAGTACCGCATCGCTGTCGCCGACTCACGGACTCGGCGCGACGGTCGGGCAATCGAGATCATCGGCAGGTATCACCCGAAGCAAGAGCCGAGCCTCATCGAGATCGACTCCGAGCGCGCCCAATACTGGTTGTCGGTGGGCGCGCAGCCCACGGAACCCGTCCTCAAGCTGCTCAAGATCACCGGTGACTGGCAGAAATTCAAGGGGCTGCCCGGCGCCGAGGGCAAATTGAAAGCCGCAGCGCCCAAGCCGAGCAAACTGGAGCTGTTCAACGCCGCGCTGACCGCAGCCGACGGTGCCCCCGGCACCGAGGCCGCGACACCGAAGAAGAAGAAAGCTCCGGCCAAGAAGGCTGCCGGGGCCGACAAAGCCGAGAAAGCCGACGAAGCGGACAAAGCCGAGAAGCCCGAAGAAGCCAAGCCGTCCAATGAGGCCGAGCCGGCTGAAGGCAGCGAGCCGGCCGAACCGGCGACCGAGAGCTGACGATTGGGATGACTAAGTCATGAGTACCGTCGTCGTCGACGCCGTCGAACATCTGGTCCGTGGGATCGTCGACAACCCCGACGATGTTCGAGTTGACCTGGTGACCAGCAGGCGTGGAAGAACCGTCGAGGTGCACGTCCATCCCGAGGATCTCGGCAAGGTGATCGGGCGCGGCGGCCGCACCGCGACCGCGTTGCGGACGCTGGTTGCCGGAATCGGTGGTCGCGGCATCCGAGTCGATGTGGTGGACACCGACCAGTAGCGGAGCCCGGCCCATGGAACTCCCGTGGAACTGATAGTCGGGCGCGTGGTCAAAGCCCACGGCGTGACCGGCGAGGTCGTCGTCGAGGTTCGCACCGATGACCCCGAGTTGCGGTTCGCGCCGGGCACGATACTGCGGGCCAAGCGATCCGATCACAGTGAACGCAACTACGTCGTGGAGGAGGTGCGTACGCACGGCAGCCGCCTGCTGGTGCAGTTGGACGGGGTAGCCGACCGTGATGCCGCCGACGCGCTGCGCGGCAGCTTGTTCGTCATTGACTCCGCAGACCTGCCGCCGATCGACGAGCCGGACACCTACTACGACCACCAGCTGGAAGGTCTTTTGGTGCGCACGACGGCCGGCCGCGATATCGGCACCGTGGCCGAGGTGCTGCACACCGCGGCCGGCGAACTACTTGCGGTCAACCGCGACGAGGCCGGCGAGTTGCTGGTGCCGTTCGTGAGCGCGATCGTCACGTCGGTGTCATTGGACTCTCGCATCGTCGAAATCGATCCGCCCGACGGCTTGCTGGAACTGGAGAGCTAGTGCGAGTCGATGTTTTGACGATCTTCCCGTCCTACTTGGATCCGCTGCGGCAATCGTTGCCGGGCAAGGCGATAGAGTCGGGTCTCGTCCAGCTTGAAGTGCACGACCTACGCAAGTGGACGCATGATGTGCACCGCTCGGTCGACGACGCGCCATACGGTGGCGGCCCGGGGATGGTGATGAGGGCGCCGGTATGGGGCGAGGCCTTCGACGAAATTTGCTCGGAGTCTTCGCTTCTCGTCGTCCCGACACCTGCGGGCGCATTGTTTACTCAGGCGACTGCGCAGCGGTGGAGCGCCGAGGCGCATCTGGTGTTCGCCTGCGGTCGCTATGAGGGAATCGACCAGAGGGCGATCGACGATGCCGCTAGGCGAATGCGGGTAGCGGAAGTCTCGATCGGCGACTACGTGTTGCCGGGCGGAGAATCGGCGGCCCTGGTAATGATCGAGGCGGTGCTGCGACTGTTGCCGGATGTGCTGGGCAATCCGCTTTCACACCAAAACGACTCGCATTCTTACGGTTTGCTGGAGGGGCCGTCTTACACTCGGCCACCGAGCTGGCGTGGATTGGATGTCCCCGAGGTTCTGCTGTCCGGCGACCACGCTCGCGTCGAGGCTTGGCGCAGACAGGTTTCCGAGCAGCGCACCCGTGAACGCCGTCCCGACCTGTGGCATCGAGATCGAGATTAGAACAGGTTCTGGCGAGAAGTTCTGTGCGAGCGTCGATCTCGGTGACGAGGAGATTCAGATCCGCCCGGAGGGAAACATTGTCTTGACCGCTTGGGTGATCGTCGCCCGCGCAGTGGCGTCATCGGACGGCTGCAAAGACTCGATCACCATGACGTAGCGCCGATCGGAGCCGATGATGCCGGTGGACAGGTGCATCCAGCTGTCCCCGACACAGCACATCCACCCCTGCTTGACGGCAACGGGTTCGGCGTAGAGCCCGTCGGGAATGCCGAACCGCTGTGGATACCCATCGGCCCCCGTTGCCGTCGACCCAGCGAGGTCGTCGACGATGATCTCCGCTCGCTCCGCAGACAATCCGCCGGACCCGTTAAGCAGCATGTCGTAGTAGTGCACCACGTCGGATGCTGAGCTCATCGTGTTCCACCACCGTCCATCGCTGGGCGGCGCGGTGGACGTCAGCCCGTACCGGCTCGCGACGTCGGTGATGATCGGTTCGCCGCCACGCTGGGCCCAGAACGTCTCCGCAGCGTCATCGTCGGAGGAGCGCAGCATGCCGTCCAGTGCCTGGCGGTCTGCCGTCGACGGCAGACGGTCATCGGCTGAGCCGTCCGATTTTTGCGACAGCAGATCATCGGCGATAAACAGCTTGGCCACCGACGCGATGGCGACGAGCTGATCGTTGCCGTTGGAAAGCATTTGATGGCTGGCTCGGTCGAGAATCGCAACCGCGAGGGTGGCGCCGTCGGCGGCCGCATCCTGGGTGGCCTGCTCGATGCGGGCCGGCAGCCCGCTGAACCCGGCGTCTGGCACTCCCTGCGGCGACTCCGGCGGCCTGATCGCGTGCGGCGGTGCGGCGACGTTGGGCGCGTGCGACGCGGCACCGGGCGAGCCATAGACCTTCGCCTCGAAGCCCGCCACCGACGCCGTCAGCACCGCCGCGTTAGCGATGAGCACCATCAGCGGTCGCGCTCGCATGGCCCTCCCTCACCCGTTCCCAGCAGCGGCCATTCGGCCGCCACACCTCGTCCTATGTACCATTAGCCCACGTCACGGCCGGGTAGGCAGAATCGGCGATTCGCGGCGATTTCGCTGGCCTGTCCTGATCTGGCACAATTGACCAGTTGTCTCCAGCGGTTGTTGGTCGGCCGGTCCGCTTCCGCCCGCTGCGAGATGCGCCCAGATGCCCGACTCCATCGGCTCGGTTGACTGACCGCGCGCCTGCAGCGTGAGCAGCAGCACGCAGCCGCGACCGCAAGGAAGTGTCTCGGAAATGAACACGCTGGACTTCGTCGATAAGGCGTCGCTGCGCGACGACATCCCGGCCTTCAGCGCCGGCGACACGATCAACGTGCACGTCAAGGTGATCGAGGGCGCCAAAGAGCGCATCCAGGTGTTCAAGGGTGTGGTGCTCCGTCGGCAAGGCGGCGGCGTCCGGGAGACCTTCACAGTGCGCAAGGAGAGCTACGGCGTGGGCGTCGAACGGACCTTCCCCGTCCATTCGCCGAATATCGACCACATCGAGGTCGTGACTCGCGGTGACGTGCGCCGCGCCAAGCTCTACTACCTGCGAGAGCTGCGCGGCAAGAAAGCCAAGATCAAAGAGAAGCGCTGACCCGGTGCGGCTGGGTGCCCGCTCCGAGTCGGCCGACTCAGCTGCCCGGCTAGGCCGGATTGCCTGCCAGGCCCGCACCATCACCCGGCTAGGCTGACGCAGTGACTGAAACCACCGACTCGTCGCCTGAGGGCCAACCCGATTCCGATTCGGCCGAGCCAGAAGTCGCGACCAGCGATCCGGCCACCACGAAATCGGACGCCACCGAGGCCGAGGACGAAAACGCCGAAGCCACCGGCAAGAAGCGAGCGGCGCTGCGGGAAACCGTCATCCTGGCAGCGATCGCGCTGGTGCTCTATTACGTCATGCTGACGTTCGTGGCGCGGCCCTACCTCATCCCGTCGGAATCGATGGAACCCACGCTGCATGGGTGCTCGGGCTGCGTGGGCGACCGCATCATGGTGGACAAGCTCACCTACCGTTTTGGTTCACCGCACCCCGGTGACGTCATCGTGTTCAAGGGACCGCCGTCGTGGAACGTGGGCTACAAGTCGATCCGTTCGCACGACACCGCGGTGCGCTGGCTGCAGAACGGCCTATCGTTCGTCGGCTTTGTGCCGCCTGACGAGAATGACCTGGTCAAACGCGTCATCGCGGTGGGTGGACAGACCGTGCAGTGCCGAAGCAATACCGGGCTGACGGTCAACGGTGCGCGGTTGACCGAGCCCTATCTGGACCCGGCCACGATGAGCGCCGACCCATCGGTGTACCCGTGTCTGGGGCCCGAGTTCGGGCCGGTCACCGTTCCGCAGGGGCGGCTATGGGTGATGGGGGATAACCGCACTCATTCGGCGGACTCCCGGGCCCACTGCACCAGCACGCCCGCCGACGCGATGAATGGCCTGCTGTGTACCGGTGATCCGATGGCGGGCACCGTGCCCGTGGGCAACGTCATCGGTAAGGCACGGTTCATTGTGTGGCCGCCCTCGCGATGGGGTGCTGTGCGTTCGGTGAATCCGCAGCAGAATCATTAGGTATGGCCACCACCTGGCCGCCACGGACGGTGATCCGTAAATCCTCCGGTTTGCGGACGTTGGAGTCGGCGCTGTACCGCAGCGGTCTTGGACCGGTGGCCGGAGTGGACGAAGTCGGCCGAGGAGCCTGCGCCGGGCCGCTGGTGGTCGCGGCCTGCGTGCTGGGGCCCGGGCGGCTGGAAAGCCTTGGTGAACTTGATGATTCGAAGAGGCTCACAGAAAAGACGCGGGAAAAGCTGTACCCACTGATTTGCCGTTACGCGCTGGCCTACCACGTGGTGTTCATCCCGTCGGTCGATGTTGATCGGCGCGGCGTGCACGTGGCCAACATCGAAGGTATGCGGCGGGCGGTGGCCGGCCTACGGGTGCGACCCGGCTATGTGCTGAGCGACGGTTTCCGGGTGCCTGGGCTGCCGGTGCCGTCGCTGCCGGTGATCGGAGGTGATGCGGCGGCGGCCTGTATCGCCGCCGCCAGCGTGCTGGCCAAGGTCAGCCGGGACCGGTTGATGGTGGCGATGGATGCCGATCATCCCGGCTATGGGTTTTCCGAACACAAGGGCTATAGCACCATTGCGCACTCTGCCGCGCTGAACGAGCTGGGCCCGTGCCCGGAGCATCGGTATTCGTTCATTAACGTGCGGCGGGTGGCAACCGGGTCCGGCAGCCGGGTGCGCCTCGTGACGATGCGGGCCGGCACGGCCCGAGGTGGGGGTTCCCCCAGCCGCGAAGCGGCGAGGAGGCGAGCCGGGCAGTCGGGCGTGCCCGAGTGCAAGCCGGCCTTGCCGGACCCTCCGGGTCAACAAGCCGACAATAGGTGGGGAAAGATGGGTCCGTGGCCGCTCGACGACGATACGGACCGCCTCCGGTCTGTGCAGGCACCGGGCGATCATGTGCGGCCTGAGTGGGCCGAGTCGGGCAGATGGGACGCAGAAGGACGGCTGGGCAGATGAGTGCCGAAGATCTCGAAAAGTACGAAACCGAGATGGAGCTCTCGTTGTACCGCGAATACAAGGACATCGTGGGGCAGTTCAGCTACGTGGTGGAAACCGAGCGTAGGTTCTACCTGGCAAACGGCGTGGAGATGGTGCCACGCAACGCGGACGGTGAGGTGTACTTCGAGCTGCGGCTCTCTGACGCGTGGGTATGGGATATGTACCGGCCGGCCCGGTTCGTCAAGCAGGTCCGGGTGGTGACGTTTAAAGACGTCAACATCGAAGAGGTCGAGAAACCCGAGTTACGGCTGCCCGAATAGGTGATCGTCGCTAGCACGCCCGCTAGCCGACCGACCCCTCGCCGAACGACGGATTGCCGCGGTGCTCGATGATGGTCCGCGCCACATCGGCGAGCTTGATGTTCATATCCTGGGAGTACCTGCGCAGCACGTCGAAGGCCTCGTGCTCGTCCACGCCGTGCAACATCATCAGCATGCCGACGGCCTTGCCGATTTCCCGGTTGCTGAGCAGGCCGCGCCGCAAGGTGGTGACGTCGTCGCCCTGAGCAACGGCGTTGATGGCCACGCTGGCGAACGATGCCAGCACGATGGCCTGGCCGGCGGCCTCGGTGTCGAAGGCGTTGGGCTTGTCGCTGAACAGATTGAGCGCGCCGGTTTTGCGCCGATTGACCAGGATGCGAAAGCCCATCGCCCCGCGGACAGGGGTCTCGGCGACCAGGCGGGCGGCCAGCTGAGGCCATTGGCTCGGCGTCGTGAGGTCGGATTCGATCTGCGGCGTCTCTTCCTCGATGGCGTCGACGCACGGTCCGTCTCCGGCGATGCGTTCGAGGTCGTCGATGCGCTGGGCGATGCGGTCGCTCGCGCCGACGGTGATGTAGCGACCGTCGTCGCGGCGCACCAGCAAGCTGGCGTGATCGCATCCGGTGACGACCAGCGTCGCGGCGACACAGATGGCGGCGTATACCTCGCTGGCCTCCGAGCCCTGGTACATGATCTCGGCCAGCGCGGCAAAGACCGTGGACGGGTCTGCTGTCGCGGGTGATCCCCCCGCGCCGCCGTTGCCTTCGCCTACCACGTCATCCATCATTTCAGGCCACTTCCGCGCTGGCCATTGTATCGGCGATTCCGCTCGTGCATCCGGTCCGCAGCCGAATCTGGCCCCGGTCTAGCCGGTGTAAAGATCCTGGGTGTCAAGATCCCGTAAGGAAGAAGGCGGCCCGGCCCAAGATCGGTTAGGAATGGCTCGTGACGGGTTTGGCGAACGAGCAGCGCATCGCACCGTCTTTTTTCGACGGGTGGAAGCGGGTTTTCCTCGGGAAGCCGATGATCACTGACGACCTTCAACACGAGAAGTTGTCGAATACCGTTGCGCTCGGCGCGCTTTCACCGGATGCGATCTCGTCGACTGCTTATGGTCCCGAGCAGATCATGGTTGAGTTGCTGCCGGCCGCCGGGATGGCCGCGTTCGTGCTATTGCTGCCGCTGGTCGGCGTGATCCTGTTGATTTTGGCGCTGGTGACCGCGTCGTATCGGCAGGTCGTCATCGCGTACACCCGGGCCGGCGGTTCCTACATCGTGGCCAGGGAAAACTTCGGACCTCGGGTGGCGCAGGTCGCAGCCGCGGCACTGCTGATCGATTACGTCGTGACCGTGGCGATCCAGTGTGCGGCCGGCACCGTGGCGGTGGCGTCCGCGATACCGGTGCTGGGCGCCTACAGCCTGGAAATCTCGGTCGCTGCGGTGCTGATTTTCTGTTACGCGAACTTGCGCGGATTGCGGGAGGCGGGCCGGACATTCGCGGTGCCGACCTACTGGTTTATCGGCATGCTCACGCTGATGATCGTGGTCGGTGTTGCGCGTGAAATCTTCGGGACGCTGCCGCAATACGATCCGCAGCACCTTGCTGGAGCTGTGCCGGTGCAGCACGGTAACGGCCTGGTGATGGGCGCGACGATCCTGGTGATATTGCGGGCCTTCGCCAACGGCGGTTCGTCGCTGACCGGGGTCGAGGCGATTTCGAACACAGTCAACCTGTTTCATAAGCCTGAAGGCCGTAACGCGCGCCGGGTGCTCACCATCATGGCGACAATTCTTGGGCTGTTGTTGGCCGGTGTGGCATGGCTTGGCTACGCCACTCGGTCCGTTCCGTTTTCTGCCGGATATCCATCGATGCTCTCCGAGATCGGCCGGGCGGTCTTCGGCCACGGAATCATCGGCAACGTCTTGTACTTCCTGTTGCAGGCGGCGAGCGCGACGATTTTGTACAACGGTGCCAATACCAGCTTCAACGGCTTTCCGGCGCTGACCCACTTTGTCGCCGAGGACAGCTTTCTGCCACGGCCGCTGATGAAACGCGGCCATCGCCTGGTGTTCTCCAATGCCATCATCCTGCTGACCGTGCTCGCGGTGGCGCTTTTGATCGGCACGGGAGGCGGGGTCAACGCGCTGGTGCCGATGTTCGCGATGGGCGTGTTCACCGCATTCTCGATGGCCGGCTACGGCATGACCAAACACCATCTGACCCATCGTGGGCGCGGCTGGCACTACAAGCTGGTGATCAATCTGTCGGCGGGCATCTTGTCGACCAGTGTGGTGGCCATCTTTGCGATCGCGAAATTCAATGAGGGTGCCTGGCTGGTTGTGGTGGTCTTCCCGATCCTGGTGTTGGTGTTGATGCGGCTCAACCGGCAGTATCGCGCCGAGGCCTCCGTACTGGAGATGTCGCGCATCGCCCGTGCCGACTTGGACAAGCATGCCCGGCATCGGGTCTTCGTCTTTGTGGACAGCGTCGACCTGGCCGAGATCGAGGCGATGCGGTACGCGCAGGGGCTGCATGCCGATGAGCTGACCGCGGTGCACTTTGTGTTGGACGCGGAGCGTGCGCTGCGCTTGCAGGAGGATTGGCAGCATTTCGGGCACGTCATCGCGCTGCGGATGGTCGAGTGTCTGGATCGCAACTTGAGCCGGGCCGCCGCAGACCTGGTTTCGCAGGTCAACCGGGAACATCCGGACACCACGGTGACGGTGCTGTTGCCGCGTCGAACCTATTCGGCGCTACTGGGCCGGCTGTTGCATGACCGCACCGCCGACAAGATCGCCCGGGTGATCAGTCGGATCCCGGGCGCGAGCGCACAGATTGTGGCCTACGACATATCGTCTCGGATCGCACAAGCCCAAGCTGCCCGGGCTGCGGATGCCAAGCATGCTGGTCAACAGGTGGATTCCATCGAAGAGGCGGCGGCCGCAGCGCCGGTTGTCTAGACGCCGACGCGCCACGATCTACGGCGGGTGGATCATAGTCGCGAGTTCGTCAAGCACGACATTGAATCGGTGGGAAGTACCTGGCAAAACCCCAAAGGTTGGATGTTAAAGGTCCCGGGCCGTTGGCCAAGGAATGCCGCACTCGGTCAGAGCGGCTAATCTTCACGTTCGTAGGCTTTCGCACGTTCAACGGCGGGAAGAAAACGACTGTGACAGAGTTGGCTGACGACCAGAACATCCCGTCGACTTTTTACGACGGGTGGAAACGGTTCTTTCTTGGGAAGCCGCTGATCAGCGAGCACCTGGAACACGAGAGCTTGTCGAACACCGTTGCGCTGGGCGCGCTTTCGCCGGATGCGATCTCATCGACGGTTTACGGTCCCGAGCAGATTATGGTCGAGTTGCTGCCGGCGGCGGGGATGGCTGCGTACGTGCTGGTCCTTCCGATCGCCG
>Ga0335075_10009842_pt1 | contig 14539 bp, 6 predicted proteins | sample Lox_Sample_24_FD_206723 | JGI IMG/M metagenome (GOLD analysis project Ga0335075, IMG submission 206723) | Soil microbial communities from Loxahatchee National Wildlife Refuge, Florida, United States - Lox_Sample_2.4 | ecosystem: Environmental > Terrestrial > Soil > Wetlands | place: USA: Florida...
GTCGTGGCGCCGAAAGGCCCCTACCGTGGAGGGGTGCGCTGGGTGCGGTCGTCGTGGGTGGACATCGTGTGGGCGGTGTTCGTCGGGGTGAACCTGCTCGGTATGCGCGAGATGGGGGCCTGGTCGACGGTCCCCTTCCTGGTCATCTGGGTGAGCCTGACCCTCGTTTACGGGTGGCGGATGTGGCGGCTGCAGCCCGCCATCCTGACCGTGGCCGTGGTGACGCTGGCGACCGGCGGGATCATCGTGGGACAGGTGGTCGACGGTCAGCAGGAAGCCGACTATCTGGTAGAAGTCCCGCTGGTCGCCCTCATGTTCCTGGCGATGGTCTGGCACGGACGGCGACGGCAGGCCGCGCTCCTGGAGCGGCTCGCCGCGATGGAAGAGGTGCAGCGCGTCTCCCGGGAGAACCTGCGCCTGCTCGAGCAGCAGCAGCTGTTCCTGGTCGATGCCTCACACGAGCTGGGCACGCCGATCACGGTGGCGCTCGGCCACGCGGAGCTCATCGGGCAGTCGGCTACTGACCAGATGGTCGCCGAGGACGCCCGCGTGGTCATCGGCGAGCTCGCCCGGCTGCGCAGGCTGTCGAGCCGCATGCTGCTGCTTGCCTCGGTCGGCAGCCCTGGCTTCCTTGACCTGGCGCCGGTCGGGGTGGACTCGATCGTGATCGAGGCGCTCGACCGCTGGGGGTACGCGCCGCGCCGGTGGCGGCTGGGGGAAGTGTCCGAGGCCACCGTCCCGGTTGACCGCGACCGGCTGGCGGTCGCGCTTGACGCCCTGCTGGAAAACGCGGTCGCGCACACGGACAAAGACGACCGCATCGAGCTCAGCGCCCGCGTCGAGGACGGGCACGTCATCCTGGCGGTGACGGATTCCGGCTGCGGCATCCCGGAGGCCGATCTGGAGCGGATCTTCGGCCGGTTCTCCCGCGCGACTCCCTACCTGAGCCGGGAGGTCGGTGGGTTCGGGCTCGGGCTGCCGACGGCGGCGGCGATCGCCGAAGCCCATCACGGCTCGGTCCGGGTGAATAGCACCGTGGGCAAGGGTTCGACGTTCGAGCTCCTGATACCCGCGGAGCCCGCGATGAACGGGAACTCCGAGGCCACCAGGGCACCCAGCGCACCCGCCGCCGAAGCATCCTGACCAGGATCTCTTTCAGGCGCCTGCGCCTCCGTCGACCGGGACGATCGCACCGGTCACCATCGAGGCCCGGTCGCTCAGCAGCCACGCGGCCACCTCGGCGACCTCGCGCGGCTCGGCCATCCGGCCGAGCGGGATGCTCGCGTTGATGCGCTCGGTGACACCCGGGGACGCCGCCTCCCACGCGTCGATCATCTCCGTCGCGGTGCCGCCGGGGGTGATGCCGTTCACCCGGACCCCGTGCGGTGCCCAGGTCACCGCGGCGGTCTCGGTGATGCTGTTGAGCGCGCGCTTCATCGCGCCGTAGGCGGGGAGGTCCGGGTTCGCTCGGCGGCTGCCGATGCTGGACGTGTTGACGATCGCCCCGCCTCCGCCCCGGCGCATGAGCGCGGCCTCCGCCGTCATGGCGGTCCAGTGCGCCAGGAAATTCACCGCGAATTGCCGCTCGACGTCTTCGTCGCTTGTCGTGTCCAGCGGGCCGGGCTGCTGGATCGCCGCGCCGTTGTTGAAAGCGCAGTCGAGCCGGCCGTGCAGCTCATCGACGCGCTCGACCGCCGCGCGGATGCTCGCCCGATCGGCGAGGTCCACGGTGACGGCATCGGCGACGCCGCCGTCGACGCGGACCTCGGCCACGACCTGCCGCAGGGCGCTGGTACCACGGGCGGCGAGCACGACGGCGGCGCCCTCGGAGGCGAACAGCCGGGCCGCGGCCGCCCCGATGCCGCGGCTGGCGCCGGTGATGAACACGACCTTGCCGGCCAGCAGGCCGATGGGCGCGATGTCAGTGTCGTTGGTCATGACGGCAGTGTCCGTCAGCCGCCGGGCGGGATGCAGGCACAGGCTGTACCAGGATCCGTCGCCGCGCAGGATGCAGACTTGAGGTATGGACAAGCAGGAGCTCGGGGCGTTCCTCCGCAGCCGTCGCGAGCGGCTCCGCCCGGAGGATGCCGGCCTTCCCTCGGGCTCGCGGCGCCGGACACCGGGTCTGCGCCGTGAGGAGGTGGCGGTCCTCGCCCACATATCAACGGAGTACTACGTCCGCCTCGAGCAGGGCAGGGCGCCGCGCCCGTCGGGCGAGGTCCTCGCCGGGATCGCCGGCGCGCTGCGGCTCACGGACGCCGAGTCCGATCACCTCCACGTTCTCGCTGGCACGGCGCCGCGTTGCACCGGACAGCACCGGCGCGACGTCCGCCCGAGCATCCTCGCGCTCCTCGAGCGCCTGCCGCAGACGGCGGCGTTCGTGACCTCGGCCGCGTTCGAGGTCCTCGCGTGGAATGACCTCGCGGCCGCGCTCATGGAGGACTTCACCGATCTCGCCCCGGAAGACCGCAACCTCGCCCGCCGGGCATTCCTCGGGCGGGCGGCCGCCGGCGCGCCGCTGTACGGGGTGTCCGACGGCGCGGAGTTCCGGCGTCACGTCGTCATGACTCTCCGGATCACCCTGGCCCGGTACCCGTCCGACCCCGTGGTCACCAGCCTTGTCGACGAGCTCCGCGAAGGCAGTCCCGCGTTCGCCCGGCTCTGGGAGCGGCACGACGTTCAGACCGCGCCGATGCTCACGAAAACCTTCCGCCACCCGGTCGTCGGTGACATCACCGTCGACTGCGACTCGCTCGCGCTCACAGACCGAGACCAGCACCTCGTGCTCTACACGGCGCCGCCAGACTCCCGTGACGCCGAGGCCCTAGCGCTGCTGAGTGTTCTCGGAGCGGGCTCATTCTCGCCGGGTGACGCCGGTGACCTCCCATGTCCGGCCGAGGGCGCTGCAATACAAGGCCACGGTGATAAGGACCACGGATAAGGCCCCGGCGCGCCGGTGCCACCGATCCCGCGTCGGCGGGGGTCAGGAGGACGCCTGCAGGGCATCCGTCAGCAGTGCGGCCAGCGCTTCGAGCTGCACGTCGGCCGACGAGGAGATCTCCTCGTCGGACCCGTCGAGCGCCCGGGCGGCGAGCCCTGCCTTGCCGTCGATCAGCTCGGCGATCCGGGTGTCGATGGTCTGCGCGGCGATGATGCGCCACGCGGTGACCGGTTCTGTCTGCCCGATGCGGTGGCTGCGGTCGATGGCCTGGGTCTGCTCTGCGTTGGTCCAGGAAAGCTCGGCCAGCACGATGTTGGATGCCACCTGCAGGTTCAAGCCCACCCCGGCCGCGGTCAGCGAGCACACCGCGACCGCCACGTCGGGGTCATTCACGAAGGCGTCGACGTTGGCCTGCCGCACCTTGGGCGTCTGGTCGCCGCGGATCGACGCGAAGCGGACGCCCTGCCGGGCGAAGGCCTCCTCGGCCCCGTCCATCACGTCGATGTGCTTGGCGAAAAAGACGACCTTGCCGGTGCTGCGGGCCAGCTGGGCCGCGTAGTCCGCGGCGAGCTCGGCCTTCGCCTGGCCGATGCGCCGCATCATGGTGAACACGTTCTCGCCGGATTTGGCGGCCGCCGCCTCCTTCAGCTCCGACCGGGCTATGCGGAGGACCAGATCGTGGTCGATGCCCTCGACGGCGGCGTCGGCGGGCCGGTTCGCGACCGCCGTCTGGTACCGCTCCGTCATCCGGCTGGCCAGGTCCCGCTCGGCCGCCCGGATCGACCGGCCGGCCGCTCCGTCCAGCTCGACCGGGAGGTCGGCGATGCGGCGGGCGGGGATGTCGGCGGCCACGTCGACCTTGCGGCGGCGGACGATGCCCAGGTCGATCACGCTCTGCCGCGCCGCGGGGTAGAAGGCGTGGTCGGCGGGGGTCAGGCCGGTGTCCTCGAGCGCGTCAGCGAGCTCGGCGAGGGGCTTGCTGTCGTCGATCCAGCCCAGGAACTGCCAGATCGCGCGGAAGTCCTCGATGTCGTTGATCAGCGGGGTGCCGGTCAGCGCCATCAGCAGCGGCCGCACCGTACGGGACCGGATGCGACTGGAAAGCGCGAGGACGTGCTGGGAGCGCTGCGAGCTCTCGTTCTTGATGAAGTGGGCCTCGTCCACGACCATGCCGCGGAAGCCGAAATCACTGAGCCACCCCCGGTGACGGTCGAGGACCTCGTAGTTCAGCACGACGATGTCGGCGAAGCCGTCGACCGCCTCGCCGTCGCCCTGCACCACGGTGACCGGGCGGTGCGGCGTCCAGCGGCCTGCCTCGCGGGCCCAGTTGGTCTTGACGACGCTCGGCACCACGACGAGCAGCGGGTAGGCGTTGGCCGCTTCCGCGGCGAGCAGCGCCTCGGCCGTTTTACCCAGACCCGGTTCGTCGGCGAGCAGGAACGTCCGGTGGCCGGCCGCGGCCGCGGCGACCACCTCTCCCTGATGCGGCATCAGCTCAAGGCCGGCCGGGGTGAACCGCGCTGTCGGCGTCGGAAGCTCCATGCACGCCGGGGCGCCCCCGCTGGCCCGCTCGAACGAGCTCAGCAGGGGGCCGAGCAGTTCCCAGCCGGCCAGGTGGCGCGGACGGGGGGCACGCTGCGGTACCGCCGAGAAGTCGGGGGCGAGAAAGGGGTTCGCCAGCTGCCGGGAGATCACCGACTGCGGCACGACCCGGGTCTGCGGGCTGGCGGGCCGGATCTGCGGGCTACCGGAAACGGGCGCGGTCTCCGCCGACGGGGTCTGCTCGCGGGCCGGCTCGACGCCGGGGTCCCGCACAATCTCACGCTTGGGCGGCCGGGCGCTGCCGGAGAGGCCGGCGGCCCCGGAGTCCTCCGCCAGCAGCGCTAGCAGCCCGGCGTCACGGACGGCGGTCGCCGCGAGGATGGCCGCGATGCCGTCCAGGCGCTTGAGCTGCTCGGCCCGATGGCTGGCGCTTCCGGCCGCAGCCAGCACGCGGGCGCGCTCCTCGCGCAGCATCAGGGCGACGGTTTGGAACTTCTTGCGCACGTCGGGCGTCACCCGGCCGCGCTGGGCGGCCGCCTCCACCTCACGGACGGTTCGGGAAAGCACCGAGAACACGTCGCCGCGGGGGCGGACGCTCTGCTGCTTCCGCGGGGCGCTACGGCGAGCGCCCTGCTGACGCTGGCCTGGTCGAGCCACAAACTCCTCCTCTGCAATGCCGGGGCACGGTGGCCACGGCAGCATGCCGCTCAGTCCCACCGACCGGGCGAGAAACGCCCGCGACCGGGAAACTGCCGCCTTCCGACGCCAAGCCGACTTGCGGATCTCCAAGGATCGACGCAACTGGCCACGGCAAGCGTCTCACGGGACCCGGAGCCGCCGACGGGAGGGCTTGGTGACCACGATACGGGAAAATCGTCGCCCGGCGACCAGTTCAGCTCGTGGGTCCTTAATTGTCTCAACGCGTGCGAGGTTACATAATTCCCGACCGAGGTGGCGCGGCGCGCCGGGCCCGGGACGATTCCGGGCCGACGCGCCGCGTTCTCGGTTAGGGTCCCCGCTAACGGGGATTGGCGGCTACTGGACGACGGACCACACGAAGGTGGCCGAGCCCGAGACTCCTTCCGTGTCGGTCGCGGTCACGGTCACGGTGTAGGTGCCGAGGGCGGTGCCGGTGCCTGAGATCGTCCCGTTCGAGGCGATCGAGGTGCCGGGCGGCAGCCCGGTGGCGGTGAAGGTGAGGGTCTGCGCGGCGTTGGAGTCGACCGCCTGCATCGGGAACGAGACCGCCGCCCCCTCGGGGCTGCTGTAGCCGAAGGGGTTGACGACGCCGACGGTCTCCGCGCCAGGCACGCCCGAGTTCGGGGTGACGTTCGCGCTGACTTCCGTGTTGGTCAGCGAGACGCCCGAGGCGGATGCGCCTGCGGCGATCTGACCGGTCAGCTCCTGAGCCAAGCTCGTCGAGCCGGTCAGCGGCAGGTTATTGGAGGCGTCCCCGACCTTGATCGAGTACGCGCCCGCCTGGGCCTCCCACTGGTTGTCGGTCGAGGACCACGAGGCCAGGTCGTGGATGGTGAGCGGGAACGTGACGGTCGCGCTCGCCCCGGGGCTGAGCGTGACCCGCTGGAAGCCCTTGAGCTGCTCCGGCGGATCGTCGCTTGCGGCCGGGTCGCCGACGTACATCTGCGCCACGTCCGCGCCCGCGACCGAACCGGTGTTGGTGATCTTCGCCGTCACCGTGGCCTGTCCGTCGGCGTTGAAGCCGCCCACGGACAGGTTGGAGAAGGAGAACTTCGTGTACGACAGCCCGTACCCGAACGAGAACTGCGGGGTGATGTTCTGGGATTGGTACCAGCGGTAGCCGATGTCCACCCCCTCGCTAAAGTCCACCCCGGTCGAGGTGCCCGGCCACTGCGCCTCGGTCTGCGCGGGGACCTGGCTCAGGCTGACCGGGAAGGTGACCGGCAGCTTGCCCGAGGGGTCGACGGTGCCGAAGATCAGCGCGGCCATCGCCGCGCCGGTCTCCTGCCCGCCGTACCAGTTCTCGAACACGCCGGCCACCGAGTTGAGCCACGGCATGACGACCGGGCCGCCGCTGTTGATGACCACGATCGTGTTCGGGTTGGCGGCGGCCACGTCCGCGATCATCGTCTCGTCCGCGCTCGAGAGGTCGAGCGAGGTCAGGTCGGTCTCCTCGCCCTCCGGGAGGTTGACGTAGATGATGGCGTCGGTCGCGGCCTGCGCCGCGGCGACCGCCTGGGGGATGTCGGTGGTCCCGTTGTCGTCACCCGCGGTGTAGGTGACCTTGACGTTCGGCCCGGCCGCGTCCTGGATGCCGGTGATCGGCCAGATCGTGTTCGAGCTGGTCACCGTGCCGCTGCCGCCGCCCGCGAGCTCGACCCCGGCGCCGGCGTCGGTGCCGATCACCGCGATGGACTCGCTGCCGTTCGGGTTGAGCGGCAGGATGCCGTTGTTCTTCAGCAGGACGGAGCCCTCCTCGCCCAACTGCAGCGCGGTCTGCTGGTGCGCCGCGGTGGTGACGGTGGCGGAGAGGGATCCGGTCTGCGGGTTGTCGAACATCCCGAACGCGAACATCTGAGTCAGGATCCGGGACACCGCCCCGTTAAGCGTCGCCTGGCTCAGCGTGCCCGCCGTCAGGGCAGGCTGCAGCGTGGTCGCGTCGGAGAACGGCATCGCGACGTCCATGCCGGCCTCCATCGACGGGATGCTGGAGTAGTCGGCGCCCCAGTCGGAGGTGATGAAGCCGCCGTAGTCCGCCTGCTCGTCGATCCCGTTCTGCTCCATGTCGGCGTTCTGGCAGGAGGCGTCGCCGTTAACCACCGCGTAGGAGCACATCATCGCGGCCGGCGCCGCCTGTTCGGCGGTGGTCTGGAAGGGCGCCAGGTAGAGCTCCTCCAGCGCCTGCTGGCTGACGGTCTCGTCGTTGTCGCCGTTGGGATACTGCTCCTGGTCATAGGCGGCGACGTGCTTGACCATCGACATCACGCCCTGGCTCTGCAGGCCCTCGACCTCGGCCGAGGTGATCTGCCCGGCCAGGTACGGGTCCTCGCCGTAGGTCTCGTAGGTCCGGCCCCAGCGCGGGTCGCGCACCAGGTTCGTTGTCGGGCCGAGGGCCACGTTGACGCCCTTGCCGGCGAACTCGGCCCCCATCGCCTCGCCCTCCTGCTGGATCAGCGTCGGGTCAAAGGTCGCGGCCGCGTTCTCGCCGTCGGGGAAGGCGGTCACGCCGCCGGCCCCGTCACCGACCCCGTTCGGGCCGTCCTCCATGTTGACGGCGGGGATGCACAGGTCGGGGACCGCCGGGATCTGGCCGATGTAGGACGACCCGCCGTCGCCCGCCACCAGGTCCAGTTCCTCCGCCTGGTCGGCGGTGTTGAGCACCTGCTGGACGCGCGTGGCGACCGGGGCGGTGGAGCCGACCCAGGGGCAGGTCCCGTTGCCGCCGTTGCCGTTCCCGCCGGTGAGCGGGGCCACGGTGGTGAGACCGTAGACGTCGAACTCGAAGATCGAGTAGCCGAACTGGGTCGCGCGGACCGTGCCGTACATGCGGATGTAGCGGGCGGTCGTACTGATCGGGAACGTCTCCTGGCCGCCCGCGCCGGTGGTCGTGGAGTAGACCGTGGTCCAGGTCGAGTTGTCCGTGGAGACCTGGATCTGGAACGCGGTGGCGTACGCGGCCTCCCACAGCAGGCCCACGCTGCAGATCTGCGTCGGGGTACCGAGGTCGACCTCGAGCCATTGCGGGTCGCTGAACGCGCTGGACCAGCGAGTGCCGGGGTCGCCGTCGGTGGCGTCCGATGCCGGGTAGTCGGTTGCGTCCTGCGTCGACGAGGCCGTGGTCGGCTGGTCAAGCGCGAGGTCCTGGGTGCCGCAGTACTCGGTCGGACCGGTACCGCCGCCGGGGGGAGTGCCTCCGCTCGATCCCTGGGTGAACGCCAGATAATGGAGGTTCCAGCCGGCCGCGTCCTGGTCCACCGTGAGCGTCTGCTGCCCAGCTGGAAGGGTCACGGTGGCGGTGACCGTGGCCCAGGTCTGGTACGACCCGGTGGCGGCGATGGCGACCGAGCCGGTCAGGTTGGTGCCGGACGAGTTGTCGATGTGCAGCGCGTCGGCGACGGCGGAGGGCGCCGCCACCCGGAAGCTGACCGTGTATGTCCCGGCGGTCGCTACCTCGACGGTGTACTTGAACCACTGCCCCGACGCCGTCCAGCCGATGTCGTAGGCGGCGCCGGCCGGGCCGGTGTCCGACGTGTCGGCGGTGTCCTCGAGGTCGACGCCGTCGGAGCGGTAGCTGTTGGCGCTGCCGTTGGTGGCGGTGACGTTGTAGGCCACGCCCTGTCCGCCGGTGTCGTAGTTGGCGGCCTGGACCGTGCCGGGAACCGGGGCCGGGGTCCCGCCGAACGGCGCGTCGCCGCCCGGGGGGCCGCTGCCGCCGCCGCCCGAGCTGAGGGTGAACGCCATGTAGTGGAAGTTCCACCCGTTAGAGTCCTGGTCGACGGTCAGCGTCTGCTGCCCGGCCGGCAGCGTCACGCTCGCATCGACCGTCGTCCACGTCTGGTACCCGCCCGTGTTCGGGATGGTCACCGAGCCGGTCAGGTTGGTCCCGGACGCATTGGCGATGTGCAGCGCGTCCGCGATCCCGTAGGGGGACGAGACCCGGAACGCGACCGTGTAGGTGCCGGCCGTCGCCACGTTAACGGTGTAGTTGAACCACTGCCCGGCCGTCGTCCAGCCGATGTCATCGGCGCCGGGGCCGGTGTTGTCTTGCGTGTCGGCGGTGGCCTCGAGGTCCACCCCGTCGGAGCGGTAGCTGTTGGCGCTGCCGTTGGTGGAGGTGACGTTGTAGGCGACGCCCTGCCCGCCGGTGTCGTAGTTGGCCGCGTACACCGCGCCGGGCACCGCCGCCGCGGTCCCGCCGTAGGGGGCCCCGGTCGCGGCCGACGCCGCGTGCTGGGCGGCGCTCACCAGCGTCAAGCCGAGCACGACCGCGACCGCCAGCGCCACGCGGCCCGCGCGACCCGCGCGACCCACGCGGACCGCGCGACCCACGCGACCGAGACCGCCCGTGCGCGCCCGGCGCGGCCCGGCCCGCCACGGAACGTGAAATGTTCGCATTCCTGTTGCCCTCCAAATTCACGTCTTAGATTAAGTCGTGAATAACACCGGCGCGAGGGCTCGTCAAGGGCTTCAGCCGGAACAGTCCGCGCGGTATTCAGCGAGCGGGGCAGGCGGTGCGCTACGGCACCGTGACCCCTTGCAGGACCACGGGCCCGAGGACCGGGTTGAGCTCGGTGTCCTGCGAGACGCCGGGCGGGGTGATGGTGTCCATCACCTCGGGCAGCAAGTCCAGGGGCCACGAGCAGATCGGCTCGGTTCCGCCGACCGGGCAGGCGCCGAGCGTGTACTCGCCCGGAGCCTTCGTGAACGAGATGGCCTGGTCCGCGCTGTAGCCGTTCTGGCCGGTGATCGCGACGGTGAACGTCCAGCCGGTCGTGGGGGTGCCGAACTCGGCTTCCGGCAGGGCGATCGTGATCGTCTTGGCGACGGTAGAGGCGACGACCGCGGTCGGGGTGCCGACCTGGCCGCCGGAGGCGTTGTCCCACACCGGCGAGGCGAATCCCTGGATCTCGAGGCGTTCGCTCCAGGCGTCGGCCGGGGCGATCGTGTAGTTGCGGGTCGGGTACGCCGCCGCCGTCGAGGTGGCGGTGGCCGAGGGGTCGTGCACGTAGATGTCGAGCAGGTCCGCGCCGTCGACCGCGCCGAACGTCGGCACCAGGGTGGCGAGCGAGGTGCGGAGGTAGACCTCCGAGCCGGCGGTGATCACCTGGAAGCCGGTCAGGTCCCAGGAGCCGGGGGCGTAGGACGAGGAGGTCGGGTACTGGTAAGTGCCGGGGCCGTTGTCGTCTCCGGTCGGGTCGGTGACCGACAGGACCGTGGTCCCGCCCGACACGTCGCCGATCACCGAGGTCTGCGCGTACCCGGTGGCCCCGGCCGCGGTGGTGGCGACGACCGTGAGCACGTTGGTGCCGAAGCCGATCGCGATCGTGGCTGAGTAGGCGCCCGAGGCGTCGGCGGTCGTGCTCACCGTGGTCGCGGCCGCGCCCGTGTCGGTGTCCTGGGCCATGATGTCCACGGTCGCGCCGGCCGCCGCCGTGCCGGTGACGGTCGCGCTGCCGCCCTCGATGGTCGCGGCGGAGGCCGGGGACGTGATCGTCACCGGGGTCGCGGCGGGGGCGCCGTGGGTGACGTAGCGGGCGGTGGTGATCGCCGGGGTGTCGGTGTCGCGGCCGGCGCCGAGGTCCACGATCAGGCGCAGTTCCTGTGCCTGGGCCCAGGTCAGCGGCGAGGCCGAGCCGGCCGCCTGCCCGTCGGTGAAGCCGATCGACGCGGTGGTCGGGTCCGACCCGTACGGCGAGGCCGCCACGTCGGGGTCCTCCCACACCTGCTCCGGCACCAGACCCTCACCCGACGCCGAGTTGATCATGAAGGAGAGCATCGCGGAGGCCTCGGACGGATCGCCCTCGGCGATCGCCGACTCGCCGCGCTCTCCCGACAGCACTGGCCACAGGTGCCCGGTCCCGACATCGGTCGTCGGCCATGGCTCGCCCACGGTCGTGCACGAGGTCTGGCTGGGCTGATAGCAGTCGCCGTAGCCGTCGGCGCTGCCGTCGGCGGCGTTGGTGCCGTAGCGGTAGTAGCCGGTGCCGGACGGGGTCTTGACCGAGATCGTGCTGTCGAGGACGGACAGCGAGTTCTTGACCACCGGGTCACTCGGTGCGATCTCGCCCAGCCGCACCAGTTCCTGGAACCCGCCGTCGATCACGGTGTCCTGCGCCACCGTGGGGCCGCCGTTGCTCAGGTTGTACGTGGTGGCGGCGTTCGGGTCGCCGGTCTTGGACAGCCGGATGAAGTAGGGCGAGGAACTGTCGGGCCCGGTCGAGGTGACCGTCCAGCTCTCCACGTTGCGCTGGAAGTCGTCCGCGGTGGCCTGGTAGACCGCCGCGTCCGCGGTGTCGTGGTGCTCGGTCGCGATGGCGGCGGCGGCGGTCAGGCCGGCGATCTCGGCCGCGATCGTGGACGGCGAGTACCCGGACTGCTCCTCCCACCGCTCGACTCCGTAGGACGGGCCGTGCGCGACGAGGAAGTCCGCGGCGGGCTTGATGTGCTCCGTCCACAGCGCGTCGCCGCCGCCGAGCCCCGCCAGGTAGGCCATCAGGATCGGGTCGGCGGTCTCGTCCAGCTGGTCGCCGCCGGTGTCCGGCGCGGCCTTGCCGTTGAGCAGCGAGTTGCGCGGCATCTCGCCGGTCGGCAGCTGCTGGTCGTCGAGCAGGAACTCGACCTGCGCGCGGGCCGTGGCCAGGTCCCCGTCGGCCAGGAAGCCGGTGAACGCCTCGTAGGAGTCGCGGGCGAAGATCTCCCGGTAGGAGCCGTAGTAGACCGGCTCGCCGCTGACGTCGTCCCCGGCGTTGATCGCCTGGCCCCAGGGCGAGGCGAGCGACGCGACTACTGCCCCAGGGAACGTCTTGTCCTCGCTGGCCTTCAGCACGTTCGCGTCGAGGTAGTAGGTCTTGCTGATGGTCCGTTCCGACTGCCCGGGGACCGAGCGGGGCGGCCGGTTCAGGGTGCGGTCGTAGGCGTTCCAGGTGTTCGTGTAGGCCCGCGCGGTCAGCGGGAAGGGTGTGCGCAGTGAGGTGGTGGCCGTGTCCACGGCCTGCTGCTGTGACCGGCCGAACCCGAGGGCGAGGGTGAAATCGCCGCCGGATCCCCGTCCGGGGGTGACGTTCTGCGTGGCCACGATGTGCCCGTCGGCGGCCGAGGTTGTCGGCGTCAGGGTGTGCGTGGCGTCGAGCTGGGTCAGCCCGTCGCTCGCGGTCCCCTCGTAGCCGACCGAGGCTTGGCCGGCCGAGGTGGCGGTCATCGCCATGTAGGTCGGTACCGCGTAGCTGCGGTTGGCCGCCTCGGTGGTGGTGTTGGTGCTGTAGACGACCGGGATGCCGGTGCGCGCGTCGATGACGCCGGTGTTGCCGCCGGCGTTCTGCGTCCCGCCGCCTCCGTCACCATTCACGTGCGCGTCGAGCCGCGCGTAAATCCGCAGTGCCCCGACATTGGTGGTGCTGCCCTTAGTCGGCTCGATCCGGGTGTTCATCAGCACCGTGTCGCGCTGCGGATCGGTGATGTAGGTGGTGACCAGCTCGAAGCCGTGCTTGGCGTCGGTCGAGGTGATCGTGCACTCCATGCCGGTCGGATCGGCCTGCACGGTGTAGGTCATGTCGCGGGTCTGGAGGTCGGTGAAGGTCGAGCCGTCGGTGACGACGTACTGCAGCGTCTCGACGTTGGTGTTGTCGATGGTGGGTTCGTAGACGTCCGACAGGACGCCGTCCGCGACCGTGTACCAGACCTTTGAGGTGGTGTTCTCGGCGGTGCCCAGGCAGTCCTTGCGGGCGAGATCGAAGTAGGAGGCGGCACCCGGTCCGTCGGAGGCGGCGGCGCCCGCGGGGACCGGGGCGGCCGAGGCCGGCTGGAATTGGAGCGCCCCGCAGATCAGCGTGAGGGCGGCGGCGGCCGTCACCAGCACGGCCGGGCGCCTGGAGGATCGCTTCATCGTGAACCTCGCCGTCTATGCGGTCTTGGGGACCGCCGAACGGCCGCCTCCGAACGTGAACGATGCCTGAGAGAGCCTGTGTCGTCAATACCCAGAGCGACAGGGGTGTCTGGAATGCATCACGTCGCTCATATTTTCCCTGGCCCGGGGTAGCAGCAGGCCATCACTGTCAGAACGGCATGGGGGTACTTCCGATGAGCGCGATGGATCCGCTGCGGAAGGTGATGGGTGCGGTTGACGGCTTCCAGCGCCGGGTCCGCTGGGTGGGCGTGCCCTACGCGGTGCAGAAGAAGTTCGGCGACGACAACGCCAACCTGGTGGTCGTCGCGCTTGCCTGGTACGGCTTCACCGCGATCTTCCCGCTGCTGCTGGTGGTGGTGACGCTGTTCGGGTTCATCGGCAAGGCGTCGATCGGGAACGGCCTAATCAACACCCTGCACCAGTTTCCCGTGGTCGGCTCGAGCTTTAACCCGGAGAGCAGCACCTCGCTCCACGGAAGCACGATCGGGCTGGTCGTCGGCCTCATCGGCCTGCTCTACGGCGCGCAGGGCGTGACCCAGACCGCCCAGCTGGCGATGGCCACGGTGTGGAACATCCCGCAGGACGAGCGCACCGGCTTCCTGCCGCGGCTTGGCCGCAGTATCGCCGGGCTGATCACCATCGGCGGCGCATTCCTCATCAACGCGTTCGTGTCCGGCTATCTGACCGGCGGAACCAGCAACTACGCGATCAGAATCCCGATCATCGCGGGTCTCCTCGTTATCAACGCCGCGCTCTATTTCGCCACCTTCACCCTGCTGACCGCCAAGGTGATCGGTCCGCGCGGCCTGCTGCCCGGCGCGATCGTGGGCGGGGTCGCCTTCACCGCGCTGATCACCGTCGGCGCCGGGCTGGTCACCCACCAGCTGAAGCACACGTCGGAGACTTACGGCACATTCGGGACGGTCATCGGCATCGTGGCGTTCCTGCTGCTGCTGGCTAAGCTCAGCCTGTACGCCGCCGAGCTCAATCCCGTGCTGTCCCGCAACCTGTACCCCCGCGCGCTTCCCCTAGGCGGCGAGCCGACCGAGGCCGACCTGCAGGTCCTGTCCCACCTGGTGCATCAGGAAAAGCGCCGTGACGACCAGGCGATCGGTGTCGGCTTCGGCGACGATGCCGCCGAAGAGGCGGCGGCCGACGCGGCGCGACGACACCCGCAGTAGCCGGGCGGCCCGGTCCTACAGCTTGCTGCGGGCGGCCAGCTGGAAGAGCTCGGGCAGCTTGCCCTCGGCCACGCCCGCCCCCAGCGCGATGCCCGCCCAGGCCAGCAGCGCCCCGTAGACGGCGCCGCCGGCGATGAGGGCGGGGACCGGACCGCGTCGGCGACCGAGCCGGTGGCCGCTATGGCGACGATGACCGGGATCACGAGGATCGCGGTTGCGATCAGCCCGCCGAACCTGGCGCCCAGCGCCTGCATGGTGAAACCCTCCGCCTGC
>Ga0335075_10009843_pt1 | contig 14539 bp, 13 predicted proteins | sample Lox_Sample_24_FD_206723 | JGI IMG/M metagenome (GOLD analysis project Ga0335075, IMG submission 206723) | Soil microbial communities from Loxahatchee National Wildlife Refuge, Florida, United States - Lox_Sample_2.4 | ecosystem: Environmental > Terrestrial > Soil > Wetlands | place: USA...
GCAATGTCGCGATCCTGGCGTCGCTTGTCCCCGCCGCAGAGCAGGATAACGAGAGCCTCGCCGCGCCCGATGAAATAAACCCGATAACCTGGACCATAATCGATCCGCATCTCAGACACCCCGCCGCCCACGGGCTTCACGTCGCCCGGATTGTCGAGCGATAGACGGCGGATTCGAGTGGTGATCCGGGCCCGCGCCTTGCGATCCCGCAACCCGGCGAACCAAGCGGCAAAGACGTCGGTTTGGCGGATTTCCACCACGACAGATGTCTCGTATAAAGGACAATTTGTCAAGCTTTGCGTTATGAAAGGCCTCCGCGCCCGGGCAGCCCCTGAGCGCAGGCGCCGACGCGCTTGAGGACAAACTCGCGTTGGCGCTCGGGACGAGCGCGACGATTCGGATAGCGCGCAAACCGCGCTCCCCTAGCCCATCGATAGGCGGGCGTTCCCTGTAGCCGCGACCGCTGGTCGCGGCTGGCGCGGTCAGCGACCGAGTCTACAAGTCAGGTTCGGGAATGGGGCTCCGCCTGTTTTTCGCCAGAGCGCGACAATTACTTGCAGAACGACAGAAATCAGGCTAGACTCTCCACATGAACAGTTCCGTCCTCCCGCATGGCGTCAACCGTCGGCCCTCGGCGAATGCAATCGGCGGAGGGCCCGAGAGATATTTTGCCGCCAAGCATCCCGCGCAACCCATTGATAAGTCTCGATTCGGACGAGAGAATCCAAGCAAATACAAGCTTTTCCAATAGGCGTTGGCACGCCCTTTCGCGGACGAATGGCGGCTATCCAAGAAAACCCAAACCGCTCACCGCCTCCCTCGCCCCTGCGAGGCCAGCGCCCATAAGGCCCGGGTCGCCAGCACCTCGGCGAGCTTGGATTCGCCGCGAACGCGGGCGCTGGCGAGCCGGATCGCGGGCAGTCTCTGGGCGACCGATTCCGTGGTCCAACGCTCGGCCTGCCGCGCCAGCGCGCGAAGCGCCGAGGGCGGCAGTTTCACGAACAGAGCCTGGCGCGCGGCTTCGAACGGCCGGCCTTGATCTATCTCAAGCCTCAGCCGGTGCAGAAGCGTCAGGCGGGCGACGAGGCGGATCATCAGAGTGTCCGCTTCGCCGCCGTCATGGAAGAAGCGGGCGAGCGACGTCTCGACCGCCGCGCGGTCGCCGGCGAGCGCGTCGTCGATCACCTGATCGAGATTGGACGGCGCCGCGTCCGAGACGATCGCCTCCACGTCCTCGACCGTGATCTCTTTGCGCCCGCGCGCGTAAAGCATGAGCTTCGCGATCTCGCCGCGCGTCGTCCGCCGGTCAGCGCCAACGAGGTCGATCAGCGCCGCGCGCGCATCCGGCGCGATCGTGAGCCCCGCTGAGCGCGCTTCCGCTTCGATGAGCGACTCGAGCGCCTTGGCGTCGTCGGAATAGCACTCGATCGCGGCGCGCGCGGGCGAGCTTTCGAACGCGGCCCTCAAAGCCGTTCCCTTCTTGAGCTGCCCGGCCTTGACGACGATCGTGCAGTCCGGCGGCGGCCGGGCGAACAGAGGCTCGAGCGCGGGCATGAGATCGCGCCCCTGCGCGTCGATCCAGATCGCGCGATTCCCCCCGAACATCGCAATCGCATAAGCCTCGTCGGCGAGCGCGCCGGGGTCGCGCGCGACCGCGTCGCCATCGAGGCGCACCAGCCGCAGCGGGTCCAGATCTTCGCCGATGCGGGCGCGAAGGATGGCTTTCACCCGTTCGTGCGCGAGCCCCTCGTCTTGCCCATAAACCAGGAAGAAGCGGGTCTCCTTCGGCAGTCGCTGGATGAAGCCGTCGGCCGCGGCGCTGTTGATGGCGCTCATGGCGCGGGCCGGACCGAATCCACGCCGGCCTTTCGCCGAGACAAGAAATCGTCTAGCACACCGGCGCCTTCCTTAAATGCAACGTGACGGAACATGGCGACTTTCAAGCTCCTCCTCTTTCCTGGCGACGGCATCGGCCCCGAGGTTATGGCCGAAGTCGAGAAGATTATCGATCGCTTCAACAAAGACGGAATCGCCAGTTTCGAGATCGAAAAGGGGCTGGTCGGCGGCGGCGCCTATGACAAGCATGGAAAGTCGATCAGCGACGCGGACATGGGCCTCGCCCAAGCCGCCGACGCGATCCTGCTCGCCGCCGTCGGCGGCCCCAAATGGGACGGCGTTCCCTATGACGTCCGCCCCGAGGCGGGACTGCTTCGTCTGCGCAAGGAGCTTGGCCTTTACGCCAATCTGCGCCCCGCGATCTGCTATCCGGCGCTGGCTTCCTCCTCCTCGCTCAAGCCCGAGGTGGTCGAAGGGCTCGACATCATGATCGTGCGCGAGCTCACCGGCGGCGTCTATTTCGGCGAGCCGAAGGAGATCCGCGATCTCGGCAACGGCCAGAAGCGCGCGATCGACACCCAGGTCTACGACACTTACGAAATTGAGCGGATCGGGCGGACCGCGTTCGAACTCGCGCGCAACCGCGGCAACAAGGTCACTTCCGCCGAGAAGCGCAACGTGATGAAGTCCGGGGTGCTTTGGAACGAGGTGATGAGCGCCCTGCACAAGCGCGAATATGCGGACGTCAAGCTCGAGCACCAGCTCGCTGACGCGCTCGGCATGCAGCTCGTCCGCTGGCCCAAGCAATTCGACGTCATTGTCACCGACAACCTGTTCGGCGACATGCTGTCCGACGTCGCGGCGATGCTGACCGGCTCGCTCGGCATGCTGCCGTCCGCTTCCCTCGGCGACGCCGATCCGAAGACGGGCCGACGCAAGGCGCTCTATGAGCCGGTCCACGGCGCCGCGCCCGACATCGCCGGCAAAGGCGTCGCCAATCCGATCGCGATGATCGGATCGTTCGGCATGGCGTTGCGCTATTCCTTCCGCCTCGGCGAGGCGGCCGACCGGCTCGACGCGGCCATCGCAGCCGTCCTCGCCGCCGGTTTGCGGACCGCCGACATTCGCGGGGAAGCAGGCGCTGTCGTGTCGACGAGCGAAATGGGTGATGCGATCGTCAAGGAGCTGGCGCGCAATTCCGGTTAGCCACGGGCCATCCCGCTTGAACCCGGCAGGCCGGAGCGGCGCGCCGGGCTGAACGCCCACACGGGCGAGCGCAGCAAGCTGCGGCGCGCTGCCATTTTCCTGCGCGAGGGATGCGGAGCTTGCATTCTCCGCCCCCTCCTCTATAACAAACGATCTGTTCGGCAAAGAGAACACCTGCATTCTCTCCTATTGGACGTGGAAAGGCGCAACGTGGGGGACATAGGGGCGCTTCTGAACGGCGCCGCGGCGCAATCCGTTTCGCCGGACAGCCTGACGCTGCGCTTAGGCCCGGGCTCGCCGTTGAGGATGGATTCGGGGGCTTCGCTGGCGCCCTTGACCATCGCCTACCAGACCTATGGCGCTCTTAACGCGGCGAAGTCCAACGCTCTTCTCATCTGCCATGCTCTCAGCGGCGACCAGCACGTCGCCAATCCGCATCCCCTCACCGGCCGGCCGGGCTGGTGGGACACCATGGTCGGCCCCGGTCGCCCGTTCGACACCGACCGCTTTTTCGTCATCTGTTCGAACGTCATCGGCGGCTGCATGGGCTCGACCGGGCCCGCCTCGATCAATCCCGAGACGCACGAGCCTTACGGCCTCGACTTTCCCATCGTGACGGTCGCCGACATGGTGCGCGCGCAAGCGCTGCTGATCGATCATCTCGGCATTGACACGCTGCTCTGCGTGGCCGGCGGCTCGATGGGTGGGATGCAAGTGCTGCAATGGGCCGCGACCTATCCCGATCGCGTCTTCGCCGCGCTTCCGATCGCGACGGCCACGCGCCATTCCTCGCAAAACATCGCCTTCCACGAGGTCGGCCGGCAGGCGATCATGGCGGACCCGGACTGGCGGGGCGGGCGCTACCTCGTCGAGGGAACGCGGCCCGGCAAGGGCCTCGCGGTCGCGCGCATGGCGGCGCACATCACCTATCTCTCGGACAGCGCGCTGCATCGCAAGTTCGGGCGCAACCTGCAGGACCGCGCCGCCCGCACCTTTTCGTTCGACGCGGATTTCCAGGTCGAATCCTACCTCCGCCACCAGGGAGCGATCTTCGTCGAACGGTTCGATCCCAATTCCTATCTCTACATGACGCGGGCGATGGACTATTTCGACCTCGCGGCCGACTACGGCGGCTCGCTTGCGGGCGCGTTCAAAGGCACGCGCACCCGGTTCTGCGTCGTCTCCTTCACCTCCGATTGGCTCTTTCCCACCAGCGACTCGCGCGCGATCGTGCGCGCGCTCAACGCTGGCGGCGCTTCGGTCTCCTTCGTCGAAATCGAGACCGACCGCGGGCACGACGCGTTTCTGCTCGACGTTCCCGATTTCATCGACACGACCAAAGGCTTCATCGACGCGGCGGCCCGCGCAAGGGGCGTCGATTGACGGTTGCCCAGACCCTGGCTTCCTCGCGCGTCGACCTGTTGCGCGTGGCGGAGCTTGTCGCGCCCGCGTCCAAGGTTCTCGACGTCGGCTGCGGCGACGGCGAGCTTCTGCGTCTCCTGGCCGAGGAGCGAAGCGTCGACGGGCGCGGCGTCGAGCTTTCCCAGCAGGGCGTGAACGATTGCGTCGCCAAGGGACTGTCAGTCATTCAGGGCGACGCCGACGCCGATCTCGCCGACTATCCGGACGACGCTTTCGACTATGTCATCCTGTCGCAGACCCTTCAGGCCACGCGCCAGCCCCGCGTCGTGCTCGAGCACCTCTTGCGCATCGGCCGCCGCGCGATCGTTTCGGTGCCGAATTTCGGCCACTGGAGAGTTCGCGCTCAGGTCGCCTTCCTCGGCCGGATGCCGGTGACGAACAGCCTTCCCCATTCCTGGTACGACACGCCGAACATCCATTTCTGCACGATCGCCGATTTCATCGCGCTTGCGCGCGAAGTCGGCGCGACCATCGACAAAAGCGTCGCGCTCAACGCCCGTGGGCGCCCACTCCATCCAGTCTTCTCGCAATGGGCATGGAATCTCCTGGGCGATCAGGCGATTTTTCTGCTGCACAGCAAGCGGCGAGCAGACGCGGGCGGTTGTTGACAGCGGCGCCGCCGCGCCGTCAACTTTAAGCGGTCTGTTTTCCACGAGGAGTCCGCGCCCGATGCCGATCCGCCCCGCCATCAAGGACATTGTTCCCGACGCTCAGAGCTGGCGCCGCGAAATCCATCAAAACCCGGAGCTGCTTTACGACGTCGAGGAGACCGCGAAGTTTGTCGCCGACCGCCTTCGCGCCTTCGGCTGCGACGAGGTCAAGACCGCGATCGGCCGCACCGGCGTGGTCGGCGTCATTGAGGGCGCCAAGGGACCCTCTTCGCGCGCGATCGGGCTCCGGGCGGACATGGACGCGCTCCCGATCGAAGAGGAGACCAATCTCCCCTATCGCTCCAAGACCCCCGGCAAGATGCACGCTTGCGGCCATGACGGGCATACCGCGATGCTGCTCGGCGCGGCGCAGCGCCTCGCGCAGACGCGGGACTTCGCCGGCAAGGCCGTGGTCATCTTTCAACCCGCCGAAGAGGGTGGCGCGGGCGCGATGGCGATGATCGACGACGGGCTGATGGATCAGTTCGGCATCGAGGAAGTCTACGGCATGCACAACATGCCGCAGCTTCCCGTCGGCTCCTTCAGGCTCAGGAAGGGGCCGCTGATGGCGGCCGCCGACGAGATCACCATCACGGTCGAAGGTGTCGGCGGGCACGGGGCGATGCCGCATCACGGCGTCGATCCGATCGTTCTCGGCGCGCACATCGTCACCGCCTTGCAGACGATCGTTTCGCGCAATGTCGATCCGCTCGATTCCTGCGTCGTCTCGATCACGCAGTTCCACGCCGGCACGGCCAACAACATCATTCCGCAGTCGGCCTGGCTCAACGGGACGGTGCGCACGCTCAAAGCCGCGACCCGCGACGCGGTCGAAAAGCGGATCCACGAGATCGCCGGCGGTCTCGCCGCCGCGGCCGGAGCGACCGCGCGGGTCGAATACCGTCGCAGCTATCCGTCGACCGTCAATCACGCCCGCCAGACCGACTTCGCCGCCGCGGTCGCGCGCAAGGTCGCGGGCGAAGCGCATGTCGATACGGACGGCGCTCCGGTCATGGGCGCGGAGGACTTCTCGTTCATGCTCGAAGCGCGCCCGGGCGCGTTCATCTTCCTCGGCAACGGCGACAGCGCCAAGCTGCATCACCCCTCATACGACTTCAACGACGCCGCCCTGCCCTATGGCATCAGCTATTGGGTGGAGCTGGCCGAGACCGCGCTCGCGCCCTAACCCTTCGACGCCGCCGGCCACACCGGGAGCGGGTATTTGAACCGAGCCTGGACGTTCCTAGTTTCAGACAAAAGCGATCCCGTGTAGCTCGCCTTTTTTGCCGTCTGGACCATTTGCGCATGTCCGTAGCGACACACAGCCGCGTTCTCGGAGTGTCTGAACGCAGCGTCCGCCGAGACGCGGGGCTCGACGCGCTGAGAGCGTCGCTCACGCTGCTGGTGCTGTTTCACCATACGGCGATCACCTATGGCGCCTCGGGCGACTGGTACTACACGGAAGTCCACACGGGGCGGGATCTCACGAGCCTGCTCCTTAGCCTGTTCACCGGGTTCAACCAGGCCTTCTTCATGGGTCTGTTCTTTCTGCTCGCCGGCTACTTCACGCCGGGCGCAGTCGAGCGACACGGGGCGCCCGCTTACGCGCGCGAGCGCGCGCTGCGGCTCGGCGTGCCGCTGATCGTCTATTTCCTGCTGCTCTCGCCCGTCACGATCGCGCTCGCCGCAACGGCGCGCGGGCACAATTTCTTCAAGGCCTTCGTCTACATCTGGACGCATGGGCTCATGGAGCCGGGCCCGTTGTGGTTCTGCCAGGCGCTCCTCATTTTCGCAGGCCTCTATCTCGCGCTGCGCGCCCTCGCGCCCGGCCTGGCTCGGCTGGTCGCGCCGTCTTTCCCCTCCAACGCGACGCTCGCTCTGGCCGCGCTCGGCACCGGCGCCGCCGCTTTTCTGCTGCGCCTCGTCTGGCCGACGGGAACGACGCTCATCCATCTGCAGCTCGGCTATTTCGCGAGCTATGTCGTGCTGTTCGCGGCCGGATGCCTCGCGGCGCCCTGGGCGAGCCTCGACAAGGCGCCGGCTGAGCAGCGGCGGCTGTGGATTGCGATCGCCTCCGTGACCTTCCCCCTGATGCCGATCGCGTTCGTGCTCGGCGGACACGTTCCCTGGCTCGCGGGCTCGCAGGCCGGCGGCTGGAATGTGCAGGCGGCGGTCTACGCATTCTGGGAGCCGTTCCTTGCCTGGGGCGTGATCATCGGTCTCATCCACCTCTATACACGCTGGCTCGAGTCGCCCGGCCCGATGTGGCGGTCGCTGTCGCGCCGGGCCTACACGATCTACATCATACACCCGCCTGTGCTGGTCGCTCTCGCGCTCGCCTGGCGGTCCGTCGCCGCGCCGCCGGCGTTCAAATTCCTCGTGACCGGCGCCGCGACCTGCCTCGCGTGCTATCTGCTGGCGGGCCTGATGCTGAAGGTCCGTGGCGCCAAGCGGATTCTGTAAGCGGACGAGCGCCGCTGGTCAGAGGACGCCGAACGTCTCGAACGCCTCGCGCGCGCTCATTCCTCCCCGAATCGCGATCGCGACCCTGTTCTCGGTCGAGGCTTTCGCCAGAGCCGCCTCGACCGCCTCGGCCTCGACTTCGGCCGGAATGACGAGCACGCCCTCGCGGTCGCCGAAGATGAGATCGCCGGGGCTGATCCGCACGCCTTCGATTTCGACGGCCACGCGAAAGTCGATCACCTTGCCGCGCGGGCCCTGGTCCTGCGCGTACAAGCCGCGGCAGAAGGTCGGAAAGCCGAGCGCCTCGATCCCCGCAGCGTCCCGGACGAAGCCGTTGAGCAAAGCGCCGGCGGCGTTGAGATAGCGGGCGCGCGTCGACATGAGCTCGCCCCACAGCGCGTAGCGGAAGGAGCCGCCGGTCGCGACATAGACCTCGCCCGGGCGAAGGTCGTCGAGCGCCTCCAGCATCAGGCCGAACGGCTTCGCCCGGCCGGGCGACCGGGCGTCGTCATCGAAAATATCGGCTTCGAGCGCGGGCATGGCGCGGCCGACCAGCTTCATGTCGGGCTTGAGCGGCCCGATCGCCGGCGGCAGAAATTGCCGCCGCCAACCCAGCTTGTCGAGCACGTCGCCAACGACGGCGGTGAACAGCTTGTCGCGCAGGTTCGCGAACAGGACGTCGTCCTCGATTCTGGCCATCTGCGCTTCCCGACCCCCCAAAAGCCGCGGCTACCCGGAAGCCCCTCCGGACGCTCTCGTTCGCACGCAGTTACTGTCCGTTCGTGAGCACCCGATTGCGATCGGTCTTGCAGGAATTGATTGCATTGAAGTCCCCGTTCTGAAACCAGACGCAGGTTTCAGTTTCGGTCTCGTCCTTGCTGTCCGAGCCTTCGCTCCTATAACTGACATCGAAAAAGGAATAGAGGCGCTTTCGCTTGGCAAGAAAGTCGCTCCAGTCCTGGTCATCAATGCCCCCTCGGCTTGTGAACGAGACGGTTTGGCCACGCTGGACGGTTCCGTCCAATTTCGCCGACCATTCCTCCCTCGCAGTGAGAAAATAATTCTCCTCCTCGGGCGGCGTGAGAGCTTTGTCCGTCGTCACCTGCATCGCGCCAAGCGACACGAGCCGCGCCGGCGACTTGCCTTCGTTCTTGAACCACATTTTCAGGTTCATGAGCTCCGCTCTTTCGTCCCTCACCTGCAAGGTTTGCTTGACCGGTTCGGCGTGCATGAAGACGAGTCGCGCGCCCGCATCCTCGCGGTTCGCCGGGGTTTCAGCAAGCGCGGCGAATGCGCAGTAACACAGGAAAAGCGCCGTCGCGGCGGCGAGGCCACGGATCCTGAAAAACGGCATGGGCGCGCGGATCGCCATGGAGATCGTGAGCACTCGCAAGTGAAAGCAATTCGCCGCCGTCTGTCAACGCAGACCGCCGCGGCGTAGAGGCTGAGCCGGCGGCTATTGCCGCTCAAGCTCCTCGCGCAAAATCTCCAGGCCAAGCCATTCGTCCTCGGCGCCGGCCAGCGCGTCGCGCAATTCCCCGTAAATCCTCGTCGCATCCATGAACGCCCCCGGCTCGCGGGCGGGAAAGTCGGCGTCGGCGAGCTTCGCTTCGAGCGCCTCGAGGTCGGCGCGCAGCTTTTCGATCCGCCCCGGCAGCGCCTCGAGCGCCCGTCTCTCGTTGAAGCCGAGCTTGCGCTTGGTCGCCGCCCTATCAGAAGGCGGCGCCGGCTTGTCCGCCTTTGCCGCTGTCTCCACCGGCGCGGCAAGCGGACCGGCTACCCCATGCCCGCGCTGAGCGACCATGTCGGAATAGCCGCCGGCATATTCGACCGAGCGCCCGTCTCCCTCGGCGACGATGACCGAGGTCGCGACGCGGTCGAGAAAATCGCGGTCGTGGCTGACCAGCAGGATCGTTCCGGCATAGTCGCCGAGCAGCTCTTGCAACAGGTCGAGCGTCTCGATGTCGAGATCGTTGGTCGGCTCGTCGAGGACCATGAGGTTGGACGGCCTTGCGAGCGCGCTCGCGAGCATGAGCCGCCCGCGCTCGCCGCCGGACAATTTTCCGATCGGCGTGCGCGCCTGCTCGGGAGGAAAGAGGAAATCCCGCATGTAGCCGAGAACGTGACGCCGTTCGCCGTTGATCGTCACGTAGTCGCTGCCGCCGCCGGTCAGCGCGTCGATAAGGGTGGTCGCCGGCTCGAGCGAGGCGCGCCCTTGATCGAGGCTCGCCATCGTGACATTCGCGCCGAGGCGCACCGAGCCTGAGTCCGGCTCAAGGGCGCCGGTCAGGAGGCCAAGCAGCGTCGTCTTGCCCGCGCCATTGGCGCCGACGATGCCGATCCGGTCGCGGCGCATGACGCGCAGCGAAAAGTCGCGCACGACCCATCGCCCGCCATAAGCCTTGCCGATCCGCTCGGCGTCGATCACCAGCGCGCCCGACGCCTTGGCGTCCTGCGCCGCCATCGCGGCCACGCCGGCCGGCCGCAACGCTTCGCGCCGTTCGCGCCTGAGCTCGGCAAGCTCGCCCACGCGGCGCATGTTGCGCTTGCGGCGCGCGGTGACGCCGTAGCGCATCCAATGCTCTTCGCCGGCGATTTTGCGGTCGAGCTTGTGGCCCTCGACCTCCTCCTCCTCGAGCTTTAAGTCGCGCCAGGCCTCGAACGCGCCGAAACCCTGGTCGAGCCGGCGCGTTGAGCCGCGATCGAGCCAGATCGTGGCCCGGGTGAGATCAGCGAGCAGGCGCTTGTCATGGCTGATGAGCGCCAGCGCCGACCGGCTCTCGGCGAGGCGCGCCTCCAGCCACTCGATCGCGATCAGATCGAGATGATTGGTCGGCTCGTCGAGCAGGAGAATGTCGGGCGCCGGGCTCAAGGCCCTGACCAGCGCCGCGCGGCGCGCTTCGCCGCCCGACAGCCGGGCGGGATCGGCGGCCGGATCGAGGCCGAGCTCGGCCATCATCGCCCTCGCCGCATAGGGGTCATCGAATTCGTACAGGCCGGCAAGCACATAATCGAGCGTGATCTTGAAGCCGGACATGTCCGGCTCCTGCGGCAGATAGGCGAGGCGCGCCGAAGGCTGGACGAAGCGGGTCCCGCGGTCGAACGCCAGCTCGCCTGCCGCGATCCGGAACAGGGTCGATTTGCCCGATCCGTTGCGCCCGACGACGGCGATGCGGTCGCCGGCCGAGATTGACAATTCCGCCCCGTCCAGAAGCGGCGCGCCGCCGAGCGTCAAGGCGATGTCTCGCAATTGTAGGAGGGGCGGCATATGAATGGGGTCCCGGGCGCGGCGGCGCCACGCTTAACGGCAAGTTCATTCGAGGAAAAGGCCCATGGCGACTGAGGCGACTCTAGCGGCGTTGGCGAAACTGACGGCTCTCAGCGAGGGCGTGCTTAAGCGCACGGCGCGAAAGGATTTCGCCGACGATCCCGGGCGATTTACGGAGTTTAGCGTCACGCTGGACGATCTCCTCTTCGATTATTCGAAGCAGCGCATCGATGGCCCGGTCTTGAGCGCGCTCGTCGAGCTCGCCAAGACGGCCCAGGTCGAAGCGCGGCGCGAGGCGATGTTCGCCGGCGTCAAAATCAACGTCACCGAGAACCGCGCCGTCCTGCACACCGCCTTGCGCAATTTCTCAGGGAAGCCGATCCTGGTCGACGGCCACGACGTGATGCCGGACGTGATCGGCACGCGGGAGAAGATGCTCGCCTTCGCCGCCGACGTGCGCGAGGGGCGCGTGCGCGGCGCGCTCGGCCAGCCGATGACCGACGTCATCAATATCGGCATCGGCGGTTCCGACCTCGGCCCGGCCATGGCGACCCGCGCGCTCGCGCCCTTCGCGCCGCCGCTTCTGCGCAGCCACTTCGTCTCCAATGTCGACGGCGCGGATATCGGCGATACGCTTCGCGGCCTCGACCCGGCGCGGACTTTGTTCATCGTCTCGTCGAAGACCTTCACCACGCTCGAGACGATGACCAACGCGGCGACCGCGCGCGCCTGGATCGCTGAGGGCGTCGGCGAAGCCGCCGTCCACGACCATTTCGCCGCCGTCTCGACCCAGCTCGACAAGGTGGCGGCGTTCGGCATCGAGCCGACGCGCGTGTTCGGCTTCTGGGATTGGGTCGGCGGACGCTATTCGGTCTGGTCGAGCATCGGGCTGCCGCTGGCGATCGCGATCGGGCCGGACCGGTTCAACGAATTCCTGCGCGGCGCCTACGAGATCGACCAGCATTTCCGCGAGGCGCCGATCGAGCGCAACATCCCGATCCTGATGGGGCTCCTCAGCGTCTGGAACCGCAACATCCTCGGCCACGCCACCCACGCGGTGATCCCCTATGACCAGCGGCTCGGGCGTTTTCCCGCCTATCTCCAGCAATTGCAGATGGAGAGCAACGGCAAGCATGTGCAGCTCGACGGCTCGCCCGCCAATACCGCCACCGGCCCGGTGGTCTGGGGCGAGCCCGGCACCAACGGCCAGCACGCCTTCTTCCAGCTCATCCATCAGGGAACGGAGATCGTTCCCGTGGACCTGCTCGTCGCGGCGACGCCGACCGACGCCGACGCGCATCACCACGATCTTCTGGTCGCCAATTGCTTCGGCCAGGGACAGGCCCTCATGCATGGCCGCACGCCCGAGGAGGCCGAGGCGATCACGCATCAGCATGGGGCGAGCGAGGCGGAAGCCGCGCGGCTTGCGCCGCACAAGAGCTTCTCCGGCAGCCGCCCGACCAGCACCTTCCTCTATCGCCATCTCGATCCGCGCACCCTAGGGCGCCTCATCGCGCTTTACGAGCACAAGGTGTTCACCGAAGGCGTGGTCTGGGACATCGATTCGTTCGACCAGTGGGGCGTCGAGCTCGGCAAGGAGCTCGCGCTCAGCCTCGCGCCGATCGTCAGCGACGCCGCCGCGGCCATTTCAGAATTGGATTCGTCGACAGCAGGCCTCGTCACGCATCTGCGCGAGCTACGCGGCGACCCTGCGAGCGGCTGAGGGCTTTTAGGGCTCGATCGACGATCGCACCTACAAACGCCGATCCGGGTTACAGCCCGTGTTATACTTATTGACTGTATGTCGCAGCTGTGCCGAGTTGACCTTGGTTGGTCGTTGGTCGAACCTAGTCATCTTTGACTTCGGAGTTAAACGGACTTGCAAATGGCGTTATCCCAAAAAAGTCGCTATCCTTAGCAAAATTATAGACGCCGAAATATTTAATAAAATTCTCCCCAAATACATCCTGAAATTTGACGTATCCAGTGAGAAAGATGGCCTCCTTATGCGCATCAAGAGCAGCAAAATCAGTATCGCTGATAGGAGTATCCATAACGCAGGCCAAATTATTGGGCACCGTATAAGGAACATCAGGTACAATGACCATCATTGCTGCGTGAGATTTGTAATTTATAGGTAGATTATGTTGACTAATATTTGTCGAGACCTGACACTCATAAGCAAGTTCAGTGATAAGTGCGCTTGTTTTCCCAAGATTGGCTATCTGGAACGAAATTCTAGGATTAGGATCTCTTTCATTCGTCCGTACGAAAGCAACATTCGTCAAAAATATCCTTGCGCGCTCAGTTGCTACGCTGTTTTCAACGGCCTTGGCAGCCGCGTCGGCGGCTTGTTGGGAAAGTGCAAGGGCGCTTGCTGTCTCCCGCGCTTGTCGATCAGCGGTCTCCTTTGAAAGAGCGTTGGCGTCGCGGGCAATCTTAAGGGCGGCCAAAGTGTCCAGATGCTGTCTTTCCGATGCGCCATCAGCGTGAGCTATGGCTTCAACTGTTTCGATGGCAAGCGTTTGCGCTTGCTGAGCAGCACTGGCGGCAGCAAAGAAAGCGGCCACGAGTGCGCATAGGGTGGCATAGTCCACCCAATCACGGTCCTGTGGCATCACATCGTCTCTTGCGGACGCACTTCAAGAGAAACTGTCATGAGTCGGGTGATTTGTGGAATATCTCCTTTGTGAAAAATGTGGATATGTGTGGTCGATCTTAAATAACACATAGGTTGCGTTGATATTTTATCCAATCCCAATCCAATTGGGAGGATCTCCGCTAGTGTCGATCAGCGTCCAAAGTTGACCTCCGTGTGGAGTGAACCGGGACGGCGCGCCGTCCCTCATTCGCGGAAATTCCCCTCGAAGTCTTGGCCGCCGTAGAAAACGCCTTCAATGAGCACTGCGTCGGTCGTCACCATGAACGCGATCGTCGCCCGGCGTTCAAAGCCGATCGTCCGCAGGCCCGGCAATAGGTCGTCGCGGGCTTTGCCTCGCTGGGGGAACGTGCTCAACCCCCGGCAGAACGTGACGATCCGCCCCACATAATTGTCCGCAATGCTCTCGCCAGCCCGGTCCGCGACGTACCGATGAAGACGATCCAACTGCCGCCCGGCGGAGGCCGTGAAGAGAACGCGCACGCCCGCCTATTTCGCCTTCTCCGCGGCCCGTCGGGTTCTGATGCGGGCAAGCACTTCGTCCGCGGGAACCGCCTTCGATGGATCCGCAACATGCTCGGCATGGCCGCTAAGCACGTCCTCGCGCAGCCATCGCTCGACGGCGGCGTCCCGCTCCATCAACGCGCGCACACCGTCGCGCATGACCTCGCTCACCGAAGCATAGGCTCCCGACTGGATTTTTCGTTCGACTGCTTCCGCCATGTCGCGCGGGAGCGTAATGCTGAATTGCTGGGTGGAGCGCATGATTTGGCATCCTACACGCTGATAGGATTTAATCCTATCGGAATCGACCCGGTGAGCGCTGGCGACAAACCCGGGCGCGCCTGGAAAGGCCCAATAAGATGAACCCGCTCACGCTGGATAAGGTCGTCGTGCGCGTGATCGACGCGCCGCTGCGCCGGCCGATCGTCGCCAAGATCGGCGAATTCAAGCGCTGGCCGTTCATCCTCACCGACATGCTGACGAAAGAAGGCGTCGTCGGCCGCAGCTATCTCGAATGCTACCGGGTGAGAT